>OLOT01001486.1_pt1 | contig 13601 bp, 12 predicted proteins | sample 1671991 | NCBI WGS metagenome assembly OLOT01 (sample SAMEA3136634, study PRJEB25190) | human gut metagenome | biome: human gut; feature: human-associated habitat; material: faeces | place: Austria | collected 2013
GCTTAGCAGCTGCCGCACCTCGCTCGCCGTATCGGCACTTAGAATTATGCGGTATCGCCCTTGGATCCATAAAGGATTCCTGCGGCTCCTTGCCTTACATCCTGCTTGTGTTTGCGAAATATCCGTTATTTTCTTTGTTTTCAGGCACACCCCAAAGTGTTCCGCAATGCTTTGGCTTAAGAAGTTCAGGCGCTGCCCCCGGGCAGCCAAACAGGAGATACCATATGTTTAAGTCACTTTACAAAGAAACAGAGGGGTTTCGGCTGGTTTCCATCCTGACCCCTTTGTGCATGATCGGCGAAGTGGTGATGGAAATGATCATCCCCAAGCTGATGTCCTCCATCATTGATGATGGCGTTACCGCCGGCAATCTTTCCCACATTTACCGCATTGGCGGCTGGATGATCGTGGCAGCGGCCTTTGGCCTGCTGTTCGGCGTGCTGGGCGGTGTGCTTGGTGCGCGTGCTTCCACCGGTTACGCCCGCAATCTGCGCCGCTCCATGTACCGCAATATCCAAACATTCAGCTTTGCCAATATCGATAAATATTCCACCGCCGGTCTGGTCACCCGTATGACCACCGACGTGACCAACATCCAGAACGCTTACCAGATGATTTTGCGTATGGCCATCCGTGCGCCGTCCAGCATGGTCATTGCCATGATCATGGCGTTCACCATCAACGCCAAGCTGGCTTCCATCTATCTGGTGGCGGTCATCATTCTGGGCGGCTGCCTGGTGCTCATCATGTCCCGCGCCAGCAACTACTTCTCCGCCGCATTCAAAAAGTACGATGACCTGAATGAGAGCGTGCAGGAAAATGTTTCCGCCATCCGCGTGGTCAAAGCGTATGTGCGCGAAGATTACGAGAGTGAAAAGTTCAAAAAGGCATCCGGCAATGTGCAGGATCTGCTGCTGCGTGCTGAAAAAGTTCTTTCCTTCAACTCTCCGCTGATGATGGCCACCGTTTACACCTGCATCCTGCTGATTTCCTGGCTGGGTGCCCGCATGATCGTGCTGTCCGGTGCTACCAGCTTTACCACCGGCGAGCTGATGAGCATGCTGACCTACTGCACCAACATCCTGACCAGCCTGATGATGCTGTCCATGGTGTTCATCATGATCTCCATGTCCGCCGCTTCCGCCAAGCGTGTGGCTGAAGTGCTGGAAGAAGAAAGCACCCTGTCCAACGGCGAAAACCCGGTTATGGAAGTCAAGAACGGCGCTGTCCGCTTTGATCATGTCTGCTTCCGCTATAAGGCCGATGGCCGCGATGTGCTGTCTGATATCAACCTGAACATCCGTTCCGGCGAGACCATCGGCATCATCGGCGGCACCGGCAGTGCAAAAACCAGCCTGGTGCAGCTGCTGCCCCGCCTGTATGATACCACCGCCGGTCATGTGTACATTGGCGGCGTGGATGTACGCAATTACGACCTGGAGATCCTGCGCAACAGCGTTGCCATGGTGCTGCAGAAAAACGAACTGTTCAGCGGCACCATTGCCGAAAACCTGCGCTGGGGCAATAAGGATGCCACCGATGCCGAGATCGAGGAGGCATGCAAGCAGGCCTGCGCCGATGAATTTATTGAGCGCTTCCCCGATAAATACAACACCCACATTGACCAGGGCGGCACTAACGTTTCCGGCGGCCAGAAGCAGCGCCTTTGCATTGCCCGTGCTCTGCTGAAAAAGCCCCGCATTCTGATTCTGGACGACTCTACCTCCGCTGTGGATACCGGCACCGACGCCAAGATCCGCAAGAGCTTTGCCGAAAAGATTCCCGGCACCACGGTGTTCATCATTGCCCAGCGTATTTCCAGCGTGGAAAACGCCGACCATGTGATCGTGCTGGATAACGGCAGGATCAGTGGTTACGGTACCCCGGCCGAAATGCTGGCCACCAACCCCATCTATCAGGAAGTTTATAACAGCCAGACCAAAGGCTCCGGCGACTTTGACGAAAAGGGAGGCGATAACAATGGCTGAGCAGAAAGCAAAAGTGGTTAAGGTTGGCCGCGGTGGCCCCCGCGGCCCGCGCCCCAAAGTCCAGAATCCCGGCAAGATCTTCATGCGCATCCTGCGCTATGTGATGGAATGCTACCGCATTCAGGTCGTTGCGGTCGTCATCTGCATTTTTGTCAGCGTGTTTGCCAACGTGCAGGGCACTTTGTTCATGCAGACCTTGATCGATGGCTACATCCTGCCCCTGCTGAAAGAGCAGAGCAGTGATTTTTCCGGCCTGGCCCATGCCATCGCCCGCACGGCAGGCTTTTACGGCATCGGCATTGTTACCGCCTTTGCCCAGGCCCGTATGATGGCTTACGTTACCCAGGGCACCCTGAAGCGCCTGCGCGATGAAATGTTTACCCATATGCAGACGCTGCCCATCAAATACTTTGACCGCAACGCCCACGGCGATATCATGTCGCTGTATACCAACGATATTGATACCCTGCGCCAGATGATCAGCCAGAGCATGCCGCAGCTGCTGAACAGCGCTATTACCGTTGTCAGCGTGCTGGTTTCCATGGTTGTACTCAGCGTGCCGCTGACGGTGCTCACCCTGGTCATGGTCGGGATTATGCTGCTGGTCACCAAGTATCTTACCACCAACTCTTCCAAGTACTTTGTTTCCCAGCAGCGTGATATTGGTGCGGTGAACGGCTACATTGAAGAGATGATGAACGGCCAGAAAGTCGTTAAGGTGTTCTGCCACGAGGAAGAAGCCATTGAGCAGTTTGATAAGCTCAATGACCAGCTGTTTGAAAGCGCGGATAAGGCCAACCGTTACTCCAACCTCGGCGGTCCGGCTAACACCCAGCTGGGCAACCTTTCCTATGTGTTCTGCGCCATGATCGGCGGTGCGCTGGCTCTGTCTGGCATGACAGGCCTGACCCTGGGCAAGCTGGCCAGCTTTTTGACCTTCAACCGCACCCTGAACATGCCCATCAGCCAGATCTCCATGCAGTTCAACGCCATCATCATGGCTCTGGCCGGCGGCCAGCGTATCTTTGACCTGCTGGACGAAAAGCCGGAAGTGGACGAGGGCAAGGTCATGCTGGTCAACGCCAAACGCCTGCCGGATGATTCTGTGACCGAAACCAAGGAGCGCACCAACCTGTGGGCCTGGAAGCGTGTGAACGCCGATGGCAGCGCAGACTACCGTGAACTGAAGGGAGATATCGTCTTTAAGGATGTAGACTTTGGCTATGATCCGGGCAAGATCGTCCTGCATGATATCAACCTGTATGGCCGTCCGGGCCAGAAGATCGCCTTCGTCGGTTCCACCGGCGCAGGCAAAACCACCATCACCAACCTCATCAACCGCTTCTATGATATCCAGAAGGGCACCATTGAGTATGACGGCATTGATGTGACCCATATTCATAAAGACGACCTGCGCGCATCCTTAGGCATTGTTCTGCAGGATACCCACCTGTTTACCGGTACGGTTATGGATAACATCCGCTATGGCCGCCTGGATGCAACGGACGAGGAATGCCGCGCCGCCGCCAAGCTGGCCAACGCCGATGAGTTCATCCGCCACCTGCCGGATGGCTATAACACCACGCTGACCGGCGACGGTACCAACCTGAGCCAGGGCCAGCGCCAGCTGCTTGCCATTGCCCGTGCCGCTGTTGCGGATCCGCCGGTACTGATCCTGGACGAAGCAACCTCCAGCATTGATACCCGCACCGAGCGCCTGGTGCAGCAGGGCATGGACGGCCTGATGTATGGCCGCACCACCTTTGTTATCGCCCACCGCCTTTCCACCGTGCGCAACTCGGACTGCATCATGGTGCTGGAACAGGGCCGCATTATTGAGCGCGGCACTCACGATGAGCTGATTGCCCAAAAGGGCCGTTACTACCGCCTGTACACCGGCAATTTTGCGGAAAACTCCTGAAATAGCCTTTCTGCCGGATAAGTGCGCAACAAAAGCGCAATCGGCATAAAAACGGAAAATCCCCATAAAAATACCGGGAAGGATTCCACCCTTCCCGGCGTTTTTGTGTAAAATGCCGTCACGCCGCACAAAACTTGACGATGTGGGAATAATTGGCTATAATAGAGGAGAACACAAGGAGGCTGAACCAACACAGCACTCCTTTTTATATAGATGACGCTTTGGAGGGGGGCTGCGCAGAACACTGCCAGCCGCAGGCGTACAAAACTGAACAACCAACACGATAAACTGAGAGGAGAGCTTATACATGGCTACCAAGAAAATTGCTCAGACCGTTATTACTGAGGATAAGTTTTATACCATCGCCGCTGCAAACGGCAAGGTTGTTGAAGTAAAGGATTACAACACCGAGAACGGCGCTCAGATCCAGCTGTGGGATAATGCCAACGCCGAATGGCAGCAGTGGAGCTTTGTGCGCGCCGGCGAGGGCGTGTACCGCATCAAGAACCGTTTCACCGGCAAGATGATGGACCTGGATTGCTCCGGCGTGACCGATGGCACCCATGTTCACCAGTGGGAAGGCGCTAACGCTTCCAGCCAGCTGTGGATCGTGGAACCCGCCAATGATGGCCGCGTAAAGATCAAGTCCAACCTGGCCGGCAAGTGCCTGGACCTGGTCAACATGAACACCGAAAACGGTGCAGTCCTGCAGATCTGGGCCGATGTGAACGGCGATAACCAGTACTGGACCATCAACGAAGTGACCCGCAAGCCCAAGACCAGCGCCAAGGCTACCGCCGCTAAAGCAAAGGCTGAAGTGAAGGCTGCCGCTGAAAGCGCTGCCAAGACCGTTGACGCCGCTGCCAAGGCTGCTGCCGAAGTTGCTACCGAGGTTGTTGACGCCGTGAAGGCTTCTGCCGATAAGCCGGTTGCCGAAACCGCCGCTGAGGTTGTTAAGACCGCCAAGAAGGCCACCTGCAAGACCAGCACCAAAAAGGCTGCCGAGGCTGCTGTGACCACCGCAAAGAAGGCAGCCGAGGCTGCCACTGCCGTTGCTGCCGTGGCCACCGACGCTGTCAAGGAAGTTGCTGAAAAGCCCGCCGTTAAGGCCGCTGCCGATGAAGCTGTGAAGGCTGTAAAAGAAGTTGCCGAAAAGCCCGCTGTCAAGGCTGCTGTGGAAGCTGCCGACAAGGCCGTGAAGGAAGTTGCCGAGAAGCCTGCTGTCAAGGCTGCCGCCAAGGCCGCTGACGAAGCCGTTAAGACCGTTGTGGAAGCTGCAAAGCCGGTTGTTGAGGCTGCTAAGCCTGCTGTAAAGGGCAAAAACTCCCGCAAAAAGCACAGCAGAAAGTAATTTGTTTTAAATCGTCAGAATACCCCCTGATAAAAAATAAGTCCCGCCCGCAGCACCCCTCGCTGCCGGGCGGAACTTTTTTTGTGCAGGATCAATCCCAAAGAAAACTGCCCGTATCACTCCGGCCAAAAACCGGAAAGGATGCGGGCAGCTGTTTTATCAGAATAACGGAAATAAGAGAAAGCCAAATTTTACAGGAAGCTCTGGATCAAGGTTTTCAGGCCGATCAAAATCAGCACAAGGCCGCCAATGCGCTCCGAAACGGCGCGGTACTTATCGCCAAACGCGGCACCAACCTTAACGCCGATGGCAGACAGGGTAAAGGTGGTGCAGCCGATCAGCAGGGCAGCAACCACAATGTTGGCTTCCATTGCGGCAAAGCCAACGCCAACGGCAAAGGCGTCAATGGAGGTTGCAACGGCCAGCGGCAGCATGGCTTTGGCGGAAAAATCGTTGTCCACAGTTTCATCGCCGCCAAAGCTTTCCCGCACCATGTTTACGCCGATCACAGCCAGCAGGATAAAGGCAACCCAAGGGCCAACGCTGTTGAGCAGGTGCTCGAACCGGGAACCGAGGAAGTAGCCAAAGGACGGCATAATGGCCTGGAACGCGCCGAACCAGGCACCGCAGATCAGCGCGTGGGACAGCTGTACTTTGCGCACCGAAAGCCCCTTGCAGATGGAAACCGCAAACGCATCCATCGAAAGGCTGATGCCGATCATGATCAAGTCAAACAAACTCATACCCAAATACCTCCAAATCAAATCCAAGGGCAGAGCCGGGCAAACAAAAAAGACCTATCCGCCCAGCACCTGCACACAGCATGCAGGTGAACCCTGTGCGGATAAGTCTCGTCATTTCAAGTAGTGCCAGAGCCTTTGCTGTTAGCTCATTGTGTTGGCAAAACTGCACGGCTGCTCTTGCCCAGTGCCGCGCCGACTACTCCCTTATTGCCTGAATAGTGTACCATGCGGAAAATTTGTTGTCAATGCGTTAGTTATTGCTAACCATTAAAATCCCGGTCATTTTCCGGGTTTTGCCACAAAAATGGGTGTGCTGCACCGCAAAATCAGCCCTGCTGCGCTCCAAAGAGCAATGCAGGCAGAAATAACCGGAATCTTTACCGCCCCCTTGCGCAATGGCGGCTGATAGGGTAAAATAAAAAGACGAAAAAACAAAGAAACAGGGGATATTATGCAATACAAAGTTCTGGCACTGGATCTGGATGGCACACTGACCAACAATGCCAAAGTCATTACCCCACGCACCAAAGCTGCCCTGCAGGCAGCGGCGGACCGCGGCGTGCGCATTGTGCTGGCCAGCGGCCGCCCCACCGTGGGCATTGAGCCGCTTGCCAAAGAGCTGGAGCTGGACCGCCGCGGCGGCTGCATCCTGAGCTATAACGGCGGTAAGATCATTGACTGCAAAACCGGCGAAACGCTGGTGCAGCATGAGTTCCCGCCGGAGCTGATTGACCCGGTGTGCACCTTTGCCCGCTACTGGAACGTGATGCCGCTGACCTATGATGCCAAAGGCATTGTGACCGAGGATGCCGCCAACCCCTATGTTGGCGAGGAAGCCCGCATCAACAAAATCCCGGCCCGCCAGGTGGAAAACCTGCCCGCCGAGATCCAGTGGCCCATCAACAAGCTGCTGCTGGTTGGCGACCCTGTGGATATGCCCCATGTGGAGGAGCTGATGCAGCAAAAGTTTGCGGGCAAGCTTTCCATCTACCGCTCGGCGCCGTTCTTTATTGAAACGATGCCCCTGGGGGTGGAAAAATCCGCCTCGCTGGCGCTGCTGCTGAAAAACATGGGCCTTGGCCCCGAAAACCTGATGGCCTGCGGCGATGGCTGGAACGACCTGCCCATGATCCGCTATGCAGGCATGGGCGTTGCCATGGGCAATGCTGTGCCGGAAGTAAAACAGGCAGCCAAATACGTCACCGCAGATAATGAGCATGACGGGGTAGGGCTGGCCGTTGAAAAATTCATCTTGGAGGACCCGCAGTGAACCTGATCGTTTTTGACTTGGAATGGAACATGGGCAATGCGCCCAAAACCTTTAATTATCATGGGGCGGAGCTGACCCTGCGGGGTGAGATCATCCAGATCGGTGCAGCGCGGGTGGACGAGAATGGCGATGTACTGGATACCTTTGAGATGACCCTGCGCCCCCGCATTTTCCGCAAGCTGCATTGGCGCATTGCGGAGGTGACTGGCCTGAGCCAGGGCGATCTGGAAGCCGGGGTGCCCATTGCCGAAGGCCTGCGGCGGTTCCAGGAATGGGCCGGCCCCGACGCCGAATTTGCCGAGTGGGGTCTGGACGATGTGCCGGTGCTGAAACAGAACCTGTTCCTTTATAATATGGACGAAAGCTGGCCCAGCCGCTGGTATGACCTGCAGCAGATCTTTTTGAAAAATTTCCCCCGCGGGGAAGGCGAGGGCCTGACGCTGGAAAGCGTGGTGGACCGCCTTGGCATTGAGCATGACGGCGATTTCCACAATGCGCTGGACGATGCCCTGTACACCACAAAAATCTGCCGCCGCCTGCCGCTGGCCCAGGGCATTGCCGAATACCCGGACCCCGCCGCCCAGCTGACAGCCGCCCTGCTGAACAATACCGATACCGAAACGTACGATATCCAAACCTACTTTGACCGCCTGGACCACGATGCCTACAAAAATGACCCTGCGCTGTATCAGGTGGGCTGCCCGTTCTGCGGCAAGCCGCTGGTGCTGAACGATATCTGGCTCAAGCGCGGCAACACCGGTTATTATACCGAAGCCACCTGCCCGGACCACGGCCCGTGGTTCCTGCGCTTTAAGCTGAACCGCCGCGACGGCCTGCATTGGAACTTTGCCCGCTGCATTGAGACCGTGCGCCCCGAAAGCTATGCCCGCTATAAAAAACTGGAAAAATCCCAGCGCGAGCGCATCCGCATGAAAGCGGAACGTGCTGGAAAGAAACCCCAGGAATAAAAATAAAACGCTCCCCGCCCTGTGCATAAGAGAACTGCATGGAGAGGGGAGCATTTTGTAATGAATAAAGAATAAATAATAAAGAAGAATGGTGGTGGGCGCTGCGCGCCTTTTTTGGATATTAGGCGCGATGCAGGATAAAGAGTGCGCTCCGGGTGGGCACTGTTTATTTACTTCATTTTGCCGATGTAGACGAGGTAGGAGTAGAGGTAGATCCAGGCGGAGCCGCCAAAGACAACGGCCAGCAGCAGGATCATGGTGGCGGCATCGCCCAAAATGGTGGCCAGCAGTGAAATTACAATCAAAGCAGCACCCATAACAACAAACACAATGCCGCCCATGCGCTGGGTGCGGTTCCAGTTGTGTTCGTTGTTCAGCGCCCAGGGCGTTTTGCAGCCGAACATATAGTTCTGCTTGATGCGCGGCATATAGTTGCCCAAAAAGATGAACAGCACCCCGCAGCCGCCGCAGACCAGAATACCGACCAGGCTGCTGCCCTCCGGAATCAAGCCGAACACGCTCAGCTCCGAAAACCAGCTCATAGCTGACATAAATATTGTAAGGGCAGTGAGGGAGGCGTTCCAGACGCCCTTGAACTTTTCATAATTCTGGTGCTTGGGGTCAATGCGGGGCAGCACTGCCATCAAAATCAGCATCAGGGCGGGCAGGGCTGCCATAATCAGCACAGTGGATTTTGGCCCCCAGCCGTTGGCCTGGCCGTCCGCGCCCCAGTGGGTGGGCACAACATCCGGCAGGGAGCCATAAAAGCAGAGGTGCGCCGCAAAGTTGATGGCGCAAAAAATCAGCAGCCCCCAAAATAGTTTATTTCGTTTCATCATCAGGTCCACCTTTCACAAAGCCAAAATCGAAAAACCACTTAACAGCTTCCTGGAACACGGTCAGGTTCAGGCAGTACACAATATTCTGGCCGCGGCGCTCATCCGTTACCAGCCCGGCATTTTTTAAAATGTTCAGGTGGTGGCTTACGGATGGCTTTGCCATATCAAAGTGCGCAGCAATATCACCGGCACTCATCTCGCCTTCGCTCAACAGCTCCAGAATGCGCCGCCGGGTGGGGTCCCCCAAAGCCTTAAACGCATCGCCTACCATAGGTCAGCGTTCCTCCTTATCGAATAACGTCTGCTGTTCCGGTTCTTGCAATGCACAATACTGCTTTTTGGCGTAAGCCGCGCAGCCCAGGCAGAGCACCAGCAGCAGTGCTTCCACCAGCCAGGTACTGTGCAGCACGCCGCACTGGAATAAAGCAGCGGGAACATCGAACAGCGCATGCAGCGCCACCGCCAATCCCAGATACCCGGCCTTGCGCTGCCGGACAGCCCGGAATACAACCACCGAGAGGGAAATGTGCAGCGTCATGGCAATCGCGCGTTCAGCCAGCCCCAGCAGCAGGTTGGCGGCCCCAAAGCTGGCAACGGCGGCGATCTGTGCCTGTACCTGGTCCAGCTGCACGCCGGTCAGCCCATTGGTTATGGTTTCAATGCTGCCGCTGTTGACAAGCTGCGCAATCGCAATATTATTGATGGCGGTGAGCCCCAGAACCAGGATTGCCTCGATCCCGCCGTGGCCGATGCCATAAGTTACGGCGTCCCGCCGGTTGGTATAGCGCTTGAGCAGAAAGCGAAACGCAAGATAGCGCCCGACTTCCTCAAACACGCCCGCCAGCAGGCAGCCGATCAGGGTGTAAGCCCACGCATGGGTCAGCACATACTGCGAAACGCCGGTGCCGCCGCCAAAGAAAATGGCCTTGGGCACACCTTCCAGTACCTGGGCGAAAACAACGAAGGTCACCGCGCCGACAACAGCAGGAAACAGCTTTGCACCCCGGCAGAATTTGAACTTCCATACCAAAAAAACCAGAACCGGCAGCCCGATACCGGCTGCGGCGGCCAAGGCGCTCCACAAAATGCTCTGCAAAGAAATCATCGTACTCATACCATATACCCTTTCAGAAAATCACAAGAATTATATATTTAGATAAACGTCTAAATATTATGGTCCTAATATACCACCCGCACACGGCTTTGTCAAGCGGGCGCGGGTGGTACGGTTAAAACTTAATGGTCAGGGGGCAGCCAAACAGCTTGAGCAGCTTAGGCAACGTTGTCGATCTGGTTCTGCATCACAATGTCATGCAGAATGTTGGTTTTCACGTAGTTTTCGCCGTAAGCGTTCACATAGCTGGTCATATCGGTGGAGCCAAAGTAGCGGGAGAACTCAGCGTTCAGAATGTCGGTATCGCATACAATGTTGTTCTTCTCCGCCAAAGCCTGCATGATCAGGATCTGCTTGATCATGCTCTGCTTGGAGCTTTCGCTGTTTTCCAGGTATTCATCCACACTGCTGTAACCGGCCTGGCTCAGCATGGTCTCCAGCGAAACGCCGCGCATCTGGGCGTACAGGTACGGCTGGTACAGCACGGTATTGGTGAAATACTGCTGCACATCTTCGGGCAGGGTATCGGTATTGACTTCGGCAGCATCGTACAGCTGGCCGTACAGCTCATTGGCTTCCTGATTGAACAGCAGGCTGTTGCTGACAAAAGTTTTCAGCTCAGCCACATTGTTCATGCCCATGGACTCGGCCAGGTTGCTGCTGACCCAATCATCAGTCAGGTCGGGGGTCACATCCTCGTTGATGTAGTTCAGCGTGGTGGCGAACACTGCGTCCTTGCCGGCCAGGTTGGTGGCCTGGTAGTCATCCGGGAAGGTGACATTCACATCAAAGGTTTCGCCGGGCATGTGGCCAACGATCTGATCCTCGAAGCCGTCAATAAAGGTGCCGCTGCCCAGGGTCAGATCATAATCGCTGCCGGTGCCGCCGTCAAAGGCAACGCCGTCAATGGAACCGGCAAAGTCAATGTTCACAGTGTCACCGTTTTCGGCGGCGCGGTTGGTGATCTCGTTGGTGGTCTTATAGTTGGAAAGAATGTTGTTGGAAATGTAATCGTCAATATCACTGTCGCTCACGGTGGTGGCATCGTCCGAAAGGGTAAAGCTCTCAGTATCCGGCAGCGTGACGTAATCCAGCGCGGTGATGCCTTTCAGGTAGCCGTTCTCGTCATAGGCATCACTGAAAGAAAAATCAGCCAGATAAGAATAATCATCGGCGGCGCTTTCTGCGGTAGCGTCGTCAGGAACAGTGCTTTCACTGGCAGCTTCGCTGGAAGCTGCGCTCTCGGCGGTTGCTTTGCTGGAGGATGCGCTGGAACTGCAGGCAGTCAGGCCAAAAACCATGCCGCATGCCAGCAGGCTGGCAGCAGCGCGGGTCAGGTTGGTGTTTTTCATGGGTTGTCTCCTGTCTTTTTTGAAAAATACATCGCGTACCGCAGCAGGGAAAAATACCCCCGTCAAAAGCGGATACTTTTTTATTATACAGCTTTTTTGCAAAAAGTACAGCCCTGCATTCACAAAAGGGAAGCGGGTGTGTTATAATACCCGTGGCAGAGCACCCAATGCTCTGCCATGGGCGGCAGACCTGCTGCCCGGATATCCTTATATAAGGAAAGGAACAGAACCCTATGGAAAAAGAAAAAATCGCGCGCATCAATGCGCTGGCGCATAAAGCAAAAACTTCTGGCCTGACGGAAGCCGAACTGGCGGAGCGTGACGCCCTGCGGCAGGAATACCTGGCCGATATCCGCGCATCCATGATTGACCAGCTGGAGCACACCACGGTGATTGAGCCGGACGGCACCCGCCGCAAGCTGCAGGTGCGCCACTGATCCCCTGTTCAAAGTGGCGGCCCGGCTGGCGCGGGGCTGTGTGGTTTGCACAAAATTGTGCCGGGGTATTGGAATTTGCAAGCGGGTTTGCTATAATATAGCTGGCGGCGAATCCCGGCTACAAGAAATCAGTCAGCCACCCGGCAGACTGAACGGAAAAGGCTGTACATTTTGCCAAAGCGAGGTTATTTTTCATGCTTACTGCAATTACCGGTATCAACTGGGGCGACGAGGGCAAGGGCCGTATGGTGGACCTGCTCTGCCGCGATTATGACATCGTTGCCCGTTACCAGGGCGGCGACAACGCCGGCCACACCGTCAAAAACGAGTGCGGCAAGTTCGTACTGAACCTGGTGCCCTCCGGCATCCTGCACCCCAACATTGTCTGTGTTATGGGCGGCGGTATGGTCATTGACCCGGAACATCTCGAAAAAGAGATCGCCGCCCTGCGCGAACAGGGTGTTAAGATTACCCCGGACAACCTGAAAATTTCTGACCGTGCTACCATCACCATGCCGTTCCATGTGGAGCAGGATGGCCTGGAGGAGGCCCGCCTTGCCAAAACGGGCGCACAGTTTGGTTCCACCAAGCGCGGCATTGCTTACACCTATGGTGATAAGTACATGAAGAAAACCCTGCGCATGGGCGATTTGGTCCACATGGATGCCAGTGTGCGCAAGCGCCTGGAAACCCTGGTGGAATCCAAGAACCTGACCATGGTCAACATTTATAACCAGAAGCCTGTCAGCGTGGACGATATGTGGAACTGGTGCAAGCACTTCCAGGAAGTGTTCAGCGCTTACATCTGCGATGTCGGCCAGTACCTGGCAGATGCTGACGATGCCGGCAAGAAGATCATGTTTGAGGCCCAGCTGGGAGCCCTGCGTGATATCGACTACGGCATTTATCCCTACACCACTTCCTCCAACACCATCGGCGCTTATGCACCCATCGGCGCTGGCATCCCCGGCCGCAAGCTGAACAAGTCCATCGGTATCATGAAGGCTTATTCTTCCTGCGTGGGCGACGGCCCCTTTACCACCGAGCTGGCTATGACCGAGGAAGAAAAGCACCTGCTGCGTGAAGCCGGCCATGAATACGGCGCTGCCACCGGCCGCCCGCGCCGCGTTGGCCCGTTTGATGTGGTTGCTTCCCGTTACGGCGTTCAGTGCCAGGGCTGTGATGAGCTGGCCCTGACCCTGTTTGACGTTCTGGATTATATGGAAGAAGTTCCCGTTGTTGCCCAGTACAAGCTGGCTGACGGCACTGTGACCGGCCGCTTCCCGACCGGCAAGACTTTGGACGATGCACAGCCGGTTGTCGTCAAGCTGCCGGGCTGGCACTGCGATATCACCTCCGTGCGCAAGTACGAGGACCTGCCGGAAGCTGCCCGCGGCTATGTGGAATATCTGGAAAAGGCCGTTGGCTGCAAGATCAAGTATATCTCCGTTGGCCCGGAGCGCGATGCCTGCATCATTCGTGACTGATCTGCATAAGATGGTCAGCAGGAACGCTGCTTGAACCTGAAATGATAAATGGCGGACCCCCATCGGTCCGCCATTTTTGTAAAGGCAATACCGCATAATTCTAAGTGCCGATACGGCGAGCGAGGTGCGGC
>OLOT01001489.1_pt1 | contig 13589 bp, 10 predicted proteins | sample 1671991 | NCBI WGS metagenome assembly OLOT01 (sample SAMEA3136634, study PRJEB25190) | human gut metagenome | biome: human gut; feature: human-associated habitat; material: faeces | place: Austria | collected 2013
ATGAGAGGAATTATATTTAGTAGTTACACAAAAGAAATGGAGTCATATAAGCAGTAGGCTTCATTTATTTGTATCTTAACCGTTAAATGTAAGAAGGACTCATTTATTAAATCTTTATATATATTTAAAGTTCTGCTTAAATTTTTTTAGGGGTGATTTATTTTGTTAAAAGAAGTAAAACATGAAAAATGTGTACGAAAGACTTTTGCAAAAATCGGCGATGCAATAGAAATGCCAAATCTAATTAAAGTTCAAAAAGATTCATATGATTGGTTCGTAGAAGAAGGATTAGGAGAAGTATTAAAAGATATTTCACCAATCATAGATTATACAGGAAATTTAGTCTTAGAATTTTTCGATTATTACATGGAAGACAAAACAAAATATACAGTAGAAGAAGCAAAAGAAAGAGATGCAACATATTCAACAAGATTGCATGTAAAGGTTAGATTAATTAACCGTGAAACTGGAGAGATAAAAGAACAAGAGATATACTTAGGAGATTTTCCATTAATGACAGATAGTGGAACTTTCGTAATTAATGGCGCAGAAAGAGTTGTAGTCAGCCAGTTGGTTCGTTCACCAGGATGCTATTATGCAAGTGACTATGATAAAACAGGAAAAAAATTGTATACATCAACTGTTATGCCAATTCGTGGTGCATGGCTTGAATATGAAACTGATAGTAATGATATCTTCTATGTTAGAGTAGATAGAACTAGAAAATTACCAGTAACATCATTATTAAGAGCAATCGGAATAGAAACAGATAGCGATATCTTAGAATTATTTGGAGAAGAACCAAAATTAATTGCAAGTATACAAAAAGATACAGTAAAAACATCTGATGAAGCATTAATAGAAATATATAAAAAATTAAGACCAGGCGAACTTCCAACAGTAGAAGCTGCTAAAAGTCTATTTAGTGGATTATTTTTTGATTCAAGGAGATATGACTTAGCCAAAGTTGGTAGATATAAATTTAATAAAAAATTAAGTTTAGCTACAAGAATAACAGGAAGAATTGCAGCAACAGACATAATAGATCCACAAAGTGGAGAAGTTTTGGTAGAAAAAGGAAATGTAATAGATGCAGATGTAGCAGAAGAAATACAAAATACAGGACTAAATATTGTAGATGTACAAGTTAATGATAAAAATGTAAGAGTTATAGGTAATGGAACAGTAAATATCCACAGCTTTGTAACAAATGTGGATATTAGTGACTTACATTTTAAAGAATATGTAAATTATTCTGTATTAAAATCTATATTAGATACAACAGAAGAAAAAGACTTACATAGAGTATTAAAAGAAAGAATGGAAGAATTATTACCAAGACATATTACAAATGAAGATATTATAGCTTCTATTAGTTATTTATTAAACTTAGAATATGGCTTAGGTGAAGTAGACGATATTGACCATTTAGGAAATAGACGTATACGTTGTGTTGGGGAATTATTGCAAAATCAATTTAGAATTGGTTTAACAAGACTTGAAAGAGTTGTTCGTGAGAGAATGACGATACAAGATCTAGATGTAATTACACCACAAACATTAATTAATACAAAACCAATAACATCATCAATAAGAGAATTCTTTGGTAGTTCACAATTATCACAATTCATGGATCAAACAAATCCACTTTCTGAACTTACACATAAAAGAAGAATCTCTGCATTGGGACCTGGTGGTTTAACAAGAGAAAGAGCTGGATTCGAAGTTAGAGATATTCACCATACTCACTATGGTAGACTATGTCCAGTAGAATCACCTGAAGGACCAAACATCGGACTTATTTCAGCATTATCTTGTTTTGCAACAATAAATGAATATGGATTTATAGAAACACCATATAGAAGAGTAGATAGAAAAACAGGAAAAATAACAGATATAATTGATTATATGTCTGCAGATGAAGAAGATAAACATATTATTGCTCAAGCTTCAGAACCATTAGATGAAGAAGGAAGATTTGTTAATAACAGAATAAAAGTAAGATATAAAGAAGAAATTACAGAGGTAGATAAAGAATTAGTAGATTATGTGGATGTTTCACCAAGACAACTTGTATCTGTTGCAGCAGCAATGATTCCATTCGTTGAACATGATGATGTTAAACGTTCACTTATGGGTTCTAACATGCAACGTCAAGCAGTACCACTTTTAACAGTGGAAACACCAATTGTAGGAACTGGTATTGAGTATAGAGCTGCAAAAGACTCTGGAATAACAGTTACGGCAAAAAATGAAGGAGTTGTTGAAAAAGTAACTGCAGATGAAGTTATTGTTAGAAACAAGAAAAATTCTTTAGATAAATATAAATTACGTAAATTCAAGAGAACAAATGGTGGAACTTGTATTAATCAAAGACCTGTTGTAGCTAAAGGAGAAATTGTAAAAGCTGGAGATATATTAGCAGATGGACCATCTACAAAAAATGGAGAGATGGCACTTGGAAAAAATGTTCTTATAGCATATACAACATGGGAAGGTTATAACTATGAGGATGCTGTTTTAATAAGTGAAAGATTAGTAAAAGAAGATGTTTATACATCAATACATATAGAAGAATATGATTGTGAATGTCGTGATACAAAACTAGGACCAGAAGAAATTACACGTGACATACCAAATGTTGGTGATGACGGATTAAAAGATTTAGATGAAAATGGTATTATAAGAATTGGTGCAGAAGTAAGACCTGGCGATATTTTAGTTGGTAAAGTAACTCCAAAGGGAGAAACAGAACTTACAGCAGAAGAGAGATTACTTCGTGCTATATTTGGAGAAAAGGCAAGAGAAGTAAGAGATACTTCATTACGTGTTCCACATGGAGAAGCAGGAACAATAGTAGATGTAAAAATATTTACAAGAGATAATTCAGATGAATTAGGACCTGGAGTTAATCAAGTAATACGTTGTTATATAGCAACAAAAAGAAAGATTTCTGTTGGAGATAAGATGGCTGGACGTCATGGTAATAAAGGTGTTATATCAAGAATATTACCAGAAGAAGATATGCCATTTATGCCAGATGGAACACCTGTAGATATAGTATTAAATCCACTTGGTGTACCTTCTCGTATGAATCTTGGTCAGGTTTTAGAGGTTCATTTAGGAATGGCTGCAAGAGCTTTGGGATGGAAAGTTGCAACACCAGTATTTGATGGTGCAAAATCAAATGAAATAGAAGATCTATTAGAAGAAGCTGGTCTTTCAAGAGATGGTAAAACAACTTTATATGATGGAAGAACAGGAGAGGCATTTGACCATCCAATTACAGTTGGTGTTATGTACATGTTAAAATTACACCACTTAGTTGATGATAAAATACATGCTCGTTCAACAGGACCATACTCATTAGTAACTCAACAACCTTTAGGAGGTAAAGCACAATTTGGTGGACAACGTTTTGGTGAAATGGAAGTTTGGGCACTAGAGGCATATGGTGCAGCATATACTCTTCAAGAAATGTTAACAGTAAAATCTGATGATGTAGTAGGAAGAGTAAAAACATATGAAGCAATAGTAAAAGGCGAGAATATTCCAGAACCTGGAGTTCCAGAAAGCTTTAAAGTTTTAATAAAAGAATTACAATCTTTAGGATTAGACATAAGACTATATTCTAGCGATAATAAAGAATTAGAATTAAAAGAAAACATTGATGATGGAATAGATTTTAACATTGAGGCTAACAAAAAGTTAGGAGAAGAGACTATTGCTGATGAATCAGAAATAGAAGAAAATTACATAGAAGCTGACGAAGAATTAGAAGATGAAGATAACCTTCTTTTTGAAGATGTAGCAGATGAAGATGATGAAGATCTATTAATTTTCGATAATGATTTAGCAGAAGATAATATCTTAAGTGATGAAGATATTATAGATGAAGAATAATTGAATATATACATCTAATTACATTTTCTTTTATCAACAACTAATGTCTGCACCAACAGTGTATATAAAAGAAAATGTAAAGATGCACAAAACTAAGGAGACTATAAAGTCTTACCAAAAATAAATAAAAATAGGGGGCTCCTAAATAATGGACGAATTAGAAGTTTTTGATAAAATAAAAATTGGTTTAGCATCAGATGAAAAAATAAGAGAATGGTCAAAAGGTGAAGTAAAAAAACCAGAAACTATTAATTATAGAACATTAAAACCAGAAAAAGATGGATTATTCTGTGAGAGAATATTTGGACCTACAAAAGATTGGGAATGTCATTGTGGAAAATACAAAAGAGTAAGATATAAAGGTATTGTTTGCGACCGTTGTGGAGTTGAAGTAACAAAATCTAAAGTAAGAAGAGAAAGAATGGGACATATAGAGCTTGCAGCACCAGTTGCACATATTTGGTATTTCAAAGGAATTCCAAGTAGAATAGCTTTAATGCTAGATATATCTGCAAGAAATCTAGAAAAAGTAATTTACTTTGCATCTTATATAGTAACAGATAAGGGAACAAGTGGTCTTGTAAAAGCACAAGTTTTAACAGAAAAAGAATATCATGAGGCAATAGAAAAATATGGTAAAGATTCATTCAAAGCAGAAATGGGAGCAGAAGCTTTATACAAATTATTAGCAGAAGTTGACTTAGATAAGCTATCAGAAAAACTAAAAAAAGAATTAGTTAATGCAAGTGAAGTAAAAAAACCAAAAATAGTAAAAAGATTAGATACTGTAGAATCATTTAGATTATCTAATAATAGACCAGAATGGATGATCATGAATGTAGTACCAGTAATTCCACCAGAATTGAGACCAATGGTACAATTAGATGGTGGTAGATTTGCTACATCAGATCTTAATGATTTGTACAGAAGAGTTATCAACAGAAATAATCGTTTAAAAAGATTATTAGAATTAGGGGCACCAGAAATTATTGTAAGAAATGAAAAAAGAATGTTACAAGAATCTGTTGATGCGTTAATAGATAATGGAAGACGTGGAAGACCAGTTACTGGTGCAGGAAATAGACCACTTAAATCATTATCAGATATGTTAAAAGGAAAACAAGGTAGATTTAGACAAAACTTACTTGGTAAACGTGTTGACTATTCAGGACGTTCAGTTATAGTAGTAGGGCCAGAACTTAAAATCTACCAATGTGGACTTCCAAAAGAAATGGCAGTAGAACTATTTAAACCTTTTGTAATGAAAGAATTAGTAGGTCGTGGAATTGCTCATAACATAAAAAATGCAAAAAGAATGGTAGAAAGATTAAGACCAGAAGTATGGGATATACTAGAAGATGTTATTAAAGATCATCCAGTAATGTTAAACCGTGCTCCAACACTACATAGATTAGGTATTCAAGCTTTTGAACCTGTATTAGTAGAAGGTAGAGCTATAAAATTACATCCATTGGTTTGTACAGCTTTTAATGCCGACTTTGATGGTGATCAAATGGCTATTCACGTACCATTATCACCAGAAGCACAAGCAGAAGCAAGATTTTTAATGCTTTCTGTAAACAACCTTTTGAAACCACAAGATGGTAAACCAGTAACAGTTCCTACACAGGATATGATTTTAGGAAGTTATTATTTAACAATGGAAGTAGATGGAGAACCAGGTGAAGGAAAATATTTCTGTTCTCCAGAAGAAGCTGTTATAGCTTATGAAAATCATGACTTAGGAATGCATGCTAAAATAAAAGTTAGAATGTCTAAAATTGAAAACGGAGTAGAAAAACATAAATTAATAGATACAACAGTTGGTAGAATTATATTTAATAAGGGAATACCACAAGATTTAGGATTTGTAGATAGAGAAAATCCAGATAATGAATTTGAATTAGAAATTAATTTTCCTGTAATTAAAAAGAATTTAGGAAAAATTATTGCTAAATCAATAAACACACATGGTTTAAGTGATACAGCAGAATTACTAGATTATATTAAAGCAACTGGATATAAATATTCAACAATAGGAGCTATTACAGTTTCTGTTAGTGATGTTAAAGTACCAGAAGCAAAGAAAACAATATTAGCAGATGCACAAAGCCAAGTTGATACAATATTGAAACAATATAAACGTGGTTTAATAACAGATGAAGAAAGATATAATGCTGTTATTAAAATATGGACTAAAGCAACAGATGATGTAAAAAATGCAATGAAAGATAACTTTGATAGTTTAAATCCAGTTTACATGATGGCGGAATCTGGAGCAAGACGGAAATCTTGACCAATTAAAACAAATTGCAGGTATGCGTGGACTTATGGCTAGTACAACAGGTAAGGTAGTAGAAATTCCTATCAAATCATGCTTTAGGGAAGGTCTAGATGCGATAGAATACTTTATTGCAGCCCATGGAGCAAGAAAAGGACTTTCTGATACAGCTTTAAGAACAGCCGATTCAGGATACTTAACAAGAAGATTAGTTGATGTATCACAAGATATAATTGTAAGAGAAGAAGATTGTGGTACAACTGAAGGTATAGATGTTTATGATATTAAAGATGGAAATCAAGTAGTTGAAAAATTAGAAGAAAGATTAATTGGTAGATATCCATTAGAAGATATTATTAATCCAGAAACTAAGGAAGTAATAGCAGATACAAATACAATGCTTACAGAAAAGATAATTGAGAAGATAATTGGAGCAGGAATAGACAATGTAAAAGTACGTTCAGTTATAGGATGTAGAACAAAACATGGTGTTTGTGCTAAATGTTATGGTATGGGATTAGCAACACGTGAAGAAGCTCAAATAGGAGAAGCAGTTGGTATTATTGCAGCACAATCAATTGGTGAGCCTGGTACACAGCTTACAATGAGAACTATTCACTCTGGTGGTGTTGCCGGGGTTGCTGATATTACACAAGGTCTTCCTAGAGTTGAAGAACTTTTTGAAGCAAGAAAACCAAAGGGAATTGCAATTGTTACAGAAATAGATGGTATAGTTAGAATATCAGATGATAAAGCTAGAAAAGAAGTAAATATAATATCAGATACAGATGCTAAAAAATATTTAATACCATTTGGTGCTAAACTTCGTGTTAAAGAAGGAGACGAGGTAAAAGCTGGAGATCCTATTACAGAAGGTTCTATAAATCCAAATGAAATTTTAGCAATAAAAGGACCTGAAGGAGTATTTGAATACTTAGTACAAGAAGTACAAAAGGTATATCGTAATCAAGGTGTTGATATCAATGATAAACATATTGAAGTTATTGCAAGACAAATGCTTAAAAAAGTAAGAGTAGAAGATAATGGAGATACTAATATGCTTGCAGGTTCATTAGTAGATATGTATGAATTTGAAGATGAAAACAAGCAAGTAGAAGCAGAAGGAAAGAAACCAGCAACAGGAAGAAGAGTTCTTCTTGGAATTACAAAAGCATCTCTTGCAACAGAAAGCTTCTTATCTGCAGCATCTTTCCAAGAAACAACAAGAGTTCTTACAGAAGCTGCAATAAAAGGAAAAACAGATGATTTAATTGGACTAAAAGAAAATGTTATTATAGGAAAATTAATACCTGCAGGTACTGGTATGCAAATGTATAAAAATACACATATAAGCACAGAAAAATTAGAAGAAAATGAAGAAGCAGACCAAAAAGAAGAGGCAGTAGAAGAATAATTTTAAATATAAAAATGGAGCAAAAGCAATAATATAAAGCTTTTGCTCCATTTTTGTCCCTTGACAAATAAGATAAAAAAGAGTAAAATAAATATATTATTGTAAAAGGAGATTGATATGTCTAATAATAATAATATAAAGATATTTGATGGACTTGTCTCAAAAACAAAAGCTTATTTAATAATAATTGCGATACTTTTAATTGCATTATGTTTTTTTGAGATAAAGTTAATAATTCCATCAATTATAATATATTTTTTGATTCTAGTTTATACTAGATGGACAAATAAAAAAAGAACTGCAGAATTATCTGAGCACATAAAAGAACTTACAATAAATGTTGATAAAGTGTCAAAAAGGTCACTAATAAATTCACCATTTCCATTAATAATTGTAGAAACAAATGGAAATGTAATCTGGAAAAGCACTAAGTTTGTGCAAGAATTCAATAATATTGATATTAACACCTACTTAAACACAATAGTAAAAGAGTTGAAATTAGAAATAGAAAATTCTAATGAGAAGAAAAATGTAATTAATAATCATGTAACTATTGGAAAAAAACAATACAGAATATTAGGTGAATATGTTAAATCAAAACAAAATGATAAAAAGAAGCAAAAAGAATATATGGCAACATTATATTTTATAGATGAAACAGAACAAATAAAATTACAAGAAAAATATAAAAACTCTAATATGTGTGTTGGAATAGTTATGATAGACAACTATGAAGAAATTATGCAAGGAATTTTAAGTGAGGATAAGCCAGAAGTTATTGCAAAAATAGAAAAAAGTATATACGATTGGGCTACAACATACAAAGGATTAGTACTAAAACAGGAAAGAGATATTTTTGTTTGTATATTTGAACAACAATATTTAGATCAAATTCAAGAAAAAAGATTTAATATTTTAGATACAATAAAAGAATTAGAAATACCAGGAAGAATTCAATCTACATTAAGTATAGCAGTTTCAAATGAGGGCGAAACAAATTATGAAAAGTATAAATTTGCAAAAGCTGCAATGGATATTGCATTAGGACGTGGAGGAGATCAAGCAGTAGTAAGAAGAGAAGGAAAATATTTGTTTTTCGGAGGAAGAGCTCAAGAAGTAGAAAAAAGAACGAGAGTAAAAGCAAGAATTGTTGCACATGCACTAGAGGAACTAATAAGTGAAGCAAAAGATGTTTTAATAATGGGACATACAAACGGAGATATAGACTGTATGGGAGCTAGCCTTGGCGTATACAGAATTGCAAAATCTATAGGAAAAGAAGCTTATATAGTAAATGAAACAAGTGGAATAAGTTTAGATAATTTTATACAAGTTGCTAAAAGTGAAAAAGAATATCAAAATGTAATAATTAATAAAAATGAAGCACTTTCAAAAATAAGTCAAGAAACATTATTGATTATTACAGATACACATAAAAAGACATATGTAGAAGTACCAGAGTTATTAGACAAAACCAATAAAATTGTTGTTATAGATCACCATAGAAGAAGTGCAGATTATATAGAAAATGCAACATTAACTTTTCAAGAAGTATATGCATCATCAGCATCAGAACTTGTTACAGAATTAATAGAATATTCACAAAAACCACTTACATTATCAGAGCTAGAAGTAGAAGGATTATATGCAGGAATTATGATGGATACTAAAAATTTTACTTTTAAAACTGGTGTAAGAACATTTGAGGCAGCAGCATATTTAAGAAAATGTGGTGTAGATATAATAAAAGTAAAAAAATGGTTCCAGAGTGATATAAAAACATATAATACAATTTCAGAAATTGTTTCTGATGCAGAGATTGTTAATGATACAATTGCAATATCTATTTATTATAAAGAAGATAAAAATGCTAATATTATCTGTGCGAAAGCAGCAGATGAATTATTAACTATTAGTGATATAACAGCATCATTTGTAATTGGATATTTAGGAGAAAAAGTTTGTATTAGTGGTAGATCTATTGGAGATATTAATGTTCAAGTAATACTAGAAAAACTAGGAGGTGGAGGTCATATTACACTTGCTGGTGCACAAGTAGAAGGAATGGACATAGAAGATGTGAAAAATGAATTAATAAATAGAATAAATGAATATTTTAGTGAGATTTCTAGTTAGTATAAAATAGCAAATTTAAATTGTTAAATGGAATTACAAAATTATTTTTACCAAAACAGTTTAAAATTTGCTATTTTTTAATAAAATGATAATGTATCAAAATGACAAAATTTAACATTTTGTATTTTAAAAAGATAATATATATAAAAATAGTTGACAGAAATTTAAACTAATAGTAATATTATAATGTGTTTATTAAACAAGAGAATAAAATAAAGGGGGAGTTATAATGAAAAGCGAAAAAAATTGGTTAACAACATTATTGTTAAGTATATTTTTAGGATCTTTAGGAGTTCATCGTTTTTATGCTGGTAAAATAGGTACAGGTATATTAATGCTTTTGACACTTGGTGGTTGTGGAATTTGGTACTGGATAGACCTAATAATGATTATAATGGGAAAATTCACAGATAAAGACGGAAATATGATTGTTAATGAATAAGAAAATTATTATTTTTATAATAGTGAATTTAATTCTGCTATTAATTTTATATAATATGCCTATGGAAAGTCCTATAGGAAGTATATGTATATATAAAAGAATAACAGGCAAAGAATGCTTTAACTGTGGAATGACTAGAGCATTCTTATCTATATTACATTTTAGATTCCAAGATGCAATTAACTATAATTGGAAAGTAATAATAATATTTCCATATACAGTAATTGTTTATTTGCATTCATGGTATAAATATATTATAAAAAAGGAGAAAATTAATGAATAATAGTAATGATAAAACAAAAGCTATAGTATCATATATAATATTTATATGTGCATTAATATTTTTATTCCAAAAAGATTCTAGTAGAGATCTTAAATTTCATTGTGCTCAATCAATAGTAATAGCAATTGGGTATATATTATTAAGTTTTATATTAGGATTTATTTCAGGATTAACAGGAATAGGAATTTTGAGTAGTCTTGCATATGTTGCTTATATTGTATTTATTATATTAGGTATAGTAAAAGCAAATCCAGAATTACCTGTTGTTGGAGAATTAGCTAAATCAATATTTAAAAAACAAATTGAAGGATAATTTGTTTTTTAAAATAGAGGATTAATTCTTATTTTAATTTATAACTTTTATAGTAGATTAAGTAGAAAGCTTATCTACTATTTTTTTATATTTAGAATCATTATAACAAATAGGGTAAAGGTATTGAAAAAAAGCACGATTTGTTATAAAATATAGAAAAATTAAGGATTTGGAGGATATTATATATGAAGGTAATATTACTTGATAATATAAAAGGTGTAGGAAAAAAAGATGAAGTTATAAATGCAAGTGACGGATATGCAAGAAATTTTTTATTTCCTAAAAAATTAGCATTAGAAGCAACAAAAGATAATTTGGTTAAGTTAAAAGCAAAACAAGATTCTAATCAACATAAAAAAGATTTAGAAAAAGCAAAAGCTATAGAAATAGCAAATAAATTAAAAGAAATAGTTTTAAAAATTGAAGTTAAAGCAGGAGATAATGGAAAAATTTTTGGAGGAGTTACTTCAAAGGAAATTTCAGAAAATTTAAAAACACAGTATAATATTGATGTAGATAAAAAGAAAATAGTTTTAAAAGAAACTATAAAAGTTTTAGGAACAGTTAATGTAGATATTAAATTATATGAGGGCGTTTTAGCTACATTGAAAGTAAATACAGTAGCTTAAAATATAAGTTAATTTAATTGAAAAATATAATTAATATTATAGAAGTAATAGTTGTTAAATATAAAAAGGAGCGACAAAAATGGAACTAGGAAAAGTGCCACCACACGATGTAGAAGCAGAGCAGGCAGTAATAGGAAGTATGCTTACAGATAAGGATTCTGTTATTTCTGCAGTAGAAACACTTAAAGATGAAGATTTTTATAGAGAAGATAATAAAGTGATATATGGTGCAATAATGAATTTATACAATAGAGGCGAACCTGTTGATATTATTACACTTAAAGACGAACTTGTTTCTTTAGGAAAGTTTGAAGCTGTTGGTGGACTTGAATATTTAGCAGAGCTTCCAGAAAAAGTTCCAACAACAGCTAATGTTGATAAATATATAAAAATAGTAGAAGAAAAATCTATGCTTAGAACACTAATAAAAACAGCAAATGAACTTATTGTTCTAGGATATGACCAAACGCAAGAAGTAGAAGATATAATGGATGTTGCAGAAAAGAAAATTTTTAATGTAATGCAAAGAAAAAATCAAAAAGGGTATTCTTCAATGAAAGACATATTAGTAGAATCTTTTACACAATTAGAAGAATTATATAATAGAAAACAACACATAACTGGAGTGCCAACAGGATTTGCAGATTTAGATTATAAAACAGCTGGACTCCATAATTCAGATTTAATATTAGTTGCAGCAAGACCGGCTATGGGAAAATCTGCATTTGCATTAAATATAGCTTCATATGCAGCAGTTAAAGCTAATGTGCCAGTTGCAATATTTAGTCTCGAAATGTCAAAAGAACAAATGGGTAACAGAATTTTGTGTAGTGAAGCAATGGTAGATAGCAATAAAGTAAGAACAGGTAAAATAGAAGATGAAGATTGGGCAAAGCTTGCAATGGCATCAGGAGAACTTTCAGAGTCACAAATATTTATAGATGATACGCCAGGTATTTCTATTATGGAAATACGTGCAAAATGTAGAAAAATGAAATTAGAAAAAAATATAGGATTAGTTGTAATAGACTATTTGCAGCTTGTGCAAGGAAGTAGTAAAAAAGGTGGTAGTCGTGAACAAGAAATTTCAGAGATCAGTAGATCTTTAAAAATTCTTGCAAAAGAAATAAATGTGCCAGTAATAGCACTTTCACAATTATCTCGTGCACCAGAACAAAGACCAGACCATAGACCAATGCTTTCAGACCTTCGTGAGTCTGGAGCGATAGAGCAAGATGCTGATATAGTTATGTTTTTATATCGTGATGATTATTATAATGAAGATTCAGAAAAGAAAAATATAGCAGAGGTAATTATAGCAAAGCATAGAGCTGGTTCAACAGGAACAGTAGAATTGTTGTGGCTTGGAAATTATACTAAATTTGCTAATATTGAAAAATATAGAGATTAAAATAAAAAACAAAGTAATAAAATTATAAAAACAATGAAGAGTAGGAGATAAGTATTTATTTTTAGCTTATTAAAATTAATTAAGTATAAGTGAGAAAAATCATTAATAATAATTATTTATCTTCTAGGCTATCTTGTTTTTTTATTTATAAAAAGGAGAAAAAATTGTTAAAAGATAAAGTATTAAATACAATAAAAGAGTACAAACTAATTAAATCAGGAGATAAAATAGTAGTTCGGAGTTTCAGGACGGCCCAGATTCTATGTGTTTGTTAAATGTTTTAATAGATCTAAAAAAAGAATTGAACTTTGAAATTGTTGTAGCACATATTAATCACATGATTAGAGAAGAAGCAGAGATGGAAACAGAGTATGTACAAAACTTTTGTAAATTAAAACAAATAGAATGTTTTGTGAAAAGAGCAAATGTAATAAAATTAGCAGAAGAAAATAAAATAGGAACAGAAGAAACTGGTAGAAAAATTAGATATGATTTTTTTGAAGAAGTAAAAGTAAAAACAAAGTCTAATAAAATTGCAACTGCGCATAATAGTAATGATAATGCAGAAACTGTATTAATGAATATAATTAGAGGCAGTGGAGTTACACGGATTAAGAGGAATTGAACCTGTAAGAGGAAATTTAATAAGACCAATAATAGAATGTAAAAGAGATGAAATTGAAAAATACTGTGAAATATATAATTTAGATCCTAAATATGATAAAACTAATAATGAAAATGTATATACAAGAAATAAAATTAGAAACTTGCTAATAC
>OLOT01001496.1_pt1 | contig 13564 bp, 10 predicted proteins | sample 1671991 | NCBI WGS metagenome assembly OLOT01 (sample SAMEA3136634, study PRJEB25190) | human gut metagenome | biome: human gut; feature: human-associated habitat; material: faeces | place: Austria | collected 2013
GGCAAACAGGACCTCCGCTGGGGCCTTTTCAATGACCTGCCCCAGATACATCACCATAATGTCATCCGAAATATGATGGACAACGCTCAGGTCATGCGTGATGAACATATAAGTAAGGTTCAGTTCCTTCTGCAGATCCTGCATCAGGTTCAGGATCTGCGCCTGAATGGAAACATCCAGCGCCGAGACCGGCTCGTCGCAGACGATGAACTTTGGCTGCAGCGCCAGCGCACGCGCAATGCCGATCCTCTGGCGGCGACCGCCGTCGAGCTCATGCGGATACGTATTATACAGGCGTCTTGCAAGGCCGACGGTATCCATCAGCTCGGCCACCCGTTTCTGGCGGCTCTCCTTATCCGCGCAAAGGCCGTACAGCTTGAGCGGCTCTTCGATCGTCTGGCTGATGGTCATGCGCGGGTTCAGAGAGGAAAACGGGTCCTGGAAGATCATCTGCATCTCGCGGCGCTGCTTCCACAGCTCCTTCTGATTCAACGCGCTGATATTCTTCCCTTCAAACAGCACCGTTCCTTCCGTCGGCTCCTGCAGGCGAATGATCGTACGGCCGAGTGTGGACTTTCCGCAGCCGGATTCTCCCACAACGCCCAGCGTCTTGCCCTTTTCGATCGTAAAGCTGACGTCATCCACTGCGTGAACGGTTCCCTTGGCGCTCTTAAAGTATTTTTTCAGGTGATCGACCTGCAGCAAAGGCTCACTCATTTCTCAATGCGCCTCCCTTTTGAATATTCTCCTCGTTGTACAGATGGCAGACAACATAGTGCTCTTCGTTGCGATGGACGCTCTGCGGTTTTTCATGGAAGCAGCGCTCCGTGGCATAGTCGCAGCGGTCGCAGAACGCACAGCCCTCCGGCAGATTGCTCGGGTCTGGCATCAAGCCGCGGATCGGCTTTAAGCGGATGCTGCGATCCTCCATATTAGGCAGGGAATTGAACAGTCCCTGCGTGTAGGGATGCAGTGTATGATCAAACACGTCCTCCAGCGTTCCATGCTCAACAACGCTGCCGGCATAAACGATGGAAACACAGTCGCAGACCTCCGCGACAATACCAAGATCATGCGTAATCATCAGCATTGAGGTATTGTTCTGCTCGCGCAGCCTTCTCATCATGTCCAGCACCTGCGCCTGGATCGTCACATCGAGCGCGGTGGTCGGCTCATCCGCGATCAGCAGATCCGGGTCGCAGGCCAGCGCCATGGCGATGACCACGCGCTGCTTCATGCCGCCCGAGAACTGATGCGGGTATTCGCTGCCGCGTTCACTGGGGATGCCGACCATTTCCAGCATGCCCCGCGCCTTATCGATCGATTTCTTATGCCCAAGATGTTCGTGGTACTCGATCACCTCCGCAATCTGCTCTTCCACCGTGAGCACCGGGTTCAGCGACGTCATCGGATCCTGAAAGATCATGGAGACCGTCTTGCCGCGCATCTTCTGGAGTTCTTTCGCCGGCATACGGATCGTCTTTTTATTTTTATCGGCAGCTTTTCCCTTTCTGCCCTTTGCCGCGGGCTCCGCGGATGCCTTGTCATCCGCCGGCTGTTCTTCCTCAACGCGGATGACATCATTGCCGTTCACCGTGATGCGTCCGGAGGTTACAACGCCCGGCGGGCTCTGGATCAGGTCGAGCACCGCTAAGCCCGTCGTTGTTTTTCCCGCGCCCGTTTCGCCGACCAGTCCGAGCGTCTGTCCCTTTCGAATGGTCAGGTTCAGTCCGTTGACGGCGTACACCGTGCGGTCGTCCGTGCGAAATTCAACACTGAGGTTCTCTATTTCCAGCGCGTTCGCACTACTACTTTTATTTTCGCTCATTTCATACCCCTCCTCACTTCAGTCTCGGGTCGAGCGCATCACGCAGACCATCGCTGAGCAGGTTCAGCGCCAGAATCGTCAGCATGATGCAGATACCGGGAATGCAGGCCAGGTATCCGGAATCGCGGATAAATTCGCGTCCGCTGGACAGCAGTGCGCCCCATTCCGGCTGCGGTGCCTTCACGCCAAGGCCGAGGAAGCTGAGCGCCGCCGTATTGGAGATCGTCGCGGCAACGCGGAGCGTCGTCTGCACGATGATTGGGCCCATGCAGTTGGGCAGGATGTAGCGCGCCAGAATGCGTGGCGTCTTTACGCCGATGGCGCGTGCGGCCTCGACATAATCCATGTCGCGCACGGTCAGAACCGCGCTTCGCACGATGCGCGCAAATGTCGGCACAGAGGAGATCGACAGCGCGATGACCAGATTGACGATGCTGGCGCCCAGCGCCGCCACGATCACGATCGCCATGAGCATCATGGGAACGGCGAGGAAAACGTCGCACAAACGCATGATGATGTTATCGATCTTCCCACCGAAAAAGCCCGCGACCGCACCGAGCACACCGCCGACGATAAGGCCGAACAGCACCGCGATAAAACCGATGGAGAGCGAGATTCGACTACCGAACACGATGCGGATCAGCAGATCGCGCCCGTACTCGTCGGTACCAAACCAATGCTGGGCCGACGGCCACTGCAAGCGTTCTGGGATATTCTGGTTGATGCACTGCGTATTATAATCGAAAAGCGCATCCGCAAAAATGGCCATGAGGATCAGGAAGATCAAAAAAAACAGTCCGGCAACCGCCGCCTTATTCTTAAAAAGGCGGCGCACCATATCCTTGAACTGGCTGTTCTTCTGCGCATTCAGGAAATTGGTCCCGTTCATTTCCGATTGCTTTTTCATTTTCTCTCCTCCTCAGTGATACATCGTGCGCACGCGCGGATCGAACACGCCGTAGAGCAAATCGACCAACAGGTTCACAATGGAAAAACAGACCGTCATCAGAATGATGCAGCCCATGACCGTCGGCGTATCGCGCCCGTTGACCGACTGGATCATCAGCCGTCCGATACCGGGCCACGCAAACACCGTCTCCGTCAGCACAGAGCCGCCAAGCATCTGTCCGATCTCAAGGCCGATGACCGTAATCGTGGGTAGAAGTCCGTTGCGAAAGGCATGGCGCATAATGACCGTGCGCTTGGGCAGGCCCTTGGCATAAGCCGTACGGATATAGTCCTGGCGGATCGTCTCCACCATGGACGAGCGGGTCGTTCTGGCGATCGACGCCATGTTCATCAGGCCCAGCGAGATCGCCGGCAGCACGATGCTGCTCCACTGCTTTGCGCCAAAGACCGGGAACCAGCCAAGCTTGAGTGAGAAGAGCATGATCAGCATCACCGCGAGCCAGAAGATCGGCATGGACACGCCGATGAGCGAGAACACCATGCTCACATTGTCCACCCACGTGTTCTGCTTCACGGCGGCAAGCACGCCGAGCGGCAGCGCAAGCAGGATGGAGAAAACCGCCGCAACGAGCGTCAGGTTCAGTGTATAGGGAAAGCAGGCCATGATCTTGTCATTGACCGATTCACCCGTGGTAAAAGAGGTGCCGAGGCTCCCGTGCAGTAACTCCTTCATGTAATCGAGGTATTGCACCAGGATCGGTCTGTCCAGACCCATTTCATGTGTAAGCGCTTTGATCTGCTCCGCAGTAGCGTTATCGCCCAGCAGCATCTGCGCCACATTGCCCGGCGCTAGATGCATAATGACAAAGACCAGCAGCGTAACGCCCAGCAGCACGGGGATCATGTACAAGATACGTTTTAGAATGTATTTTGACATAAGTAAGTACGTCTCCTTTGTGGCAGAGTGACGATTTTTTAATTAAGAGCCCGGCCCGCTCATGGGCCGGGCTCTTTCAACAATGAATCAGCTGCCTGCCGATTAGCCCCAAGTCGCAACGGCGAAGTCCACATAGCCCGTCGCGCTGCAAACAACGTTCTGCAGCTGAGAGCTGTGCGCGCGGAAATACTCGACCTGGTAAATGGGCACATACCAGCAGGTCGCGTTCGCCTCGCCGATGATCTGGTGGATCAGATCAGTGCGGGCATTGGCATCCATCTCGACGCGCAGCTCGCTAACAAGCTCGTCCATCTTGTCCGTGGCAACGGACGCGGGCGTGTTGGAGCGGCGGTCAGAGTGGAAGCGGCTGACATAGCTGGCAGCGTTGGCGGGAGACCAGGATACGATCGCCGCGCTCAACGTGTCGGTCGCCATCGCGGCCTGATAGGTCGCAGAGTCGGTGGAGTCGATCACAACGTTGATGCCGAGCTCCGCGAGCTCAGACTGCATGATTGTGGCGATTGCCGTCTTGGTGTCGTTGGAGCAAATGATGTTCATCGTCACCGTGGAGGGATCGCCGCCCCAGGCCGCCAGATACTCCTTGGCCTTGTCCAGATCATAGCTGTAGGCGTTGGTGTCCACGGATTCGGCATAGCCCATGGGAACGCAGGAATAGGAGGGCTCGCCGTAGCCGTTGAGCGCGCCGGCCACGATGTCCTCGCGGTTGATCGCATACGCGACCGCCAGACGCAGGTTCGAATCGACAAACGGGCCGTTGACCGAATTGAGATACAGGAAGAAGTTTTCAACAGAGACAACCTCTTCCATATCGATGCCGTCCTCCGCCTTCAGGCGGTCAATGTCCGTGGAGGACACCGAGTAAATGAAGTCCACGTCGCCGGACTCGAGCGCCATCGTGCGGGTCGTGCCCTCGGGAATGATAGAGAACACCAGATTCTTGATGGATGGCGTGCGCTCAGCATCAAAGTAAGCCTCGTTCGCTTCAAACTTCAGCGCGTTGCCCTTATCCCAGGAGACAAACTTGTACGGGCCGGTGCCGACGGGGTTGGCGTTGAAATCATTGCCGGATTCGATCAGACTGTGCGGAAGGATGCAGTTGAAGTGATAGGCCAGATCGAAGAGCAGGTTGGGCGCGGGCGCGCTCGTGATGATCTTCACGGTGTTGTCGTCAACGACCTGTACCTCAGAGATTGCGCTCGTATAGGTGCTGGTCCTGTCATAGGACTTGGCGTATTCGATGGAGGCCTTGACATCCTCCGCCGTCAGCGTATCGCCATTGTGGAAGGTCACGCCCTGCTTGAGCACGAACGTCCATTCCGTGTCGCTGTCCTGCGAATAGCTTTCCGCAAGATCCAGCTCAGGCTGAAGCGTCTTCATGTCGATACGGGTCAGACCATTATAGGTCAGCAGGTTCATCTGTGCGCACATCAGAGAGTCCGTGTCACAGGTGGAGAGGTAATCCGGTTCATCGGTCAGTGCTACGTTCAGGGTATCCTTTTCGGTTGTGCCGGGATCATTGGATTTGTCTCCGCAGCCTGCCAGCAGGCCGGCGATCATGCAGAGCGCCAGCGCAAGAGTAAAAAATCTCTTCAGCTTCATTTTGGTATTTCCTTTCTAAATCTTATTTCTTTGCTCATGTGCTTTATACACAAGTCCAGTCTTGCTTTGCTCGACCAGCTTAGTAACATGATACCATCTATCCAAATTTTTTAATAATACCGTTTTTATTATTGCAATAATCGCTTTTTAGTATATAGTAAGTGGAAGAACACCGATGACAAACGCGTTCGTGTTGTATTATGATAACAGCGTGATAAATCGTATCCGCCTTATCTGCTCATCCCGGACTTGCCTATGTCATCATAGGAGGTTTTGCAAATGACGAACAATCAGATTCACTACATGGTAGAGATTGCAAAAGCCGGTAGCGTTAATCAGGCCGCGCGCAATCTCTTCATTTCGCAGTCGTCCCTTTCTGGAGCGATCCAAAGCGTCGAGGCAGAGTTCGGCCGCAAGATATTCGCGCGCAGTGTCAAGGGCATGGCGCTGACGCCCTTCGGACGCCAGTTCATCGCCTACATCACCCCCATCGACCGCCAGCTCCAGCAGCTGTATTCCATGCGCATGACCGCCGTTTCCGCGCAGGAATCCCTATCTGTGATCAGCAATGGTTTTTACTATCTTTCCGATATTGTCACCTCTATGGGCCAGCGCCGCAAGGATAGCGGTCTGCATGTCTTTCTCCGCGAAGAATACAGTGGAAATGTCGCGGACGCCGTCATGAACGGCGAGGCTGATATTGCTGTCGTCCGCATCTGGAGCTGCTATAGAGATCAGCTTTTGGAGCGCTTCCTTTCCTCCAATCTGCTCTACCATCCTCTGTGCAGTATGGAACTCGGCGTTGACGTCGGCCCGATGAATCCCTTCTTCCGCTCGCAGGATGTCGATCTTCTTCCGGAACAGCTGGCAGGATACCCCCAGATCATCGATGAAAGCCTTGACTACGGTCCCTATGCCGATATCCTCTCTAAGCTCGGGCTGCAGATGGAGCGCACCCGTTATGTGGTCAACTCCCGCGCAGCCATATATGAGATCCTGTCCAGAACAGACGGCTACGTACTCAACTCCAGAAAAGCGACAAACGATGGAAAGGTGAAGCACGATTCCTACGAGTGGCGCTTTCTGCCGTTCCGAAACTGCAGCATCACCTCCGAGATCGGTTGGGTGCGGCGGGAAAACAGCGTGCTGACACCTGAGGCAAAGGAATTCATTCATCTACTTCAGAATCACCTGCTTCTATGTATCGGCTGTGACTATAACATTTGACAGTTTTGTCCTATAGTTAAATCTGAACATTTTTTCACTTTTATTTTTTATCATGATAACAAAGTACCGCTATCAGGATAGATCGGAGGTTCATTTTTATGTCGATTCCCATCGCACTTACTGGAAAAAACAGTCTTTTAGATTATGGTCTTTGGATCATACTGATCCTTTTGGTCGCGCTCGTGCTCTGGGTACAGTACCGGCCCAAAAAATAACCTGAGTCTGCCGATGAATACATATTTGTATCATTATAAAAATTTTATTGTGAGGTGTTTTGAAACAGATGGATAAGATCGAGCAAAAGATTTGCGATATCATTGATGCGCATCGCGACGAGCTGATCGCGTTCGGCGAGGATCTATGGACACACGCCGAATTGGGCTTTCAGGAATTCCGCACAGCGGAAAAGTTCGCGGAGAAAATGAAGGGGCTTGGCCTCCGCACGCAGGAGGGTCTTGCCGTTACGGGTGTCAAAAGCTATTTAAAGGATGACGCGCACGGTCCCACCGTCTGTTTGATGGGCGAATTCGATGGTCTACCCATTCCGACGCACGCTTACGCCAACCCCGAGACCGGCGCGGCGCATTGCTGCGGCCATCATGCGCAGGCGACCGGCGTTGTCGGCGCGGCCATCGCGCTGTCCGATCCGGAGATCGCGGCTTCCCTGGCGGGAAATGTCGTATTCTTTGGCGTTCCCGCTGAGGAATATGTCGAGGTTACAAAGCGCAACGAGATGCGCAATCAAGGACTGATCCGTTATGGCTGCGGCAAATGCGAGTTGATCCGAATCGGTGCGATGGATGATCTGGATATCGTTGTCGGCCATCATGCCTCGACTTCTAAGAAATACCTTGTCGCTAACCGCTCGTGCAACGGCTTTGTCACCAAGATGGTGCAGTTCCACGGAAGGGCCGCTCATGCGGCGGGTGAGCCGCAGCGCGGCATCGACGCCATGAGCGCGGCCAATATCGCCATGCACGCCGTCGATGTTCAGCGGGAATCGTTCCGCGACGAGGACACGATCCGTGTGCACAGCTGCATTTCAAAGGGCGGCGACGCGGCAAATATCATTGCCGACGATGTGCGTCTGGAGTATTCCATCCGTGGAAAAACGATCCCCGCATATATGGACGCCGCCAAAAAGGTCGACCGCTCCCTGCACGCGGGCGCCGTCGCCACCGGCTGCGGCCTGACCATCACCAATCTCCCTGGAAATTTGCCGATCATCCCCGTAAAGGACGCAAGCGTTATTGAAGAGGCGCTCTCGCACGTCTGCGGCGACACGCCCATCACCTGCACCGGTCCGGATTTCCACTCCACTAGCTCCGGCGATTACGGGGATGTCAGCTGTCTGATGCCGCTGCTGCAGTTCAACACCGGCGGCTTCCGCGGCGCGCTGCATACGCCCGATGTCGAATTGGACGATATCGACGATGCCTACGTCATCCCCGCAAAGGTATTCGCCCTGACCGCCTATAAGCTGCTGAAAAATGGTGGCGACCGCGCCAAAGCCATCATCGAAAGTTTTGAAGCCTTACTGACAAAAGAACAGTACATCGACCTGATGGAAAGCATGCTCTCCGTTGAAAATATTCCAATGGAGCCGCTTCCCCTGCTAGACGAAGAGAGTAAAGTCGTCTGACCTCTTCGAATCCCCCTGCCAAAGCCCGCCAAGCCTTCCCATAATAAAGAAAATGCCTACAGCATTGGCCACAGTCCGAAAAGGACTGTCCAATTTGCTGTAGGCATTTCAACTCCTTTTGGCATAGCAAAACACCCCACTTATTAGATAGTATAGAAATGGGGCGCTGTTCAGACTGAATTGGGGTTCTGATGCTATGGCTTTTTATTCGTGTCTACTTTTACTTGACAGACGCATGGCGTTGAACCAGATACTCATTGTTTCGTTTCCAACCCCACCTGGCAGATGCTATAATTGTAATTTTTAGAATTACTGTCTTATGAGCACTCTTTCAAGCAGTCTCTTTTTTAATTGCTATGCTGTGTCTTATACGGACGCGGCCTTCTTTTCCTTCTTGTTCTCGATGGTCTGGAGGACAAAGATGGCTGCGAGCACCGCAAAGCCGGCAAGGTCGCTCACCGTACCGGGGATGATCATCAGCAGACCGCCGGCGATCAGCGCAATGCGGCTGATCCACTTGAGGTCGTGGATGAGGTAACCCATCAGGCCGGAGGCGATGGAGAGCATACCGAGCGTCGCGGAGATCGTGATGGAGGCAACGCTCCACACGGTCACGTCGTCGCCGACAAAGATCATCGCGTTGTTGAAAGCAAAGATGTAGGGGATGATGAACGCCGCGATGGCGAGACGGGTCGCGTTGAAGGCGGTCTTCATCGGAGGAGCCTTGGCGATGGCGGAACCAGCGTAGGCAGCCAGCGCGACGGGCGGGGTGATATCGGCGACGATGCCGAAGTAGAAGACGAACATGTTCGCAGCCAGAACGTGCATACCCATGCCGTTGATGAGGATGGGCGCGCAGGTGGAGGCCATGATGATGTAGTTCGCAGTGGTGGGAACACCCATACCGAGCACGATGCAGCAGATCATCGTCAGGAACAGAGCGATGATGAGGTGACCGTTGGAGAGGCTGACAACGTAGGTGATGAGCTTGCCGCCGAGACCGGTCATCGTGATGCACACGGAGATGATACCGGCGATGCCGCAGGCGATACCGATGGAGATGCAGTTCTTACCGCCGTTTTCAAGGCCGTTGACGAACTTGGTCGGGGTCATGCGGTCATCCTTGTTGATGAGGCTGACAGCGATGGCGGCGATGGTGGCATAGATGGCGCTCTTGGCCATGGTCTGACCGCTGACGATCATGTAGACCAGCAGGACCAGGGGCAGGAGCAGGTAGATCTTGGGGAGAAGCTTGCCCCACTTGGGCAGTTCTTCGCGCGGCAGGCCCTTGAGGCCGAGCTTCTTGGCCTTGAAGTGCACGCCGAGGAAGATGCCGAGGAAGTACAGGAATGCGGGCAGGATCGCACGCACGATGATATCAGCATAGGGAACGCCGACCATTTCCGCCATCAGGAACGCCGCAGCGCCCATGATCGGGGGCATGATCTGACCGCCAGTGGAAGACGCAGCCTCGACCGCGCCGGCAAACTCCGGGGGATAACCGGTCTTCTTCATCATCGGGATGGTGACGGAACCGGTGGTAACGGTGTTACCGACGGAGGAACCGGAGACCATGCCGCAGAGGGCAGAGGAAACGACCGCGACCTTTGCAGGACCGCCGGAAGCCCAGCCGACCAGCGCGTTCGCGCAGTCGATGAAGAAGTTTGCAACACCCGTGGCCTCCAGGAAGGCGCCGAAGATGACGAACAGCGCGATGTAGGTCGAGCAGACGCCGATCGGGGTGCCGAGGATACCGGTCGTGGTGTAGAAGAGGTTATACATAACGGTCTTTAAGTCCTTGCCCGCGCCTAAGAAGGCGTAGAGCACGAACACCGCCGCTACGCAGATGATCGGCATACCGACCACGCGGCGGCAGCACTCGACGAGGATCAAAGTGCCGACGATCGCAAATACGATCAGAAGGGGAATGGAAACGCTGCCGATCTGCACGACGAAAACCTTCTGGATTCGCGTACCGGCGGTAACGATTTTTTCAAGGTTTAAGGGGTAGAAGAGGAAGCAGAACGCGCCGACTGCCGCCATGACGATATCGTACCAAGGCATGTAGTTGACCTTCTGAGAGCCCTTCTTGATGGGGTAGTAGATAAACACGAGAATGATGACCAGGCCGAGGAAGAGCGGACGGCGCGCACGCTCGTCCATCTTGATCCACATGTTCATCACGATCAGGAAAATGCCGAACAGTGCCGTAAGGACACGCAGAATCTTGCGGGGAGTCCCCTCCCAGACGCGCGTGTTCGACTCACGGTCGTACTTTTTCATGATCGCATCGACGTCTTCCATGGTGCCGACGTCGTTGTCGACTGCAACATTGTTGAGCTTTTCGTTTTCAGCCATGATGCAATTTCCTCCTAATTCTATTTGAGAGCGTCCGTGCGCTCAGACGAGCCAGAATTCGTAATTAAAACGCACAGGCGCGTTTTTTCCACACAAATCACGCAGACTGACATCCTCGCCGTTTACATTGAGTACATGGTCAGAGACCGTACCGACAATGTAGCCGACGTTTGTCCTGTCCTGATGGATGTTTCGGATGACCATTGCCCAGCCCTTGTAATCGGGGCGGTCCACATAGACCTTGTCAAGCGTTTCGCCGGGGTTGAGCTCCGTCTGCACGCCTGCGCCAAAGGAGCAATAGGTCGTCTCCTCCACATAGATCGTTTTGTTTTCGATCTCGTAGGTATCGGTCAGGGGATATTTGTTCACGGAATGGATAAAGGTCACGGAAAAGCGGTCTCCCTCGCCCATTTTGTACCGGGCGTAGACCTCGCCGGTGTCGCGGTTGCGCAGGGTCAGATAGTAGCCGGAGCGAGGAAGAAGCACGGCGGCCGCTGCAATAATCGTTATTATTGCAGCGGCCGCAGTTATGTATTTCCGCAGATGAGAATTCACGTCAATACACGGTAGCGATCCTGCTTACAGGACGCCGATTTCCTTGTAGTACTTCTCAGCACCGGGATGCATGGTGACGGTAGCGCCAGCGGAGGCAGCCTCGGGATCGAGGAAGCCGAACTTGGCGTGGCCTTCGGTCAGAGCGTCCTTGTTGTCGAACATGGCCTTGACGAACTCATAAACGACATCTTCGCTCAGCTCTTCGGAGGCAACGAGAGTAGCCTGGATAGCGACGCAGGTGACGTCGGCATCCTGACCGGTGTAGGTGCCGGCAGCCAGGTCGTCACGGATCAGGAACGGATATGCCTCCTGGATGGCGGTGAGCTCATCGTCGCTCAGGGAGACGAGGTTGAGGGTGTTGGTGGTGGCATAGTCGACGATAGCGGTCGTGGGAGCACCGGCGACCGTGAAAGCGGCGTCGATCTTGCCGTCCTTGAGCTGGTCAACGCCATCCTGGAAGGAGCCGTTCACCGCATTGACGTCGTCCTTGGTAAGACCCGCAGCGCTGAGGACCTGCCAGGCGTTGATCTCGGTACCGGAACCAACGTCACCGACGCAGATGGTCTTGCCCTTGAGGTCGGACACGGTGTTGATGCCGGGCTTGGCAAGGATCTGAACGGTCTCGTTGTAGATACCGGCGACCCAAAGAGCGTTGGTCTCGGGAGCGCCGTCGAAGGAGTTGGTGCCCTCGTGCGCGTAGTTGATAACGTCGGACTGCAGAATGGCCATCTGAGCCTCGCCGTCGGTGATCATGTTGACGTTCGCGACGGAAGCGCCGGTGGACTCAACATTGAGGGTGGAAAGGGTCAGCTTGGAGTCGAGGACGGTCTTGAGAACGCCGCCGACAGCGTAGTAGGTACCGGAGGTACCGCCGGTCGCCAGAGTGATTGCAACGGGGGAGCTGGAATCGCCGTCGTTGTTCTGGCTGTCGTCCGTCTTCTCACCGCCGCAGGCGACCAGCGCGAAGACCATCGCGAGAGAGAGGATCAGAGCTAAAAACTTTTTCATACGCAATCTCCTTTTTGATTCTTCCGGCATTCACCGCTTCACCGGCACATGCTCCGCCGCGTGGGGGCGCTTCGGAGCACCTACGTTGGAGAAGCGTTGAATTCCGAAATTTACTTGCCTCTTTCAGGCAGTCTCATTATAGCTGAATGACAGGTCCATTGCAAGACGTTTTTACTTTTTTGGATATTTCGCCAAATTATCGTTGAATTCCGTCATCATTCGACCGATTATTTCGTTAAACATTTGTCAGGTTTTCAATTTTTTCTTTAGGTATAAAAAATCAGGGCGGCAAAGCGCCGCCCTGATTCTATGAAAGGCTCAAATGCTGATTATGCAAAATCGGTATGCTATTATTTCTTTTCCTTGTTGTCCACGACCTGCTTGAGAAGCGCGGAGAACTCGTCCATGCTCATCGCGCCGAGATCGCCGTCCGCGCGGTGGCGCGGGGAAACGGTGCCGTTCTCCATGTCGCGGTCGCCGACGACCACCATGTAGGGGACCTTCTCCATCTGCGCGTCGCGGATCTTGCGGCCGATCTTCTCGTTGCGGTAGTCGACCTCGACGCGGAAGCCCATGTCTTCGAGCTTCTTGGCCTGCTCGGCGCAGTAGTCGGCGGCGCGGTCGGTAACGGGCAGGAAGCGCACCTGCTCGGGCGCCATCCACGTCGGCAGCGCACCGGCGTACTCCTCGATGAGGTAGGCGAGCGTGCGCTCGTAGCAGCCGAGGGATGTGCGGTGGATGATGTACGGCAGCTTCTTCTCGCCGTTTTCGTCGATGTAGTACATGCCGAAGCGCTCGGCGAGCAACATGTCGATCTGGATGGTGACGAGGGTATCTTCCTTGCCGTAGACGTTCTTATACTGGATGTCGAGCTTCGGGCCGTAGAATGCGGCCTCGTCGATGCCGACGGTGTAGTCGACGTCGAGGTCCTTGAGGATGCGCTCCATCACGCTCTGGGCGTGATCCCACTGCTCCTTCGTGCCCTCGTACTTGTTGTTCGGGTTCGCGGGATCCCACTGGGAGAAGCGGAACGTGCACTTGTCAAGAAGGCCGACGGTGCCGAGGCAGTACTTGGCAAGGTCGAGGCAGCCCTTGAACTCCTCTTCAAGCTGGTCGGGGCGCAGGACGAGGTGGCCTTCGGAGATCGTGAACTGACGCACGCGGATGAGGCCGTGCATCTCGCCGGAATCCTCGTTGCGGAACAGCGTCGAGGTCTCGCCCAGGCGCATCGGCAGGTCGCGGTAGGAGCGCTGGCGGTTCAGGTAGACCTGATACTGGAACGGGCAGGTCATCGGGCGCAGGGCGAAGCACTCCTTCGTCTCGTCATACGGGTCGCCGAGGATGAACATGCCGTCGAGATAGTGATCCCAGTGGCCGGAGATCTTGTAAAGGTCGCGCTTGGCCATGAGCGGGGTCTTGGTGAGAAGATAGCCGCGCTTCTGCTCGGTATCCTCGACCCAGCGCTGGAGCACCTGCACGA
>OLOT01001511.1_pt1 | contig 13453 bp, 8 predicted proteins | sample 1671991 | NCBI WGS metagenome assembly OLOT01 (sample SAMEA3136634, study PRJEB25190) | human gut metagenome | biome: human gut; feature: human-associated habitat; material: faeces | place: Austria | collected 2013
AATCACTTACGGATGCTGCCCATCTTTTCTTTTTTCTGTGTCGTAAAACATCACCGTTGGTAGTATGATATAGGCTATAGTCCACAAAAAGGATAAAATCACTTTGTGCGATACACAGAAAAACCACGCATCAAAGGGAACAGGGGAAATTTATCCTTGACAAATCGCGTACCATCAGCTATCACTGACATTGTCGATGGTGGCTTTTTTGCGTTTCGGGAATTTGTTTTGCCGTTTCACTCTGGTGCCGGTTTTGCTTTGGTGATTCATGGCATCCTCATACAGCTCAATAAATTCCTTTTCCTGGAGTGTCAGAGGTGCTTGCGCATCCCGCTTTTGAATCAAATGCTGTACAGCTTTATCTGGAGAGACAGGAAGTACAAGAGCTCTTTGTGCTCCATCTTCAAATCCCTGACAATCCCGGACAGGAAATCATTTCCGGTGAGATTGTGCATTTCGTGTGGGCAGTCGCAGAGGATATCCAGAAACTGCCCTCTGTACAAAACCGGTGAGAGAACCCATCAGCCGTGGGAAGTCCAGTTCGCTCAGATCCGTCACATCCACCTCCAGCACCGGGCCGTTGGCCTGAAAGCGGGTATATCCCCGGGCCGCGATATCGTCCAGAAACTGCTCATAGCTTTTTCTTGTGGGGTTTTCTAGGGGGGCTCCCGGCGGCTCCGGGTAGCAGTCGTTGACCACATGGCCCCGGTGCCTGGTGTCGGACAGATCCCGGGCGGCAAACCGCCGGTAGATGACCTCCGGGTCACCGGTGAGGCGAACCGTCACGGCGGTATAGTGATGGGTTTCCAGCAGTGCCATAATCCCGGGAATGGAAGCGTCCTCAAAATTATTTTCCAGAATAAACGGTTTTCCCACTTTCATCAGCTGGGCCGCGGCGTAGTACAGAATGTGCATGGCCGCTGTGCCCAGCTGAACCTTTTCTGCCCGGCTGTGAAAGCCCAGATCGTCAAACAGCACCTCCTTGATGGAGTCCTTGGACAGCATTGGAATTCCCAGAGACTCCGAAATCCTGACGGCGATGGTGCTCTTGCCGCTGGCGGGCATACCGGCAACCAGAATGCAGTACATGGCGTTTCCTCCTAAAAACGAAATGAAAGACTGTCCTGATACTCCGAGGGTGTTTTCCCGGTGATTTTTTTGAAGGTGCCGGAAAAATATGCAATATCGCGGTAGCCGCAGGCCTCCGCAACCTCGTAGACTTTCAGCTTTCCCTCGCGCAGCAACGCCATAGCCTTCTGGATGCGGCAGCGCGTAAGATACGCGCCGAGCGTCATATCCGTTTCCTTTTTGAACAGGTGGCTCAGATGTCCTTCGCTCAGTCCCAGCTGCGCTGCCGCCTGCCCGACGGACAGATCGCCGCTGCCGCAGTTTTGCTCAAGGTACACCATTGCCTCGCGCACATAGCGGCTCTTGGGGCCGGGCTTCACGCCGGGAAGCGGCTCTGGCTGCGGTGCGGTTTGTGCGGCGATGCGCTTTTGCAGCGCCAGAACGGCGTTTTCCAGATCGCCGTCATGAAAAGGCTTCAGCAGAAAGTCCACCGCGCCCAGACGGATGGCCGTCTGCGCGTAGGCGAACGAATCGTAGGCGGTCAGAATGATGACATACGCGCGGCTGCCTGCTTCGCGCAGCCGCCGCACCATCTCCAGCCCGTCCATCTTCGGCATTTTGAGATCCGTGATGATAAGCGTCGGCTGGCAGTCCTCCGCGACGGCAAGGGCCTGTTCGCCGTTGGCGGCTTCGCCGACCACGATGCAGTCCAGCGCCGCCCAGTCTACTGCCATGACGATACCCTTGCGGATCATTTCCTCATCCTCTACAACCATTACCCGCATCATACGCCGGGCCCTCCCTTCGCGGGCAGGCGCGCAAGAATACAGGCGCCGCCGCCCTCCGGATTTTCAAGACGCAGACCGAACGCGTCGCCGTAATGCTTGCGCAGGATCGTGTCTACATTTAATAGTCCCAGATGTCCCGTCTGCGTTTCCGGCGGTTTGTAAGGCCCCAGAAGGTCCGGCGGGAAGCCGCAGCCGTTGTCCCGGACGCGGATCTCGAGCACGTCCTGCTCCGCAAGCACGGCCGTGACGGAGAGTTCACCGTGTTCTACACCGGAAAGGCCGTGCAGAATGGCATTCTCTGCCAGCGGCTGCAGGAGCATTTTCGGAACCATGCACGAAAGAAGCGCCTCCGGCACGGCTTCCGTGTATGAGAAGCTTTCCGACAGGCGGATGCGCTGAATCTCGACGTACCGGCTCAAAATCTCCAACTCCCGCCGCAGGGGGACAAATTCGTCCGGCGTGATGCAGAAGCGAAGGATATCGGCAAGATTCGTTGACATCAGCGCCACCTGCGGCACTTGATTGATTTTGCTGATCCACTTCATGGTGTCGAGCGTGTTGCACAGAAAATGCGGGTTTAGCTGCGCCTGCAGCATGCGGATCTGCGCGCGGTTAAGTGCGCGCTGGTTTTCCAACAGTGCCTGCTGGTTGTGCCGGAGGGCGACGACCATGGTGTTGAACTGCTGTGCCAATTCGCCCAATTCGTCATGCCGGCCGGCGGGAACGGGAACCTGCACGTCCAGATTATTTTTCCCGACCTGCCGGATGGCGTGATGCAGTCTGCCGATCGGTTGGAAGACCTGCCGGCTTAGCTGCAGGCTGAGTACGACGCTTAAAATGATGCAGGCCAGCGCGCACAGCACGCTCACCGAGTACAAAAGCCGGAGTGTTCCGGCGCTGAGCGGCTGCGGCTGCTGCAGGACGAGATACAGACCGGTTTCGGTATGCTGCCGCACGGTATAGGAAACGTCGGCAGACAGACCGGTGAGCGCCTTGCCGGACAAAAGCTGCCCGCGCAGCGCGTCGGCGAGGCTCTGGGTCTGTGCCGGCTGCGTACAGTAGACCGGACGCCAGCGCGCGTCGAGCAGAAGAAGTTCGTTCTGCGCACCAGCTGTGCCGCCGAGCAGTGTCCGCAGCTGCGTTTCCAGCATGCCGATGGTGAGATATCCGACCGGCGCGCCGTAGCGGTCGGTCAGGAGCATCGCAGCGTGCAGAAGCGGCTCGTCTGTGTCGGCCGGATCTTCTGCCGCGCTGCACACCAGAACACCGGTTCCGGCGCAGGCCGCCTCGTATAAAAGGCCCCAATTGGTCGGCAGCGACCGGATTTCGGGCGCTGTCTGTGTCGAATAGCGCCAGCGGCCGCTGATATCGTAAAGGTCAAAGCGTGCAAAGCTGCGCACGGACTCTGTAGCGTCGAACAGCTGGCTGTAGACCGCCGTGTCCTCCGCTTCTGCGTCAAACAGCGCCTGTGCAACGAGTGGATTGTGCTGCAGGGATGCGGCTGTCTGCAAAAAGCCGCTGTGCAGCGTATCAAGCGCCTCGCAGGAGGCGGACAGCTGCTGTTGGGCCGTCTGCTGGGCGTTCGACGTCATGCGCAGGCGGAAAATCTGCAGCAGCAGACCGGAGCACAACAGCATCGGCACCAGAGACACGGCCAGAAACGCCGCGTTCAGCCGCTGACGGAAGGAGGAAAAGTGAAGCCGCTTCATTGTTCCGCCTCCGTCCCGAGATAAAAGGCCCAACTCATCAGAATTGCTTCGCGGTGCTCGCTTGCCCAGCTTACGTCATACGCGACCTGACGAATGGCGGATAGTTCCGGCAGTTTGCTGGCAGGACTCACGTCGCTGCGCACCGGGCGGCGGTAAAAATCAGACTGCAGCAGCTGCTGCACGTCGTAGCTGACGGCAAAATCGAGAAACAGCTTTGCGTTGTCGGGGTGCGGCGCGCCCTTCAGCGCGGCGCAGCCGTCCGGTACGCAGCTTGTGCCGTCTGCGGGGTAGACCATGGCGATCCCGTCCCCAGCAGCAATGCGCTTGCGCGCGGTCTCCTCCAGCGTGATGCCGACGAGCGCTTCGCCGTTTGCAACGGCGGAAATGATCGCACCTGAACCGGACAGGAGCTTTCCGTCCAGGTTTTCCGCAAATGTTTGCAGTACCTCATCCGCGTCGCCGCCCAGCGCGCAGAGCATCGTCACGAGCGCGGTATAGCTCGAGCCGGAGACGGATGGATCGGCAAAGGCGATCTGCCCGCGCAGCGCAGGGTCGAGAAGATCGGCCCAGCAGCTGAGCTGTCCGGAGGACAGCAGCTTCGGATTGTAGACCAGCACGACCGGAAGCGAGGAAAACGGCGTCCAGCTGCTGTCCTGCGCACGGTACTGCGGCAAAATCTGCTCCGCGCCGCGGCAGACGTAGGGCTCAAACAACGCCCGGCAGGCTTCGAGACTCTCGACGCCGCCGCCGAACATCACGTCGGCCCGTGGTGCGTCCTGCTCCTTTTGCAGCTGCTCAAGCAGTTCGTTTGTGCCGCCCTGTACGACCTCGACCCAGATTCCGGTGCGCGATTCAAATTCCTTGACGATCGGCCACCAGACCTCTTTTTTGTGCGAGGTGTACAGAACGAGACGCTCCGATTCATCCGGCGCGTAGGCGGCTGTATCCTGTGCGGCGGGCGCGCAGCCGGTCAGAAGAGCGAATGCTATACATAATATCAGAATGCGTATGTGTTTCATAGTTTCCGTGTCCTGTAGCAGCGAGAACAAAATTCTCTGTTATTTTGCCCTGATTATAACACATCTCCGGCTCGGTTTTCATTGAATTTTTAAAATTATCGCAGAGAATCACAAATAATCGCAGATTTGTCCACTGTTCTTTTGTGCAGAAACACCGTAAAATGAGAGCATACGATGCAGAACTCCCGTTAGCTGCTGCACGAATTCAAATTTTATCAGGAGGAATATCAGAATGAAGAAGATGCTTGCGCTTCTGCTGGCTGCTGTGATGGTTCTGTCCATGGCTGCCTGCGCTGCCGCTCCGGCGACGACCCCGGCTGACACGACCGCTCCCGCAGAAGATACCCAGACGACCGAAACCACTGAAACCAACGAAACCACCGAGGCTCCCGCAGAGGAAACGCCCGCTGCCGAGCCCGAAAATCTGACTGCGACCCAGCAGATCATCAAGGAAGCCGAAGGCATGACCCTTGAAGAGCTGGCGAAGAAGGCTATCGAGGAGTCCAACGGCAAGATGTTCTACGGCGTCGGCAACTCCAGCCGCGGCAAGAGCGCCCTGCCTCTGTTCATTGAGTATCTGCAGTCCATCGACCCCAGCTACAACATGGAGTTCGAGTGGCAGCAGCCCAAGAACAACAAGATCTTCGATCAGCTGACCGCTGACTCCCTGAAGGGCACCGGCACGTTCGCCATGACCCTCATTCAGGACGGCAACCAGATCGAGAGCAAGATGGTTCAGACCGGCATCCTCGACACCTTCATCCCGAAGGACTGGGCCGATGCCAACGGCACCACCGCCGACGCCTACACCGGCTTCCTGCCGCTGCAGACGCTCAACAAGGTCTTTATGTACAACTGCGTGGGCGACAAGACCTACGATAACTGCTGGGACTTCGTCGCCGAGGGCGAGCATGGCCTGTTCATGGACATCGACTCCGAGATCGTCGGCAAGAACTTCCTGTACATGCTGACCCGCGACGACTACGCAGCGTGGCTGAAGGAGTCCTTTGAGGCTCTGTCCGCTGACGAGCAGGCATACTTCCAGCCCACTATCGCAGAGATGGAATCCGAAGCTGCCGACCTCGGCCTCGGCGCTGACGGCGCTTACGCGCTGGCATGGATCAAGCTGTGGGTCGAAAGCTACAACGCCCAGACCGACGACGGCCCCATCTGCAACACCCTTGTCGACGCTTCCGCGAAGGATCAGTTCGGCCTTCTCGTTTACTCAAAGCTCCGCTCCGTCGAGGAGTCCAGCTCCGTCTCCGTCAACAACATCAAGGTCGCCGCGTATGAGGACGGCTATCAGGGTATCGGCGGCTATGGCTACTGCCATTACCTGTTCGTCACCGACAACTCCCCGCTGCCCTGGACGGCCTGCGCCTTCATCGCCTACATGACCTGCACCGCCGACGGCTTCTCCGCCTGGGGCAAGGACATGGGCGGCTACTCCTCCAACCCGACCGTTGCTGAGGAGACCGAGGCCAACTTCCATCACTCCATCGGCGGCATGGCCGAGGACGGCACCACCGTTGAATTCGCAGCCAAGAACGACCGCGGCTACGAATGGTGGACCACCAACGGCAAGCTCGTGCTCGAGGATCCGGAATACTGCGCAGACGTTGCATTCACCGTCGGCAGCTGGATCGAAATGCTGAGCAAATACTCCGCAGGCTGATCTGTCAACCAGCACCTTACCGGCGCCCCTGGATGCGCATCCAGGGGCGCCTTTGCAAAAACATACCCCATCATCCGCCCTTCAAACCTGAGAAAAGAGGAGGAAGCCATGAGCCGACCCACTACCCTCCGCGCAAGCAGATCCACGATTGTGCTCAATAAGGTCAAGACCTTCTTTTCCAAGCCGCACAACGTCATTCTGCTGCTGCTTGGCATTGTCCTGACCTTCACCACGGTCGCGCCGATCGTCGCCATCGTGGAAGATACCTTCAAAATTCACGCCGGCACCATTGACGCCCATCTGACCGGGCAGGCGTCCGGCTATACGACCGTCAACTACACCGACCTTTTCACCAGCCGCATGGCAAAGACGAATCTGTGGACGCCGCTTCTCAACACGGTGCTCCTCGCTGTCGGCACCTGCGTGGTGTCCATTCTCTACGGCGGGCTGTTTGCGTTTTTGATTACGCGCACCGACCTTGCGTGGAGAAAATATCTGAGCTCCATCTTTATTTTCCCGTACATCATGCCGCAGTGGACGCTGGCCGTCGTGTGGCAGAACCTGTTTAACTCCAACGCCGTCACCGGCACGTCCAACGGCCTGCTGGCAGCTCTGTTCGGCGTCAACATGCCGATTTGGTGGTGCAAGGGCCTGTTCCCGAGCCTGATGGTTCTGGGCCTTCACTACGCGCCGTTCGCCTATATCCTCATCGGCGGCATTTTCCGCAACATGGACGCCAATCTTGAAGAGGCCGCGACCATTCTCGACACGCCCAAGTGGAAGACCATGTTCCGCATTACGCTTCCGATGGTCAAGCCCGCGATTTTGTCCACCATTCTGCTGGTCTTCGGCAGTGCGATGGGCTCTTACCCGGTGCCGCATTATCTGGGCCTGAGCACGCTGTCGACCAAGTATGTCTCGATGAACTCCAAGTATACGGGTGAAGCGAGCATTCTTGCCATCATCATGATGGTCTTCGGCGTGGCGATCATGCTTCTGAACCAGCTCTCGCTCAGAAGCCGCAAGAATTACACGACTGTCACCGGCAAGTCCGGCCAGATCTCCAAGATCACGCTCGGCAAAACCGGCCGCGTCGTCATCGCCTTGATCCTTGTGATTCTCACGTTCTTCACGAGCATCTTCCCCATCATTTCCTTCGCGTTCGAGACGTTCCTGCCGAATCCGGGCGACTATTCGTTCCTGTACACGGGCGACGCGTCGAACCTCACGACCAAGTGGTGGGTCACGGCGGAGAACGTCACCGAAAACGGCATGTACGGCCAGAAGGGCATTTTGTATAACGAGACGATCTGGCGTGCGTTCAAGGGCACGATCCTTGTCTCCGTGGCCTGTGCGCTGCTGGCCGGCTCCATCGGCACGATGATCGGCTACGCCGTCTCGAAAAACCGCCGCAGCCGCTGGGCGAACTATGTGAACTCCGTCGCTTTCCTGCCGTATCTCATGCCGTCCATCGCTGTGGGCGTCGCATTCTTCATCCTGTTCTCGACGGAAAAGCTGAACCTGTTCAATACCTACACGCTGCTCATTATCGTCGGCACGGTCAAATACATCCCGTTTGCCAGCCGCAGCAGCCTCAATTCCATGCTCCAGCTGTCGGGCGAGATCGAAGAAGCGGCCATCATTCAGGATATTCCCTGGATCAAGCGCATGACCCGCATCATCATCCCCATCCAGAAATCCTCGATCATTTCCGGTTTCCTGCTGCCGTTCATGACGTGCCTGCGTGAGCTGTCGCTGTTCATGCTGCTGTGCGTGCAGGGCTTCATCCTCTCGACGACGCTGGACTACTTCGACGAGATGGGCCTCTACGCGTTCTCCAGCGGCATCAACCTGATCCTGATCGTGACCATTCTGGTGTGCAACACCCTTGTCAACAAAGTCACCGGCGCAAGCCTGGATAAAGGAATCGGAGGTTAAATCATGCCTGAAATCAGATTAGAGCATATCACCAAGCGCTGGGGCAAGTTCTATGGTGTGGACGACCTGAATCTGGTCATTGAAAATAACGCGTTTGTCACCCTGCTGGGCCCCTCCGGCTGCGGCAAGACCACCACCCTGCGGATGATCGCGGGACTGGAGACCCCCACTAGCGGACGCATCACCATCGGCGACACGGTGGTATTCGACAGTGAGCTGGGCATCAACATCCCCGCCAACAAGCGGAAGGTGGGCTTCCTCTTCCAGAACTATGCCCTGTGGCCCAACATGACCGTCTACCAGAATATTTCCTTCGGCCTGTCAAACATCAAGGAGGAAATGCCGAAGATCAGCTTTGAGGCGAAAAACGCCGCCCGTCTGGCACAGATCCTCAAAAATCCTCAGGATGTGGTAAAGACTCTTGAGGAATGCCGGGATAAAAACGGCATGCTGGACGAAAAGAAGGCCATCATCAAGCTGATCGATACCTACACCATCTCCCAGTACACTGCCAAAAAGCTGTTCGGCTATCATTTGGAGCAGGGTAAGGACGTGTCCGCCGAGGTAAAGGCTCTGGAAGAAAAGGTGGAGGCCGCTCGAAAGGCTCAGCCCTTCAACGAGAACTTTGAGCTTCTCAAGGACGGCAAGGTGGAAACTGCTGTGCGCAAGCTGACCAAAGAAGAGATCGACCTGTCCGTGCGCCGGGTGTCCCGCATCGTCAAAATCAGTATGTTCATGGACCGCTATCCCGCGGAGCTGTCCGGCGGTCAGCAGCAGCGTGTGGCCATCGCCCGGACGCTGGCTCCCGAGCCCAGCGTGCTGTTCATGGACGAGCCGCTTTCCAATCTGGATGCCAAACTGCGTCTGGAAATGCGCTATGAATTGCAGCGGCTCCATGTGGAGACCGGCTCCACCTTCGTATACGTCACCCACGACCAAATGGAGGCCATGACGCTGGCAACGCAGATCTGCCTGATGAACAACGGTGTCCTTCAGCAGTATGCCGCGCCGCTGGAAGTTTACAATCACCCTGCCAATCTTTTTGCGGCAGACTTCGTGGGCAACCCCTCCATCAACTTTGTGGAGGCCAAGGGCTGGCAGGGGCCTGAGGGCAGCATTGAGCTGACGCTGCTGGACGGACACAAGGCAGTTTTCACCCCCGAGCAGCCATTGCAGCTGCCCCAGTGGTTCCACCGGCGGGACGAGGAGCTGGAAGCCCAGGCGCAGGCTCTGAAGGCCCGTGCGGGAGAGAGCGGCTACGTGGAAAAGAGCAACAAGGACGAGACCTTCCGCTACCACATCGCCAGAGTCAACGACGAGGACGACGGCATCCACGAGGAGCCGATGCTCACCAACGAGGATCTGGTGCTGGGCATCCGCCCGGAGTTCCTGTCCATCACCGGCGGTGGAAATGTGGAGTGCGAGATTTACGGTGCCATGCCCACCGGCATGGAATCCACCGTCAAGGTGCGCATCGGAGAGTATTTGCTCACCGGCGTGGTCTTCGGCAGCACCCTGTTTACCATCGGAAGCAAACACCTGCTGGATATCACCGGCAGCAGCGTGATGCTCTTTGACCGGTCAAGCGGTCGGCGCATCACCTCCGGCACCCTGAAGCTGCTATGATCCGGGGACTGTTATTCGATCTGGACGGAGTTCTGGTGAACACGAACCCCCTCCACGCCCGGGCGTGGCAGGAGCTTGCCGAAGAATTGGGAATTCCCTTCACTCCGGCAGACTACGAGGCCTTTCTGGGCATCAGCCGGGCACAGTGCCTGGAAATTCTGCTGAAAAAGGGAAACCGCTCCCTTTCGGAATCCGAAAAAGAGAGGCTGTGCACCCGGAAAAATGACCGCTACCGGGAGATGATCGGCACTTTGACCCCGGCGGCGCTGCTGCCGGGCGTGTCGGAATTCTTACGCGTTGCCCGGGCCGAGGGATACCGGACAGCTCTTGGCAGTGTCAGCAAAAATGCGGAGTTTGTCCTGAAAAAGCTGGAAATTACGGCGTTTTTTGACGCCGTCATCGACGGCAGGAAAATTGTAAACGGCAAGCCCAACCCGGAGGTGTTCCTCAAAGGAGCGGAGGCTCTGGGACTCCCACCTGAGCAGTGCCTGGTTTTCGAGGACTCAGCCGCAGGTATCGAGGCCGCCCACCGGGGCGGAATGAAAGCCATCGGCATCGGAACGGCCCGGCTGCTCCCGTCGGCAGAGCTGACCATCCCAGGCTTCTCCGGCGTAATGCCGGACGCGCTTCTGGCGCAGTTGCTATAACACTTTTATCAGATTGATACCGTGTATCGGGGAACCTCTGAACAGTTTTGTTTCGGCTGGACAGCGAGTCTTTAGTCCCAGCTGTGCAGCTCAAAAAATGGGAAAAATATCCGCATTTTCATACTGACTTTCATTCGTGAGGATGGAAATTTTAAAAGGGGTAAGGCGGGAGATGTTCGCATCTCCCGCCTCACGCAAAAAAACATCGCCCCGGGCAAACATTTTGCGGCCCAGCAGTTGCTTTCTGGAAAAAATGGTGCTAAAATCAAACCATAACTGCGAAAGGGACGTCCCTTTCGCATATCTCCACGCGTGGAGATATGATAAGATTTGAATTTGGAGGAAACAGTCATGAAAAAACGACTTTTGGCGTGTCTTCTGACATTGGTGATGCTGCTGGCCCTGCTGCCCGCCACGGCCCTGGCGGCTGACCCGACGACCAGCGGTTCTTGCGGCGAAAACCTCACATGGACGCTGACACAGCACGAAGATGGCGCGACCTACACCCTGACCATCTCCGGCACAGGTGAGATGGAAGATTATACTGTCGGCGGTGCACCTTGGCATGTAGCGCTTGGAGTGGCAGCCAACCGTAAGCAGATCACAAAAATTGTGCTTCCAAACGGTCTGACCCACATCGGCAACAATGCGTTTTTGCAGGCGGCTGTCACCGAGGTAACGATTCCGAACACGGTCGTCTCCATTGGAACGAATGCGTTCTGGAAGTGTAATACCATTGAGACCACGCTTCCGGCCAGTGTGCGGGAGCTTGGTGCGACTGCCTTTTATGGTACATTTGTTGTCAATGTTGACGCAAACAGCCCGTATCTTTGCAGCGAGGGAGGCGGCAAAGTCCTTTACAGCAAGAACAAGACCACACTCTATCAGGTATCGCAGGACTGCGCTGGTGATTTTACCATTCCGAGCACAGTCACGACTATCAATGACTTTGCGATGAATGGCTGTGCTAAAGTCACCGGCGAATTAGTGATTCCGGATAGTGTGCAGACCATTGGGCGGTCTGCATTTGAGGGAACCGGTTTCACTTCGCTGAACCTTGGAAACAGTGTAAAAGAGATTGGTGTATCTGCTTTTTATAAATGTGCCGCAATGACGGGCGATCTTGTTATTCCTGCGTCTGTAACGACGATTGGCGAGAACGCCTTTGCAAGCACGGGCTTTAATGGGAAACTGGACTTCCAAGCGCAGATCGAGGAGTTCCCGGCTGCTATATTCAAGGGACTCAAATTTACTTCTGTTTCTTTTTCGGACAGCGTGAAGACAATCGGCGACCGCGCATTTGAGAATTGCAAGCAGTTGGCAACCGTGACTTTTGGACAAGGTTTGGAAACAATCGGTAGTTTCGCTTTTGAAGGGTCAGGCATCAGCGGTGAGTTGACATTCCCGGATTCTCTGAAAAAAATCGATACTTATGCATTTTCAAACTGTTTAGGCATCACGGAGATTGATTTTCCTGAAGGAAATGCAACGATTGAATACGGAGCGTTCACCGGAGATACTGGTGTCCAGAAGATTAAAATTCCACTTTCCGAGATTCAGTTTGACAAACTGAATAATGGAGGATATTGGATCTTTACACAGTATACCGAGAACAAGCTGGAAACGATTGTGGTAGGTACAGCCCCCAATGAAGAAAGCATGAGCTTGTTTTCGAATTCCTTAGGCGGCCTGAAGACAATCGTGATCGGTACTGGCGTTTCCGAAATCAATAACTACGCATTTGGAAGTGCCAAATTGCTTGAACGCGCACTGTATCCGAAGGAACTTAAAATTGATAATGCATATCAGGGCAATCAAAATCTCATAAATGCGGGTACAAAATATACAGTGACGGCGAATGGGAACATGGGACAGAACACCGAACAAGCCATGCTGACATTCGAAACGCCGGAAGGCAAGACCTGCCCGACTGTCACCTATCTCAGCACCAATGAGAGCGCCGTTACGGTCGACGAGAGCGGCAAGATCAAAGCAATCGGCTCGGTCGGACAGAAGGCCACAATCAAGGCCCAGTATGACGGCACAACATTTGCAAAAGTCGATGTGACGATCAGCGTGATGATCGACGGGGCTTTCTATTCGATCAACCCTGTCATCGCGGACCAGACCTACACGGGTCTGCCGCTGACGCCCGCCGTTGAGGTCACGGCAGACGGCCAGCTCATCACTGAAGGCTTCACGGTCGAATATGTGAACAACATCAACGTCGGCACAGCGACAGCCACTGTCAAGGTCGGCGACGCAGTCGTCGGCACGGCTACGTTCCAAATCGTCGCGCCGCCTCCCGCGCCCGTCATCCCCGTTACCCCCTCGGCCCCGGCACAGCTTCCGTTCAATCCCGACGCAGGTAAGACCAAGTTTACGGACGTTGCGGGCAACGCCTGGTACGCCTCCGCGGTCAACTACGTGGTCGGCAAGGGCCTGATGAATGGCACCGGCGAGGGCAAATTCTCCCCCGAGGCTGCCACGACGCGCGGCATGATCGTGACCATTCTGGCCCGCCTCGACGGCAAAAATACCAGCGGCACGCCTTGGTATCAGGCCGGTCAGCGTTGGGCGATGGAGTACGAAATCTCCGACGGCTCGAATATGACCGGCGCGATCACGCGCGAGCAGCTTGTGACGATGCTCTTCCGCTACGCCGTGAAAAACGGCCTCGAAGCAGTCACGCTCTCTGAGAATCTGACCCAGTTTACGGACGCTTCCGACATCAGTGCGTGGGCCGTCTCCGCGATGCAGTGGGCCGTCGGCCAGGGCCTGATCCAGGGTTCGAACGGCCAGCTCCGCCCGCAGGCGAACGCCTCCCGCGCCGAGGTCGCCACGATCCTCATGCGCTTCTGCGAGCTGATGAAAAAGTAAATCGTGACGGTTCAAAGTTGAGCTTGCGGCATACGCCGTTTGCCGGAACATCACATCGCAAAAACCCGGAAGGGGCGGCTTGGCCGCCCCTTCTTTCTATTGG
>OLOT01001517.1_pt1 | contig 13423 bp, 8 predicted proteins | sample 1671991 | NCBI WGS metagenome assembly OLOT01 (sample SAMEA3136634, study PRJEB25190) | human gut metagenome | biome: human gut; feature: human-associated habitat; material: faeces | place: Austria | collected 2013
AATTACAAATTTTGAAAATACTAAAACAGTTCTTAAAGATATTAAACTAGAATTACCAGAAACACCTGATGTTAAGAGTTTTGGAAAGTTAGTACGAAATAGAGATGAAAAAATACAAGAATTAGTTGTAGAGCCAAGAGATAAAATGATTAAAGAATTACAAGAACAAAATTCTTTACTTTATTTGACACTACAAAGTCAAGTTAATACTGTAGAAAGAGCTTCAAAATATGAAAAAGAAAGAAAATCTATAATGTGTGAAAATAGAGAGCTAAAGGAAAAGTGCGATAATATGGAAAAAGACTATTCTGTTAAGCTCAAAGAAGAAATACAAAAAGTTGAAAATAAATATGAAGATGAAATCTATCAGCTTGAAAAAGAAAATAGCTTTTTACGAAAAGTTATAAATACATTTGAAAAAACAGTAGATAAATTCATACATTGGGTTTGCAATAAATTTTCAGTATCTTCTGAAGAAGAATTTATTAGAGATTTTGAATTTGAAAATGATATTTACCTTGATTCAGAAAAACAGATTGAATATGATGAAACTCAAAATGAATATGACATAGAATTATAGTCATAGTATTTTTATATAACATTAATAAACGGAGAGAATAATTTACTCCTCTCCGTACTTTTTATTATACTAATTAATATCCTAATTTTTCTAAAGTATCATTAACATTGTTTTTATAGTCTTTTGAAACTTTTGCAAATATTAGAGTTGTATCAATTTTTGTAACTACCATATAATATTCGTTTGTTGTTAATGTATATTTTGAATATTTTTCAACTGATATATTTGTTTCGACTGATGTTGAATCTTTTATACTTTCATATTTTCTTTTTATTCTGTTATAATTTTTGTCGGCAAGTTCGTTTGATGTACTATAGAACTTTATCTCATAATCATCTTTTTTTGCAGTATAAGAATCTATAACTGTTGATGATGTTGTAACTTTTGAAGTATTATATCCTAATTCAGTTGTAATATTAATAAATTGCTCTGTACTTATTGGTTTTTTATTTCCTTTTATGGACATAAAGATTCCTAAACCAATAAGTATTATTACAATAATAACTATAATGATTAATAATATTTTTAATCCCTTTTTCATTTTTTAGTTCCTCCTTTAAATTTCATTGAATAATATTTTTTCTATGCTGGTAGAAAGGCAAGTCCAATAAATGCTAAAATAATAAATAGTAATCCTGTAAAAAATAAAACTTTCACTGCTGGACTTTTTACAAATCTCATTACATAGCTTTTATTTGGATTATGTGGGTTATAGAAAACATCTAATTCAGTTTCAACAGGAAAATGTTCTTTTAGTGCATTAGTAGAAATATGTGTATTACTTTTAATTACTAAATTATCATTTTTATCTTTAGCTAAAATATCTGCGATACTTTCATCTTTAGGTGTTTTTTCTTCTTTTTTACTGGATTTAATTGCATTAGCTATATCTTCAGTATCTGATTTTTCTTTAACTTTATCTTTAGTTGTGTCATTAACAGCATCATAAAAATTAACTTCTTTTTTACTTTCAGCTGGTGTTTCAGTAATGGATTCAATTGAATCTTTTTTAATTTCAGTTATTGGAGATTCTTCTTTTTTACCTTCTTTCATTTGTTTGATACTTTTTTTAATTTCTGTCGTATCTTCTTTTTCTTTTCTGATGGTTTTAGATTCTTTTTCCCTTTCATTATCTTTTCTTTTTGATTCTTTAATCAATTCATCGATACTGAATAAATCTTTTAATTCATGTTTTGGTTTTTCTTCCAATGAAATATTATTTTCATTTTTTTCTTTTTTCATGTTTTTATTATTTTTACTCATAATATCCATCTGGGTTTCGTTAATTGGTTCTTGGAACTTTTGAACTTTTGTTTCATAATTAAATGTTTGACTTTCTCCTGATTTTAATGTTTCTATTGTAAATTCTTTTGTTTTTACAGTTTCATCAGCAGGATATTGCCAATCATCATCTTGCCATAATATACTACCGTCTGAAGTCTCAGGATCGTCTGTAAGGAATGTATATGTATCTTCCCAATATCCAAATGCTTCTTCATCATATTTTACAAATGTCATTCCTTCTGGAATATATCCTAAAACTTTAATATTTTCTATAGGATTATTTGTTGTATTTGTAATTGTTATCTGATTATTGATTATTTCATTTGAATGTATTGTATCTCCATCTTTTAATGTATTACTTCCAATAGAAGATCTTGTATTCAACATTAAACCATTTGCATATATAATTGTTCCATTTTCTTTTTTTGGTTCTACATTATTTAAAATGGCATTTTCTGTTGCATTTACTATTAATAACCCTTGTTCAGCAGTTGCTGTATTGCATACCATTGTTAGATTTTCATAACCTGTTTTTATATCTTGTTTTGCAATTACATTTGCTACTATTCTAATATTAGTTCCTTGTGAAATCCCATCTGTAGAATATTGTGTTTGTTTTCCTTCTAGTGATACTTTTATAACTTGATTTCCAGCATCATTTTTTTCTATTGTATAATCTTTCAATTTTAATTCATTATCATACAATACTTTAATATCATTAACAACCACCTTTTCAATTTCGGCTGGGAATTCGAAATAAACAACTGGATTTTCATATAAAGCACAATCTTCTGTATCTTTTTCTAATATTCCTGTTATTGTAAGTTCATTTGGCAATCTATTAGTAAGTCTTGTATAACTTGTATATATTTTTACTTTTTCTTTTTTATCATTTGATACATTTGCAGTTACATTTGTACTTATTTCATCAATAGCCATTGACAATGTGGTCAATACAGAACTATTTAAAATTATCATTATTAATGCTAATAAACTGCATATCTTTTTTATGATATTTTTCATTTCTAATTCCTCCCATCAATTTTTATCCATTTCATTTTCTCACAGTAATTTTAAAAAATCAACACACTTTTTTATATAAAGATTATCATTGTTCCTTTTATACTTAAGGATTTTCAACTTTCACATAATATTACATTTTTATTACATTTTTTACCTTTTGTCCTTTATTATGATATTTTTTCCATATAAATCTACGGACACAAGTAAAAAGAAACTAGGAAATTTTTTCGCTAGTTTCTTTTGTATTATTTATACTATAGTACAAATTTCTTTATTAAAATAATTCCAACTAATACTACTGAAAGTAATCCAATTGTTATTCCAAAGAATGTTTGACCAATACCTGTTGATATTGCTAATATAACTTTTGCTATATCTATATCATCTTCACCTGGTACTTGATTATCTGGTGTTGAATCCCTATCTGGCACATCTCCATGATCATTATAGTCTTCAGAAATTTCTGCCGTATTTATCTTTTCACCTAAGTTGTCAGCTCCGTTTATCCATGTTAATACAACTTCTACTGTTGCACTTTCACCTGGTTGTAATAATTTTCCTTCTAACAATCTTGTTGATATTACATTATTTCCTTCATCTGTCCATCCAGGGTTATCTGCAGCTTCAAATCTTAGTCCTGCTGGTACATAATCTGTTATTTCTTTTGCATATCCTGGTATATCACCTTCGTTTGTTATTTTTATTCCATATGCAAATTTTACTATAACATTTTTTAGTTGTTTTTTCTTGATTTCTACTTTTACTACTGGCTCTGGATCTTCTAATCCATTATATCCTGTTTCTGTAATTCTTTCTTGACCATTTTCTATTACTATTGCTTTTGTTACATATTTTAGTAATGCTAAATCAAAATATTCAACTTTTACATGTTCTACGTCTTGATCATCTTCGCCTTCATTCCATTCATCTGGTACTGAATCTATATCTTCAATTGGTTTTCCATCTTTATCAGAATCATCTGAAATTTGTGCATGGTTTGTTATTATATATGTGTTTGAATTTGGATCTTTTACTTTAAATGCTATTTTTATGTCTTTATATGAAATATTAGCAACATTTCCATCAAATGCTTTTAATAAATTTTCTCCTGCTGTTTTTTCATTTTCTTTTGATAAATATGTTGTTTTTATTTTTACTGCTTTACTTACATCTTGTGTTTCATTTCCATCTTTATCATACATTTTCCATAAATACTTTGTATTTGTTTCATTTTCTGGTAGATATTCTAGGTAATCTGGAATATCATCTGTTATTGTACTAGCATATCCATCAATATTTCCTTCGTTAAATATTCTTAATGTATATATTACAACATCATTAACATGCACTATTAATGGTTCTTTTGTATGTTCATAAGATATTTGACTATTTTCATATTTAACTTGTGGTATTCTTGTTGTTACTTCTGTTTCTTGAACTTGTGTTATGAATTTTCTTAATGCTAAGTCAAAATTTAATTTATTATTTTTTACTTGATATATTGGTGTTTTTTCATTATAACTGTCTTTATTAATTGTTACAGCTATTATTTCATTATATTTTTCAAATCCATTTGGAGCTTCTATTTCAGCTATCCAATAATTTGTACTTGCTTTATCTGCATCATATTTATATGTTCCATCTTGTTGTTTGTTGCTTTCACTACTTTTTGCATCTCCACCATATTTTAATCCAGTAAATCTTACAAGTCCATTTTTATCTGATGTTGCTGTCATTATAACATTTTTATTATTTTTTGCATCTTCCTCTGTTGCATAGATTCCAAATTTTGCTCCTTCTAATGAGTGTTTTTCATCTTTTAATTCATAATATTTATATAAAACAACTCCGCCTGTATGAATTTCTGGTTTTTCAGATTCTTTTGTTACTTTGTTATCACTTGATGTATTTATATATTCTAATTTTGCTTGGTTTGGTATTTGCTCTCCCAGTGTTGCTAAAAGATTACCATTTTCGTCTTTAGCAAAAGTTGTATTGAATATTACTTGAATTTTCTTTCCTTGATTATTTTTTAACGTTGTTGAAGCATTCATTCCATTTTCAGTATCTAAAAATGTTAATGTTAATTTTCCTGATGTTGTTTTATTTTGTACTCCATTTGTATTTTCAACAAATGAAATTTTATAATCTGTTCCTTCTTTTAATGTTGTATTTCCTATTTTTACAACAACTTTATTTGTTCCTTCAAATTTTAATCTATAATCAATATTGTCTACTATGTCATAAAGTTTATAATTATCTAAGTTTGATGGAATATCAGATTCAATTACCCATGTATGTACTTCATCTGCATTATATCCTGAATCTTGATTTGTTACATCTTTTACTCCTTTATGTATTTCTGGTTCTTCATAGTTTTTAACTTCCACATAAATGTTTCCATCATTATTTAAATATACATTTGCATCTTTTTTATTTGTAATATCAATTCCTTTTGAATCTACAACAGTATATTTAACTGATTTTTCATAACCTGTTCCATCATCTTTTTCTTTCTTTGTTACTGTTATTGTTATTGTTCCATCAAATTTGCAATAATCATCTGGTGCTTTTGTTTCTTTTATTACATATACATCTTCTGTTAGATGATCTGCATCTATTGTCACATTTTCTGCAATTGTTAATCTTCCTGTTATTTTTTTAGTTTCTGTCTTTCCATTTGTTGTTACTTCAAATTCTGCTGTTGAATTTAATTGTTCTCCATTCTTATCTTCTTTTACTAATACTAAATTATATTTGCCTGGACCTTTTACTTGAACTTTTTCTAAATCTTCGTCATCTTCATGTGGTCCATCTTTTGGTAAGTTGTCTGGAGTTGAATCTTTATCATCAATTTCATTGCCATTTTTATCTGTGTCTGCTGATATTTGTGCATAATTTACTAATACTTTATTAGTTTGTTCTTTTACTCTACATAGTACTTGAACATCTCTATAGTCTGGATTTTTTGGTTCTGTATCTGATACATTTTTACTATCATCTAAAGCTCTTAATAAATTTGCTGTGTAATTTGCATCTCCTTCAACAGAATTCAATTCTTTTCCTTTTCCTTTTGCTAAATGATCTGTTGAGATTACTTCTCTTTCTTGACCATTTTCATCAGTCATTTTATCTATGTTCCATATTCCATAATATTCTGATGTTTGGTCTGTTGTTTCAACAAATTCTAAACCTACTGGTAATAAATCTTTTATTAATGATGCATATCCATCAACTTCTCCAGCATTGTATACTCTTATTGTATATAATACATAATCTCCTGGATTTACTAACAATGGTTGTTTATTACTTGGTGACCAATCACATTTTATTTTTCTATTTGTATTTTGCTTACTTTCATCATTTTCAATTGTAATCTTAGGAGCCCTTGTATATACTCCATCTGAATTTTTGGTATCTGTTAAATATTCGCCTTCATCTATTTTTGCATCTTTACTTACTGCTGCTATAAATTTTACTAACTCTAAATCAAATACTTTTTGTACAGGTTTTACAACTAATTTTTCAAAGTCATCATCATCTTGTTCACCTTTATAAAAATAATTATCATCATCTAAATCGTTTTTGTTTGATGAATTTCCTGTATAATTTTCCATATTATCTCTGTTTACATTTGGTGATGATGTTGTTGATGAATCTCTATCTATCACACTATTTCCATTCGAATCTTTTGCATCAGCTATCCATGCAACATTTGTTAATATTTTATCATTTTTTGTATCTGGTTCTTGTTTTACAATGCACTTAAATGTTAATGTCTCATAATCTAATCCATTTGTTTCTGAATATGCTTTTAAACTTTGAGCTGGATTTTCAGTAGTATTTACAATATTAAATACTATTGAATTAGCTGGTGCTTCTGTTGTTGGGACAGTTGGTAATCCTTTTGTTATAGTATATTTATTTTTTGCATTTCCATCTTTTCCTATTGATGTTACTGTTTCTGGGTTTTCAGGAGATACTATTAAGCCTGTTGGTAACTGGTCAACAATTTTACTTGCATATCCATCAATATCTCCTTCATTATATATTGTTATTGAATATGTTACTACATCATTTTCTTTAACTTCAACTGGAGCTTTTCTATGTTTATATGTTGCTGTTGTACCTGTTTTTAATGTACTCTCATCTATTTTTGGATTTCTTGATTGTAAATTTATATCTGTTAATTTTCTTCCATTTATTTCTATTATGTATTTACGTAATGCTAAGTCAAATTCTGTATATTCTGCAGTTAATTCTGTTTCTATTGTTTCTGGTACTCTTGTTATTTCTACTAATGGTTGTTCACCAGCTAATGTTATTTTGGTATCTGTTTCTGTTCCTTTTAACCATAATGTTTTCTTTGTTCCAGAATTTGTTATATTAAGAGAAATTTTAATTGTTTTTCCATTTGTTGATGAAACTTTTATATAAAATCCATCTTCATTTCCTATATAATCATTTATTGTTTTATTTTGTTCATTTCCTTCTGAATCTGAAATTTTATAATCTGTTATCTCATTACCATTTTTGTCTGTTGTTTTTAATGTTATTGATGAATTTACATTATTAGTTCCATTTAATTTTATTGGCCCTAAAACATAATATTCTCCGACTTTTTTTATTGAAATTTTATATTTATTGTCTGCAACTTTTGTTAATCCATTTGTGTTTATACTTACAGGTGTTCTTGTTGTGTTATATTCACTTGCTCCATCATTTGCAGCCTTTATTAAATTCTTGTATAATAAATCTGATTCATATTTTCTTCTGTTCTCATTGTTTCCTTCTCCAATACTTGCTTGAGTTGCCCAATTGTCATTTGTTATTTTTAACCAAGATCCTGTTTCTGAATCAGTTTGATTATAAATTTCCCATCTATTAGATGGATTATAAGTTATATCATCATGAATTATATAATTTGTAAAATACCATATTACCATTTTTTGAATTGCTATTATGTCTTCATCTGTTAATGTATCTCCAACTGCAACATCATAAACTGCATTAAACTTTTTTAAATATTCTTCTTTATTTGTTGTACCTGGAATATATGCATTATCTAATATCCATAAAATTTGATTATATGCTCCTTTTTCTGGAGTTAATAGATTTTTTATTACTGTATTTTCATCAGAAGAATCAACTAATTTCTTTAATATCTCTTCTCGTTGTTGTTCTAAATCATATGATAAGTTATATTCTACTATATTAGTTTCTTTTCCTCCATTACTTACCCATGATTTTCCATACTCTGCTTTTATACAATATAAATTTCTTGCATTAGTAACTTTATCATTTACATTATTACTATTATATTGGTTTATTTGCCAAATATAATTTCCAGTAGATTCTGTTGGATCATTTATTCCATAACCTATATTTTTTCCATTAACATTTTTGGATTTTCCTAAATTTATATAAATTGGTTTTTCTGCAACTACTGCAAAACTTCCAATTTGGCTTACCAATAATCCAAAAATCATAATAAAAAATATAATAAATGCTATTACAAATTTTAAATTTTTCTTGTTCATTTTACTTTTCCTTTCCAATTTATAATTCATGTTTTTAAACATTTTCACAATTTATATTTTACTATTTTATCACTAAAAAGTCAATTAAAAATCCTTATTTTGTTCACATTTTATGAACAAAATTCATATTATAATTACAAAAACATATATTTTTATAAACTGGAGTGTGATAATTATGGATAATAATATGAATGATTTAATTAATAATGTTAAAAATATGGTTAATTCTGGAAATATTCCACCAGAAATTCAACAAATGATGAATTCTATGAAATCCTCAGATAATAATACTTCAAGTAATAATTCTTCAAATATAGATATAAACAAAATTCTAAGTCAAGTCTCACCTGAAATGCTTAATAATTTAAGTTCTTCTCTTAATTCAAATTCTTCTAATAATAATTCTAATCAAAATAATTTTAATTTAGATATGAATACAATATTAAAAATGAAATCTATTATGGAAAGTATGAATAATAAAAACGATCCAAGAGCTAATCTATTATATTCATTAAAACCTTATTTAAGAGAAAGCAAAAAAGACAAAGTTGATCAATATGTAAATATGTTAAACATAAGCAAAATTGCCGATTTTATGAATAAACCAAATGCAGATAAAAAAGATTGATTTTTTCAATATTAAGGAGGAAAAAGACATTATGCAAAATTTTAATAAAAGTTATTCACCTTTTTATAACAACATTCATAGAAGAAATTTTATTCCACCAAATTATAGTTTTTTTCCTTTTTCCCCTAATACTTTAAAAAGTTCCAATAGTAATTTTTTTCCAAATAATCAAGAAAGTGAGAAAAAAAGTGATTCTAAAAATAATAATATTCAATCAAATACTCCTTCAAAAAGTCTTCCTCCAAATAAAGATTTTGTTTTAGATTTATTTGGCTTAAAATTATATTTTGATGATGTTCTTATTTTGAGTTTAATCTTCTTTTTGTACAAAGAAGATGTTAAAGATGAAGGATTATTTTTAGCTCTAGTTCTACTTCTTATTAGTTAATAAAAATAGAGAAAATGACTTTCATAAGACCATTTTCTCTATTTTATTTACCATTTTTCTATCTCTATTTTATCATTTTTTACACATATATATGCTCTAGCTACATTAAAATTGTCTGCCTTATCAATTTCTTTCACAATATTAGAAATTCTTACCTGTAATGCTTCTAAATTTCCTGCTGTAATTATAGCATCTTTGTTTCCTTTAGCTCCCGCATGTGCAAGACCTCTTAAATTTCCTTGTACTATTATATTGTCTCCTGCAATAACTTCTGCTCCTGCATTAACATCTCCTATAATTACTACACTTCCTTTTGCCTCAATTTTTTGACCTGATCTTACTGAACCTCTTTGAAAAATAGTATCAGAATTTTCTATTTTTTCTTTATAGCTTCTTACAATACTATGTAGTCCTAGACTAGTTGGAGTATTAAAATTTATTTGTACATCAAGATATTCTTTTACAATATTCCTTACATCTTGTAATTCTTGTTCTGATAATATTTTTCCAGTAACTCTAATTGGCGTTTTTTCTTCTTGATATAATTTTGTTAATTCTGCAAGTTTTATCTTTAGTTCTCCTATAATTTCTTCTTCTGTTGCATTATCTTCAATCTTTACTAATGTTTCTTCTTTTTTTAAGTTTATGCTAATACAACTCATCAACTTTTTCCTCCAATTTTTTACTTTTTATCTCATTTGTTCTGTATATGGTATAGCTGTTAAGCTTTCACTCACTTCTTCTACTACATTCATTCCAAAATATTGTGTTAACACATCTCTAGCTACCTCAGCAGCATAATTTCCATGTCCACCATTTTCTATCATTACAGCTATAGCTACTTCAGGATTATCAAATGGTGCAAAACATACAAACCAAGCATTTACTATATCACTTTGTGCTGTTTCAGCAGAACCTGTTTTTCCAGCAACTTCTACAATAAAGTTTTTGAATATATTATATGCTGTTCCTCCTGCTTCACTTGTTGCCATTCTCATTCCTTCTTTGGCTATTTCTATACTTTCTGCACTTATTTCTATTCCATCATTTTGGTCTGTTGTTCCAAGTTTATTATTTACAAAATTTCTGATTTCTTCTTGTGATACTTCTGTTCCATCTGAATTTAAAATAGTTTTTACTATTGCTGGTTGTACCACAGTTCCACCATTAGCGATTGATGAAATATATTTTGCAATTTGAATTGGTGTAAAACTATTATCTCCTTGTCCTATTGCTGCACTTAATGTATCTCCTGGTCCCCATCCATCTTTTCTTTGAGCTAGCATTCCTGTTTTTTCACTTGGCAATTCTATTCCCGTTAATTTTCCTAGCCCAAAATGTAAAGCATATTTTGCTATTGCATCAATTCCCATTCTATCTCCAGCTTCATAGAAAAAGTAATTGCAAGAATGTTGAAGTGCTTGTGTTACATTTAAATATCCATGTCCTCTATGGTAACTTGTATAATACCAACATTTTCTTGGTGGATAATATTTTGTATAAATACCTGTATCATTGATTTTTTCTTTTGATGTTATTGCTCCTGTTTCAAGTCCTGCTATTGCAGTTATCATTTTATATACAGAACCAGGCTCATATGTTCCTTGTATTGCTTTATTTAATAATGGATGTGTTTCACTATCATTCATATAATTCCATTTATCTGATTCAAGTTTTCCTACAAACCATTGTGGCTCATATGATGGGTAACTTGCCATAGCTAAAACTTCTCCTGTATTTACATTCATAACAACTGCTGCTCCACCTTTTGCATCATAAACTTGAGAAAATCCTCCATTTTTGATTTTTTCTACACAATTTGCTAAAGCTTCTTCAGTAACTGATTGTAATGTTGAATCTATCGTTAAAATTACATTACTACCAGCAACAGCTTCTTTTGTTATGTTTTCACCCGTTATTGTTCCATCAACAGACATTTCGACTTGTTTTTGTCCACTTGTTCCCTTTAAATATTCTTCAAACATTGATTCTATACCAGTTTTTCCAATAATATCATCCATGTCATATTTATCTTTTCTCTGTTGATATTCTTCATCACTTATTGTTCTTGTATATCCAATTACATGTGCTGCTAATGTTCCATTATTATATACTCTTTCAGCAGTTGTATCTATACTTATTCCAGGAAACTCGCCATTTCTTTCATTTATTTGTGCTACAACAGTATCATTTACATCTTTTGAAATTGTTATTGGTTTTGTTGCACTATATCCTGTTGTTGTAATCAAATATCTTATTGAAATTATTTTTCTTATATCTTCAACATTATCTGTTGAAATTTGATATTTAGATTTAAATTTATAAAATGCCTCTTCTGCTGTTGTATCTTCTGAAAGTTTATATTTCTTTTTCCATTTTTCTAATGTGCTATCTGATATAGTATATTCAAATGGTGATATTTTTACAGGAAATGTATCTGTATATGTAGCTTGTTGTTCATTTAATAAATTAACTAATTTCAATATTGCCGTATTTAATTCATCATCAGATACGTTTGTTTTATATATTTCTACATTATTAACTGCTCTAATCCCTGCTAATTCAGTTCCAGATCTATCTAAAATAGATCCCCTTACAGAATCTATTTTACTTATTCTTGAAAGTCTTGTATTTGATTGTTGTCTATAACTCTCGCCATGTACTACTTGTAAGTTGAATAATTGAGCAATAAGAATTATACCAATTGCATATACAAGTATTGTTATTATATTAAATCTAAAATTAACTTGTTTTATTCCATTTTCTTGTTCCCATGAAGTTTCTTTGTCAAAGCTAATTCTCTTGTTCAATTTTTCACCTTCTTTCACATTGTTTTTTATTAAAAATATCTTGTTAAGATTTTATCACCCTTTATTTCGCTTTCAATTTCATATCCAACATTTTTCATAATTGGATATATAATAATTATTATGAAAATATTATATATTGTTTCAAGTGCCAAAATTTTCAAAAATGGAATTACTTCTACACTTATTTGAAAAAATACTCCTTGAAGAACATATAATAATACTTCATATACAATTGTGCAAAATGCTCCTATCAATAAAATCACTATTCTGCTATCTTTTGAAAAATTTTTGTCAAATGTTCCTCCTATAATTCCGACAATAGCTAAACATACAGAAGTTATTCCTATATTTTTTCCAATCCACAAATCCATAAAAATTCCATATATTATTCCATATATTATTCCTCTGCTTCTTCCAATAAATAGTCCTATAAAAAGTGCTAATATTACTACAGTATTAGGCATTACTCCTGCTATTGTAAAATTTACAAAAAATACGGATTGTAATAAATATATAAATATAAACACGAAAATTAAAGATATATATATTAATGCTTTTTTCATGTATTAAAAACTCTCTTTCATTATTTTATTATTACAAGTACTGTTTCTAATTTGTTAAAATCTACGGCTGTTTCAATCACAGCATATGAATCAATTTTATTTGTCCCTGTTTCAACTTTTTTTATTCTTCCAACATGTATTCCTTTAGTATAAATTCCACCCATTCCAGATGTTTCTACACTATCTCCTTGAATTACATTAGAACCTATTTTTAAATTTGTTGCTTTTAATGTTGATTCACTTTCTATCGTTCCTTTACATGTCATAACATCTCTTGTTGTACTTGCTAAACAACTTGTAGAACTTGCACTGTCAACAATTGTTTGAATTTTTGCAGTTTTAGCTGTTGTTGATACAATATATCCCACAAGACCTTCATCAGCAATAACTGTCATATTTTCTTTTACACCATTATCTGATCCTATATTTATTACTAGTGTTTTTGAATAATTGCTTATATCTCTTGATATAATTGTTCCTGGAACAGTTGTATATTCACCATATTTTTCCGCTAAATTTAATTGTTGTTTTAATTGTTCATTTTCCGTTTTCATTACTTCAAATTCTCTTAGACTTTTTTCTAGTTCACTATTTTTTTGTTTTAGTT
>OLOT01001518.1_pt1 | contig 13407 bp, 10 predicted proteins | sample 1671991 | NCBI WGS metagenome assembly OLOT01 (sample SAMEA3136634, study PRJEB25190) | human gut metagenome | biome: human gut; feature: human-associated habitat; material: faeces | place: Austria | collected 2013
TCTGTGAGGCTCATCCTTTTAGCATCACAGAACTGGGTAGGTTCTGACGAGGGGGCTATGTTATTCACCGCTCGCGCCGTAGTTCGACAGGACGCGGGCAGAGGGGTCGTTGACGTCGCAGCCTTCCCATGCCTTGTTCGGCATCCAGAAGTCGACGATCATCTCAGACTGACCCGGATAGTATTTTTCAAAAATTTCGCGGTAGAGCAGCGATTCCTTGGTGAACGGCTGCGCGTGGGCGAAGCGCGTGCGGCGGGCCTCAAACTGCTCATCCGTGTAGCAGTCCTCAGCGAATGCTTTCAGATGGTCAACCATCGAATGGCCGACGGCGTCGGAAAACGCGGCCTTCTCGCGGTAGAGGATGTCATGCGGGAGATAATCGCCCTCGAACGCATGACGGAGCAGGTATTTGCCCTTGCCGTAGACGTTCATTTTCTTCGCCGGGTCGATGGCGAGGACATAGCGGACGAAGTCGAGATCGCCGAACGGGACGCGCGCCTCGAGCGAGTTGACGGAGATGCAGCGGTCGGCGCGGAGCACGTCATACATGTGCAGCTCGCGGATTCGCTTTTCCGATTCCTTCTGGAATTCTTCTGCGGACGGGGCAAAATCGGTGTATTTATAGCCGAACAGCTCATCTGAAATTTCGCCGGTGAGCAGGACGCGGATGTCGGTGTTCTCGTGGATCCATTTGCAGAGCAGGTACATGCCCATGCTGGCGCGAATCGTGGTGATGTCAAACGTGCCGAGCATTTTGATGAGAAAGTCGAGCGAGTCCAGCACCTGCTCGCGCGTCATGATGACCTCGGTGTGGTCGCTGCCGATGTAGTCGGCGACTTCGCGGGCATACTTGAGGTCGATGGCGTCCTCGCGCATGCCGATGGCAAAGGTGCGGATCGGCGTTTTGCTCTCGCGCGCGGCGATCGCGCAGACGAGCGACGAATCGAGTCCGCCCGAGAGCAGGAAGCCGACCTTTGCGTCGGCCACCAGGCGCTTGTGGACGCCCGCGACGAGCTTTTTGTGGATGTTTTTACACACAGTCTCGAGGTCGTCATCGCAGACCTGATCGACTTTTGTGATGTCGTCGTAGCAGACGAACTTGCCGTCCTTGTAATAATGTCCGGGCGGGAACGGCAGGATCACGTCGCAGAGGCCGGTGAGGTTTTTCGCCTCGCTGGCGAAGACGATGACGCCCTTCTTGTCGAAGCCGTAGTAGAGCGGCCGGATGCCGATGGGGTCGCGCGCAGCGATGAATTCGCCGGTCTGGCCGTCGTAGAGGATGAGCGCAAATTCCGCGTCGAGCAGACGGAACATATCGACGCCGTGCTCCCGCCAGAGCGGCAGGAGCAGCTCGCAGTCCGAACCGCTCTGGAAGGTATAGCCCTTGGCGGTCAGCTCATCCTTGAGCTTCTGAAATCCGTACAGCTCGCCGTTGCAGACGACATAGCTGCCGTCCAGCTCGAACGGCTGCATCCCCTCCGGCGTCAGGCCCATGATGGCCAGCCGGTGGAAGCCGAGCAGACCCTTTCCGACATCAACGATGCGGCTGTCGTCCGGGCCGCGCGAAACGGTCTGTAAAAAACCTCTGGTGAACGCCTCGGTATCGGCGCAAACGTCACAATAACCCATGATGGAACACATGATTTTTACCCCCTGATGATGCTTCTCGAAATTTCATGCAGCAGATCAATAGGGCGGGTGCTGTGCTCCGCGGTGCCACCTATCTTTGTTCTCTGCGGACTTCCGGTAAAGTCCTGCCGCGGTAACGGGCGGCTGCCGGCGCACATACTGAAGGGACTCCCCTGCTAAGGGAGCAGTCTCCTTGTTCCGCTTGCGGCTCGCCGGGTGTTCTTCGCGCAGGCGTCGCCCGCATGGCTCCCACCGTCCCATGCTCGCTTTCGGCGCGTTTCTGCATTACTTTTCCCGGCTCAAACGCTTTTGTTTTTCGGTATCATCCCATCCGTCAGAACGCCGCTCGCTTGCATCTTTTCCGCCATGCTTTGCAAAAATCCTCGTGAATCCACAAAGGATTCCCTGCGGCTTTTGCTTTGCCTGACGAAAAATCTGCGGCGCAATCTGCATTCCGACGTTCTGGGATGCTGTCGATCATTTTCTGTTTTTATCGTTCGGTTTCCTGTGCAGCGCTCAGTCCCAAGTGCTTCTATCTTCGCTATACGGCGTATGCTGCTGCGGCTGCTGGACGGGCGCTTTGCCAAGGAGCGCGGTACGCTCGGCCTGCGGGGTCTTCATCTCGAACTTATGGTTGGAATTCTTATAGAACATGTGGACAGAAGCCTTGTTGATGAACTGGTTGGACATATCATTACCTCCTATAGAACGTCAGGTGTGGATGGTTTCGGTTCTTACTTTACGCCGAAGAGCAGGTCGCCGTAGGTCGGGAACGGCCAATATTCGGCGGCGGTGAAGCGTTCGGCCTCGTCGGCCGGGGCGCGGAGCGCGTCCATCTTCGGCAGGACTTCGTCACGGATGAAGCAGGCTGCCTCGGTGACGTCGCCGATCTTGTGATACGCAACAAGCGATGCTTCCAGTGCATCGGCGGCCTCGGCGATGTCGTCGGTCAGACCGGAGAGCTTGGTGAGCAGGCTCGTCTCATACTTGCCGCCGAGCAGCGGAGAGAGCGCCTTCTTCGTGGCGAGCGTCTCAGCGAGCTTGGCCGCGTAGGATTCAACCGCCGGGAGGATCTGCTTGCGGGCCATGTCGATCATGGTCTGCGCCTCGATGTGGACGGTCTTGCGGTAGTTATCCAGCATGATCTCGCAGCGCGATTCGATCTCGGCCTCGGAGAAGACCTTATGGCCGGTGAGCATCGCGACGTTCTTGGGATCGAGGATCCGCGGCAGCGCATCGGGCGTCGTCCGCAGGTTGAGCAGGCCGCGCTTTTCGGTCGCTTCCTCGATCCATGCGTCGTCGTAGCCGTTGCCGTTGAAGATGATGCGGCGGTGGGCCTTGATCGTGGACTGGATGAGGTCGTGCAGGGCCGCTTCGAAATCCTCTGCCTTTTCGAGCTTGTCGGCGTACTGCTTCAGCGATTCGGCGACCGCCGCGTTCAGCATGATGTTGCAGCAGGCGATGGAGTTCGCCGAGCCCAGCATCCGGAACTCGAATTTGTTGCCGGTGAAGGCGAAGGGCGAGGTGCGGTTGCGGTCGGTGGTGTCGCGGGTGAACTTCGGCAGGACGTGGACGCCGAGCTTCATGACGGTCTTTTCCGTGCCCGCGTAGGGCTCATCCTTTTCGATCGCATCGAGGATCGCTGTCAGTTCATCGCCGAGGAACATCGAGACAACAGCGGGAGGCGCCTCGTTCGCGCCGAGGCGATGGTCGTTGCCGGCCGTCGCGACCGAGAGACGGAGCAGATCCTGATAATCGTCGACCGCCTGAATGACCGCGACGAGGAAGAGCAGGAACTGTGCGTTCTGATACGGCGTGGTGCCGGGGCTCAGCAGGTTGACGCCGGTATCCGTGGCCATCGACCAGTTGTTGTGCTTGCCCGAGCCGTTGACGCCGTCGAACGGCTTTTCATGCAGCAGACAGACCAGACCGTGCCGCGCCGCGACCTTCTGCATGATCTCCATGGTGAGCTGGTTGTGGTCGGTGGCGATGTTGGTCGTGGTATAGATCGGGGCCAGCTCGTGCTGCGCCGGGGCGACCTCGTTGTGCTCCGTCTTGGCAAGGACGCCGAGCTTCCACAGCTCTTCGTCCAGGTCTGCCATATATTCGGCCACGCGGGGCTTGATGACGCCGAAATAGTGGTCGTCCATCTCCTGGCCCTTGGGCGGCTTCGCGCCGAAGAGCGTCCGGCCGCAGTAGACGAGATCCTTGCGCTTTTCATACATCGCGCGGTCGACGAGGAAGTATTCCTGCTCGGGGCCGACCGAGGTGCGGACGCATTTGACGTCCTCATTGCCGAACAGCTTCAGGATGCGCATCGCCTGCTTGTTGAGCGCCTGCATCGAGCGGAGCAGCGGCGTCTTTTTATCGAGCGCCTCGCCACCGTAGGAACAGAAGGCCGTCGGGATGCAGAGTGTTTTTTCTTTGATGAATGCGTAGGACGTGGGGTCCCAGGTGGTATAGCCGCGCGCCTCAAACGTCGCGCGCAGGCCGCCGGAGGGGAAGCTCGAGGCATCCGGCTCGCCCTGGATCAGCTCCTTGCCCGAGAACTCCATGATCACGCCGCCGTCCGGCGAGGGGGAGATGAAGCTGTCGTGCTTTTCGGCAGTGATGCCGGTCAGCGGCTGGAACCAGTGGGTGAAATGGGTGGCGCCGTGTTCGACGGCCCAGTCCTTCATCGCGTCGGCCACAGCATTGGCGATCTCGTGATTCAGGCTCGCGCCTTCGTCGATGGTCTTTTTCAGCGAGGTATATACATTGTAAGGAAGTCTCGCTTTCATGACGCGGTCGTCAAAGACCTGACTGCCGAAATAATCCGATACTGTGTTCATGTTGACCCACTCCTTTTCTGAAAAACGGAAACGCGAGGCTGCGTCCGGAATTTCCTCTCGGACGCCGCCTCGCGTGGTGCAAACAAAAAAGGCGTCAGAGAGTGACTCTCCAAGACGCCTTTGCCTTTGATGTTCGCAATTATATACGCCCCGCGCGGATTTGTCAATCCCCTTTTTGCACTTTTTTTCGCGCTCCGGACGGCAGAGTTTTTTGCAGTCCGCTGCATTGACTTCCCCACACCTCTATGATATAATTTCAAACCATGATGAGCAACGGCGTTCATCCAAAGGGCACAGCTGTCCCCATTGGATGGACGCCATCTCTGTTTTTTCCGGCTCTCGGCAAACAGCTGTGCAAAAAAAGTTTGAAAGAGCGGATTTTTTGGGGAGAATTACCGTGGAAAATGCGGGGAAAGCGTGGTATAATATGGTTTTCAAAAAAGAGGAAAGGCGGCGGGCTGATGCGGTATACAGAGGATGAGATTCGGCAGTATGTCATTGAGGAGGACGTAAAGTTCCTCCGTCTGGCGTTCTGCGACGTGTATGGCAAACAGAAAAACATCTCCATCCAGCCGGACGAGCTGGAGCGCGCATTTGAATACGGCATCGCGTTCGATGCCTCAGCTGTTCCGGGCTTCGGCAGCGAGATCCACTCCGATCTGTTTTTGCAGCCGGACACGGGCACGCTCTGCGTGCTGCCATGGCGGCCCGATCATGGGCGCGTGGTGCGGATGTTCTGCAACATCTTGCATCCGGATGGGACGCCGTTTGCATCCGACACGCGGCGCGTCCTGCAAAACGCAGTGGATGCGGCGGCGGAGCGCGGCATTTCGTTTTCGTTCGGCTCGGAGATGGAATTTTATCTGTTCCAGCGGGACGAGAACGGCGAAGCGACCCGCGTCCCCTACGACCGCGCAGGTTATATGGACATTGCGCCGGAGGACAAGGGCGAGAACATCCGGCGGGAGATCTGCCTGACGCTCAGCCAGATGGGGATTCGCCCGGAATGTTCGCACCACGAACAGGGTCCGGGGCAGAATGAGATCGACTTCCGCTATTCCGACCCGATGGCCGCCGCGGACAACGCGCTGACATTCCGCGCGGTGGTCAACACGATCGCGGTGCAGAGCGGCCTCGCGGCCGACTTCTCGCCAAAGCCGCTGCCCGGCCAGCCCGGCAACGGCATGCACATCAACATCTCGGCCCGCAGCCGCGACGGACGCGACGTGATGCCGCAGGTGATCGCGGGCATTCTGGCCCACATCGCAGAGATGACGGTCTTCTTCAACACGACAGAGTCGTCCTATCAGCGCTTCGGCAGCAGCAAGGCCCCGCGCTACATCTCGTGGTCGAGCGAGAACCGCTCGCAGCTCATCCGCATCCCGGCGGCCAAGGGCGAATACCGCCGGGCCGAGCTGCGCTCGCCGGATCCGCTCTGCAACCCGTATCTGGCCTTTGCGCTGCTGATCCATGCGGGGCTGGACGGCATCAAAAAGAATTTGCCGCTGCCAGAGGCTGCGGACATCAACTTCTTCACCGCGCCGGAGTCCGTCAAATCGAAATTCCGGACGCTTCCCGGAACGCTCTTTGCGGCGAAAGCCGCCGCAGCGGAGAGTCGCTTCCTGGCGGAGCTGCTGCCAGAGGCGCTTCTCCGGAGCTACACTAAAATATTATTATAGAATACAGCCCCTGAAAACCGGAAAGGAGGGACGCGGATGGATCGCATCGAACAGACATACAGCGTGCTCACCGTATCGGCAGCGGACAAATTCAGCGCGTCCCTGCACACGCTGCTCCCCGAAGGGCAATACGACCCGGTGCGGGCCGTGCGCGACGCAGCGTCCGCCCGGCGGCTGCTGCTGGAGCAGAGCTTTGACATCGTCATCGTCAACGCGCCGCTGCCCGACGAGTTTGGGACGCAGCTGGCGCTGGAGCTGAGCGAGACGAGCGGCGCGGGCGTGCTCCTGCTCGTAAAGGCGGAGCAGTATCCCGAGCTGTCGGCCCGGCTGACGCCGAACGGCATTCTCACGCTGCAGAAGCCGACGACGCCGCAGCTTCTGACGCAGACGCTGCAGCTGCTCTGCGGTACGCGTGAGCGTCTACGCCGGATGGAGCAGAAGACAGCCAGTTTTGAGGAAAAAATGGCCGAGATCCGGCTGGTGAACCGGGCGAAATGTCTGCTCATCGAGCGGAAGGCCATGACCGAGCAGGAGGCGCACCGCTGGATTGAAAAACAGGCAATGGATCGATGTGTGAGCCGAAAAGTGATCGCAGAACAAATTTTACAGACGATATAGAAAGACGAGGGTATGGACATGACGAAATACATTTTTGTGACCGGCGGCGTGGTCTCCGGCCTTGGAAAGGGCATCACGGCGGCGTCGCTTGGCCGGTTGCTGAAGATGCGGGGGTTGAAGGTCGCCGCGCAGAAGCTCGACCCCTACATCAACGTCGACCCCGGCACGATGAGTCCCTATCAGCACGGCGAGGTCTACGTGACGGAAGACGGCGCGGAGACCGACCTCGACCTCGGCCATTATGAGCGCTTCATCGACGAAGACCTCAACAAATACTCCAACCTCACGACTGGCAAAGTCTACTGGAACGTGCTGAACAAGGAGCGGCGCGGCGAGTATCTCGGCTCCACCGTGCAGGTCATCCCCCACATTACCAACGAAATCAAGGAATTCGTCTACCGTGTCGGCAAGCAGACCGATGCGGACATCGTCATCACAGAAATTGGCGGCACCATCGGTGACATCGAATCGCAGCCTTTCCTCGAGGCCGTGCGGCAGATCTCCCTCGAGGTCGGGCAGGAGAACAGCCTCTTCATCCATGTCACGCTGGTGCCGTTTTTGCGTGGCTCCGACGAGCACAAATCCAAGCCGACGCAGCATTCCGTCAAAGAGCTGCAGGGCATGGGCATCCGGCCGGACATCATCGTCCTCCGCTGCGACGAGCCGCTGGAGCCGTCCATCTTCCGCAAAATTTCGATGTTCTGCAACGTCAAGCCGGACTGCGTCATCGAAAATATCACGCTCCCCTGCCTGTATGAGGCGCCGCTGATGCTGGAGGCGTCGAACTTCTCCTCCGTCGTCTGCCGCGAGCTGGCTATCGACACGCCCGCGCCCGATCTGGCCGAATGGTCGGACATGGTGGCGCGCATCAAATCGCGTGAGCACACCGTTAAAATCGGCCTCGTCGGCAAATATGTCCAGCTGCACGACGCCTATCTCTCCGTGGCCGAGGCGCTGCGGCACGCGGGCTTCGCGCTCGGCGCGGATGTGGACATCCAGTGGATCGACTCCGAGACGCTGAACGAGGGCAACTATCACGAGATCCTCTCGCAGGTGGACGGGATCATCGTGCCCGGCGGCTTCGGCGGGCGCGGCATCGACGGCATGATCCTCGCGGCGCGCTATGCCCGCGAGTACAACGTCCCCTACTTCGGCATCTGCCTCGGTATGCAGATCGCAACGATCGAATTCGCGCGCGACGTCGCCGGGATCTCCGACGCGCACTCGTCCGAATTTGACGAGCAGTGCAAGCACAAGGTCATCGACTTCATGCCCGGCCAGAGCGACGACATCGACAAGGGCGGCACGCTCCGCCTTGGCGCGTATCCGTGCGTCATCCAGCCGGGAACGACCATGGCGCGCTGCTACGGCACGCTCGAAATTTCCGAACGGCATCGCCACCGCTATGAGTTCAACAACGATTTCCGTGACGCGCTGACTGCCGCGGGCCTGACGCTCTCCGGCCTGTCGCCGGATGGGCGGCTGGTCGAGACCGTGGAGCTGACGGAGCATCCGTTCTTCGTCGGCGTACAGTATCACCCCGAATTCAAATCGCGCCCGAACAAGGCGCATCCGCTCTTCCGCGGCTTCATCGCCGCGTCGCTCGCCAGACAAGGCGAGAACAATCTTTGACACCAAGGAGGTATCCCCATGGCACAGACTGTTTTAATCCTCGATTTCGGAGGACAGTACAAGGAGCTGATCGCGCGGCGCGTCCGCGAGTGCAGCGTTTATTCGATCGTCAAGGCCGGCGATCTGACCGCCGAACAGGTTCAGGAGCTGAACCCCATCGGCATCATCCTGACCGGCGGGCCGAACAGCGTCTATCTCGACGACTCGCCGCACTGCGACAAGCGCATCTTCGAACTTGGCATCCCGGTGCTCGGCATCTGCTATGGCGCACAGCTGACGGCGTGGAGCCTCGGCGGGACGGTCACGCCGTGCGCGGCGAGCGAATACGGCAAGACAGCGATGGAGGTCGACCCGGCCTGCGCGCTGTTCAAGGGTCTTTCCGCCCAGCAGATCGGCCTGATGAGCCACACCGATCAGATCACTGTGCTCCCGCAGGGCTTCACCTCCACGGCGCACACGGTCTCCTGCCCGAACGCAGCGATGGCCTGCCCGGCGCGGAAGATCTACGCCGTGCAGTTCCACCCCGAGGTCGAGTCCACGCCGAACGGCACGCAGATCATCTGCAACTTCCTCTATGAGGTCTGCGGCGCTGCGGGCGACTACAACCTGAAGGATCTCGAGAAGCAGCTGATCCAGTCCGTGCGCGAGCAGGTTGGCAGCGCGCATGTGCTGCTGGCGCTGTCCGGCGGCGTGGACAGCTCGGTCTGCGCGGTGCTGCTCTCGAAGGCCATCCCCGGTCAGGTACATTGCATCTTCGTCGACCACGGCCTGATGCGCAAAAACGAGGGCGACGAGATCGAGCGCGCCTTCCGCAGCACGGCCATCCATCTCGTCCGCGTCAACGCGGCAGAGCGCTTCCTCGCAGCGCTCAAGGGCGTCACCGATCCGGAGCAGAAGCGCAAGATCATCGGCGCGGAGTTCGTCCGCGTCTTCGAGGAAGAATCCAAAAAGCTGCCGGATGTGAAGTTCCTCGCGCAGGGCACGATCTATCCCGACGTTATCGAGTCCGGCGGGAGCAAGGCGGCCACCATCAAGAGCCATCACAACGTCGGCGGACTGCCGAAGGACATGCGCTTTGAGGGCGTGGTGGAGCCGCTGCGCGGCCTCTTTAAGGACGAGGTCCGTGCGCTGGGCCGTCAGCTCGGTCTGCCGCGCCGCTTTGTTGAGCGTCAGCCGTTCCCCGGTCCCGGACTCGGCGTGCGCGTGCTGGGCGAACTCACAGCGGAAAAAGTCCGCATCCTGCAGGACGCCGACGCCATCTTCCGCGAGGAGGTCGTCCGGCACCGCGTCCGCGCCGACCAGTATTTCGCCGTCCTGACCGGCATCCGCTCGGTCGGCGTCGTCGGCGATTTCCGGACGTATGACTATACAATCGCGCTGCGCGCCGTGCGCACGTCGGACTTCATGACGTGCGAATACGCGCCGATCTCGCACAATGTGCTCGGCATCGTGTCGTCCCGGATCGTCAACGAGGTCAAGGGTGCCGGCCGCGTCGTCTACGATATTACAGGGAAGCCCCCCGCGACCATCGAATGGGAGTAATTCCGAAAACGCCGGAAACTCGCGTGAATACAGTCTTTTTTGCCCGTCAAAATGGCTCGTGATACTGGATTGATACTAATTTTGCAAATCCGGTACTTCGAGAGAATGATTCCAAAATGACAAGCAAAACCGTCCTGCTGAAAGGCACTCAGCAGGACGGTTTTATCGCTGCGCTTCTCCAGCGTCTATGGGCAGCTCCGAACGCCTCTATTCCTCATACACCCGTTGCCGGTAGTCCTTCCACTGCGGCAGCGGCAAGTTTTCGCGCAAACATCTCTGAATACGAAAACATGAAGCAGCTCTGCTTCACGGCCTTTGACCATGGGATCACGCATTTCGATCTCGCAAACAACTACGGCCCAAACCCCGGCAGCGCAGAGCGGAATCTGGGTCGCATCCTCCGCGAAGAACTGGGCGCTTACCGCGACGAACTGGTCATCAGCACAAAGGCCGGCTATGAGATGTGGGACGGCCCTTACGGAAACTGGGGCAGCAGGAAGCACATTCTCGCGAGCCTCGACCAGGGCTTACAGCGCATGGGCCTTCCCTACGTTGACATCTTCTATCATCACCGTATGGATTCCAACACGCCGCTGGAGGAAACCATGAGCGCGCTGGCGCAGGCCGTCGCGGAGGGAAAGGCGCTGTATGTCGGCCTTTCCAATTACGACGGCCGGGCGTTGGAGAAAGCCTGCAAAATTCTGAACGAGCTGCGCTGCCCATTCATCATCAATCAAAACCGCTATTCCATCTTTGACCGGACGATTGAGCAAAACGGCCTGAAGGAGAGCGCCGCCCGGCTGCAAAAGGGCATCATCGCGTTCAGCCCGCTGGCGCAGGGGATGCTGACAGACCGGTATCTGCATGGAATTCCAGAGGACAGCCGTATCAAAACCGACGGACGGTTCCTGCACGCGGAGGATCTGACAGAAAAACGTCTGCACCAGATCCACGCCCTCAACGAGCTTGCAGTCAACCGCGGACAGACGCTGGCCGAAATGGCGCTCAGCTGGGTCCTGCGTGACGGGATCGTGACGAGCGTTCTGATCGGCGCGTCCAAACCGTCGCAGATTCTGGATCATATCAAGGCGTTGGAAAACACCGCTTTTTCCGAGGAAGAACAAGTAAAGATCGATCAAATTACAAAAATGTGATCCTTCTGAGTCAAAACCACCCTGCTGAGCAGCGAGTTCAGCAGAGTGGTTTTTGTATATTCGGCCAAAAAAGACGCAAAAATCCCGTGAACAGGATGTGTTCACGGGATCGGAGTCCTTATTTCAACTGAAAGGTGTAATACACCGCCGCAACCAGCTCAAACGCAATCGCTGCAAACATGCAGTAGTACGCGAACGACGCGCCCAGCACGTAGCACAGCAAGAGGCACACCAGCCACAGCGCACAGACCACATAGAGCACGATTGGGTTGAACGACTTCGGCAGCACGCGAACCTGCTTGCCGCCGAGCTTCAAAACGCCCTTTCCCTTCGCGGCCAGCGCCGCAAACACCGCCACGAACACCAGCGCCGCCAGCGCCAGAAGGCCCAGCAGGATGCCGCGCGTGTTGAACGCCACGCCCTTCGAGAAGAAGAAAAACACGCAGCCCGAGACGGACGTTGCCAGCGAGTAGGCGAAGAATTCACCGCGATACAGCTTGTAGACCATGTACAGGCAATAGACCACAGCGTGCAGCAGATAGAGGAACAGCAGCTTCGCCGTCCAGTATTTGCTCAGCACAAACGCGCTCACCAGCGCCAGCGCCATCAGCACCGCGCCATAGCGCCCCACCGCACGCATCCACGTCTTCTTCCCGAAGATCGCGCCCGCAAGGCAGACCACCGTCAGTGCCGCGAACACCCACACCAGCTTCCGCGTGGCGTAGAGCACAGGCTGGAACCCGTCCACCGTTCCGTAATACGCTCCAATGCGCCGCAGCGCAACGAGCACGACAAACAGCAGCGCAAACGCACCGGGAACCTGATATACGACAGAATCGCCGCTTTTTTTCGTTTCAATCACATTGGCTTGCTTCAACTTAACTCCATCCTTCTCCCATTCCCGACTGGGTCATTCCAGCGCGCCTGCGGCATACAGCACCGCGCTCAGCGCGCAGAGCGGCGCCGTCTCGCACCGCAAAATTCTAGGACCCAGGGAACATATTTTCATGCTGGCCTCCTCGGCCAGCCGAACCTCATCTTCGGAAAATCCGCCCTCCGGTCCGGTCATGATGGCCGCCGTGCGGAACTGCGCCGGCCCGATGGCCGCCCGCAGCGACACTGTCCGCTCGTTTTCATATGGAAACAGCGGAAGCTCGCTCCGCGCCGCCCGTTCCACCGCCTCGCGGTAGGAATTCACCGTCAGCACACTCGGGATTCGGCCTCTGCCGGACTGCTCCGCCGCAGAAGCCGCGATCTTCTGCCACCGTTCCAGTTTTTTGGCCAGCGATTTCTCATCTGGGCGCGACACGCACCGGCTCGATGGGAATGCCACGATCTCGGTCGCGCCAAGCTCCGTTGCCTTCTGGATCACATGCTCCAGCTTGTCCGCCTTCGCATACGCCATGTAGACGCTGCACGCGACCGGCGGCTCCGCACGGGATGCCTCCCTGCTCTGCACGACCAGACTGATCTGCCCCGGCGACACATCGCTGACGACGCACGTCAGATCCTGCCCGACCCCATCGCAGACCGTCACCGTCTCGCCGCACTGGAGGCGCAAAACCTTTGCATGCGCGGCGTTTTCCCCGGTGAGCACCAGAAAATTTTCCTGCACATCGTTTGGCGAAACAAAGAACTTTGGCACGGCGAACCTCCTGTTTTTCAGCGAACTCGGCCTGAGCCTTAGATAGTATAGCAGAAACTGCCCAAAATCGCAAGAGAAAAGTGCTGCCAGCGACCATACAAAGGTCTTAAATTTTTCTTGACAAATCTGAAATTGGTGTTATAATAATGAAGCATTCGATGCGAGAGTGCTGGAATAGGTAGACAGGCACGTTTGAGGTGCGTGTGGCAACCGTCGTGTGAGTTCAAGTCTCATCTCTCGCACCAACTCGTCGCAAGCGATATAACGCTTGCGACGAGTTTTTATATTTTACATCAAGACAACATCTTTCACCAGATCCGCTGCAACCGCCAGAAAGGAGATCTGTCATGAATCCTGCCGCCCCGTCGCGCGTCCGCTCTGTCGACTGTGCGAAATGCCTCGCGATCTTCTGCGTCCTTTTGATCCACGCCGCAAGCGACGTTCTACGCGGCGGCCCGATCAGCAGCGTCCGCTGGCTCTCCGGCCTCTTCTGGGGCAGCGTCTCGCGCGGGGCAGTGCCGCTGTTCCTGCTGTGCAGCGGCGCATTGCTGCTGGACGCGGAGCGCACGATCTCCGCGCGGCACATCTGGCGGCGGAACATCCCGCACATGCTGCTCGCGCTGTTCTTCTGGGCCGCGGTCTACAAAGCCATTGGCCTGCTCACCGCCGGGCAGACG
>OLOT01001530.1_pt1 | contig 13332 bp, 10 predicted proteins | sample 1671991 | NCBI WGS metagenome assembly OLOT01 (sample SAMEA3136634, study PRJEB25190) | human gut metagenome | biome: human gut; feature: human-associated habitat; material: faeces | place: Austria | collected 2013
ACGAATTATGGACAGAACGCAGTACACCAACCTCGCCAAGGCATGGGAATTCACCGAGGAACACGCGCGCGAACGTGAATCCGATGCGTTGACCGACACCCGTACGGCCGCCGACGAGTCCGGCCAGTTGCAGGGTTCGGCGGCGCAGGCCCGTCTGCTGGGCATGCTGGTGCGCATCACCGGCGCCGCTTCGGTGATTGCCGTGGGCACCGGCTCGCTGGTGGAGACCTTGCAGCTCGCCCATGCACTGGATAACAAGGGCCTGCTGACTGCGGTCGATTCCACCGCCCAGGGCATCGCGCTGATTCGCAAGGCGTTCGCCGAGCTGCAGGACGAGACCGACACCACGTTGCGTGCGGTGAACGCCCCGGCCAGCGTGTTTCTACCGCGCCTCAACGCCAATGATTACGATCTGATCGTGGTGGCGGGCGACGCCGAGAACTATGCCGCCACGTTCGCCCAGGCCTCCCGTCTGCTGCGCGTGCACGGCGTGATCGTGTTCACCGATGTGCTGGCGTTGGAGGACGGTCAGGGCGGCGTGATCAATCCGGCCGACCGCAGCGACAAGGCCATCGCCATGCGTGAGCTGCTCACCACCGTCGAAGATGACGAAGGTTTCGAGTCCACGCTCACCCCTGACGGCACCGGCCTGCTCATCGCCTACAAAAAGTAACTCTGTCCTTGGCTCCCCTCGGAGAGGGGAGCCACTCTATCTCGCTTACCTCACAATTGCGCTGACGGCCACGTCCACGGCTTCGTCGGCGTCATCGGTTACGGTGACCAGTTTCGGGTCGATCGTCGAGATCATGCCATGCTCGGCCACCGGACCGTTGAGCCAGTCAAAGAGCCCCTGCCAGTATTCCTTGCCGTAGAGCACCACCGGAATATTCGCCACCTTGTGGGTCTGGACCAAGGTCAATAATTCGAACATCTCATCCAGTGTGCCGAAGCCTCCCGGGCATACGATCACGCCGGAGGAATACTTGATGAACATGGTTTTTCGCACAAAGAAGTACCGGAAGCTCATGCCGAGGTTCACCCACTGGTTCAACCCCTGCTCGTGCGGCAATTCGATGCCAAGTCCCACCGATTTGCCGCCGGCCAGTGCCGCTCCCCTATTCGCGGCTTCCATGATGCCGGGACCACCGCCGGTGATGACGGCGATGTTGCGCTTGGCTATCTGGCTACCCATGCGCCGTGCTGCCTTGTAGATCGATTCGGTGCGCTGGGTGCGTGCGGAGCCGAAAATAGAGACCGCAGGTCCGAGCTCGGCGAGCGCCCCGAAACCGTCCACGAATTCCGATTGGATGCGCAGCACACGCCATGGGTCCATGTGCAGCCAGTCGGTGTCCTGATCGGGTTTCAGCAGGTTGGCGGTGGTGTTGTCCGAGGGAATCATCTGGCCGCGTAGAATCACCGGGCCGCGATGATAGGTATCGCCCAGCGGCGAGGCGTCCTCCAGATCGACCGAGTTCACCGGTGTGGCCGCAGCCTCAGTTGCCGTCTCAGCCTCCAACGCCGCCGCATCATTCGCGGCTGTGGCTTCCAATGGTTCCATATCGTCCACGACTGCGGACTTGGATGCGGCCTCGGCTAGATTCTTTGCTTCAGCGGCCTTTTTGCCGTCGTTCTTCTTGGATTTCTTCTGCTTCTTTGCCATCCAATGTCCTCCTGTACGGCGCTATCGACTCTTCGCATTCTAGCGCCTGAAGCTCTGCGTACGTTTTCCGCGAAATCATCCTTGACTTCGTGAAGAACGTACGGTGAGTGACACTGAGCGTACGTTTTCCGCGAAATAAGGCCTCATCTCGTGAAGAACGTACACTGAGCGCGTCTCAGCGTACGGTTTTCACGAAACAAGGCCAACAATGGAGTAGGGACCGTCTAAGCCATCAGTGGCGGAAGTCGATTTCCACACTGGCGGTGCCGTCGGCGAGGGTGCCGGGGTGTTCCGTGGGCGTGGCGGGCTCTGTGGTGTGGCTTGGCTGCCCGATGCCATCACCATCAATCGATTCGTCATCCTCCGCATCAGCCGCTGCTGCGGCTGCGGTCTTCTCGAATCGCTTGGACTGACGGCTCAGCAGCACACCGGAAATCGCGGCGGCGATCAGGGAGGCCACCAGCACGCCGAAGCGCGCCTCAGCGGAAAGTTCCGCGTTCTTGTACGCCAGCGAAGCGATGAGGAAGGACACAGTGAAGCCAATGCCGCAGGCGACGGCAGCGGGAATCATGTCGCGCACACGCAGCCCCTTGGCCATCTTGAGCCCGCCCACATGCGTGGACAGCCATGCGGTGGTGATGATACCCAGAGGTTTGCCGACCACCAAAGCCACAATCAGTGCGATGACCAGCGGCGAGGCCAACAATAGCGGGCTCATCGACTCGAAGTGTACGCCGGTGGCGAACAAGGCGAAGATGGGCAGGGCCAGCAGTGCGGAGAATGGCTGAAGCTTGTTGGCATAGCGTTCGGCACGCGGTGATAGTTCGCCGTGCATTTCACGGGAGGGAGTCAGCAGGCCAACCAGCACGCCGGCCAGTGTGGGATGCACGCCTGCCTCGAACATCATGATCCAAGCGAGGACGCCGACGATGCCGACCGCAATCCACGGCACTTTTTTCAGTCGTACGAGGTATGCCCAGATGACGGCGCACATGACGATGCCGATGAACCAATACCAGGCGTTGATCGAGGAGAAGAATACGGCGATCAGAATAATGGCCAGCAAGTCATCGACGGTGGCAAGCGTCATCAGGAACGCGCGGATCGAACCGGGCAGGGCCTTGGCAAACAGGGCGAGCACGGCTAGTGAGAACGCGATATCCGTGGCGGTGGGCACTGCCCAGCCGTGCGACATCTCCGAGAACGGAATGCTGCTGCCGGTGGTGGTCAGAATCAGCGTGCCGGGTTCACCAGGCCCGATCTGAGAGAACAATGCCGTGACGGCCAGGAACAGGATGGGCGGGGCGATCATGCCGCCCACCGCGCACAGCATCGGCACGGCGGCCGCTTTCGGATTGGCGAGCGAGCCGGTGGTGAGTTCCTGCTTCAGTTCGAGGCCCACGGTCAGGAAGAAGATGGTAAGCAGACCATCCTGGGCCCAATGGCCAATCGGCAGGTCGAGATTGGTGTAGGGGATGAACAGATGCGTTTCCGCTACGGTCTCGAACGCATGCGCGGTGGCGGGCAGGTTCGCGAGCACCAGGCCGGTGAGCGCGAAGCCGAGCATGATGAGTCCGGAAATACGGTCTGAGGCGGCGATTCGCCTGATGGTGGACCAAAGTCCCTTCTTCGCGCCGGCGGTCGTGGCCATCGCGTCTCCTTGCTGTACTCTCTTGGATGAACCGTATGTAATAGTACGGAATATCTCAGGACGTTCCGCTCCGGGCTGAGTCGCGAAGGGCAACCTTACCCCACCCCTGTGTGGCCGACTCAAACGGGCCAATACAATTGGAAAAGCCTCGGAAGCATTTCGCTTTCGAGGCTTACTGTGCGCCAGACAGGATTCGAACCTGCGACCTGCTGATCCGTAGTCAGCTGCTCTAATCCGCTGGGCTACTGGCGCATGTTGTCTTTCAGACAACTCGATATATAATACACGCCGTTCAGCTGAATGCAACTCGGCGTGTTGCGGCGAGTCGCACCATCCCGACCACTACCGCAACGGCGTATTTACTGGCCTCACGCCTCGTGTGTACGGACTCGGTCAAGCAAAACCGACTGCGCAACTTTGAGACGTCCCTGCGGCACATCCACGGCTTCGCGCAGGAGTTTGGGCGTGCTGGAACCCTCTACGGACGCCTTGTCCACAATCACCTGCCTCACATCATCCAAACTCGGCAACTGGAACATCGTGTCCTGCAACGTACGTTCGATAATCGAACGCAAACCGCGTGCGCCGGTCCCCTGCTTGATAGCGATATCAGCAATCGCCCGAATGGCCTGTTCTGTGAATTGCAGATCGACGCCGTCGACGGCGAACAGTTTACGGTACTGCTTGATCAGCGCGTTGGCTGGCTGGGTGAGAATCGCCGTCAGATCGTCTACGGTAAGTTCCTTCAGCACACTGGTGACCGGCAAACGTCCGATGAACTCAGGCAACAGCCCGAACTCGGCCAGATCATCGGCATTGACCTGTTCGAGCAATTCCTCGTCTTTCATGTCGGCGTCGTGCCAATTCGCGCCGAAGCCGGTCTCTCGACGGCCTAATCGCTTGCGAACAATGTCCGTCAGCCCCACGAACGCACCGCCGCAGATGAATAGGATGCCGCGTGTGTCCATCTGCGCAACGTCCTGCTCCTTATGCTTGCGCGTGCCTTCCAACGGCACGGAGGCGATGGTTCCTTCCAAGATCTTCAGCAACGCCTGCTGAACGCCCTCACCGGACACGTCACGGGTGATGGAGGTGTTCTCACCAGATTTGCGGGCGATCTTATCGATTTCGTCAATGTAGATGATGCCGTGCTGGGCTCGGCTTACGTCGCCATCCGCAGCTTGGAGGAGACGTTGGAGCACGGTTTCCACATCGTCGCCTACATAGCCGGCTTCGGTCAGGGTGGTGGCGTCGGTGATGACGAACGGCACGTTCATTACGCGGGCCAACGCCTGCGCAAGATAGGTTTTGCCCACGCCGGTGGGGCCGAGCAACAGAATGTTTGACTTGGCGACCTCGACGTCAGCCAAAGGGTCATTGCTGCGGCGGGCAGCACGCGTCTGGGTGGGAACGGATTGCTTGGCTTGTTTGCCGGTCTGGCCACTGTGCCCGTTATTCCCGTCAAGCTGCTCAGCGGACTCCTGAAGCTCCATGTTGACGCGCTTGTAATGGTTGTATACGGCTACGGACAATGCGCGCTTGGCGTTCTCCTGACCGATGACGTAGCGGTTGAGATAATCGAAGATCTGAGCGGGCTTGGGCAGGCTCAGCGAATTGACCTCGGCATCTTTGACACGCTCCTCGGAGATGATGTCCACGCACAGGGCGATGCATTCATCGCAGATGGAGGCATTGGGACCGGCCACCAGTTTTCGTACCTGATGTTCGGTTTTGCCGCAGAACGTGCAACGGGGTACGTCCTCGTTGTAGCTCACCACACGTCCCATGATTCTCCTTTGCCGACTGCGCCGCACCGTCGAACCGCCACGCTGCGCATTATCATTGTCATCCTTGAAATACAATACCCCCGGTCGTTGCCGACCGAGGGTATTGCAATGTCCGGAAGTTTTACTGGCGGTGTTCCAACACCTCGTCCACGATGCCGTATTCCTTGGCTTCAGGAGCGGTCAGGAAAGTGTCCACTTCGATGTCGCGGCGAATCTTCTCGACGTCCTGGCCGGTGTGCTTGGCGAGGGTCTCCTCCAGCCATTCACGCATACGCAGCATTTCCTTGGCCTGAATCTCGATCTCCGTGGCCTTGCCGAAGCCTTGGTCGATGGCCGGCTGGTGGATGAGCACACGGGCGTTCGGCAGCATCAGGCGCTTGCCCTTGGTGCCGGAGGCCAGCAGAATGGCGGCGGCGGAGGCGGCCTGGCCGAGGCACACGGTCTGCACGTCGGGCTTGATGTACTGCATGGTGTCGTAGATGGCGGTCATGGCCGTCATCGAACCGCCGGGTGAGTTGATGTACATCATCACGTCACGGTTCGGATCTTGGGATTCGAGGACCAGCAGCTGGGCCATCACGTCGTCGGCGGAGGCGTCGTCCACCTGCACGCCGAGGAAGATGATGCGATCCTCGAACAGGCGGGAGTAGGCGTCCTGGGTCTTCATGCCATACGGGGTCTTCTCCACGAACTGCGGCATGATGTAACGGTTGGTCGGCGCGGGCTGGGCTGCGCGGGCGGAGGCCGGCATGAAACCGGCTACGCCCTGACGGCCGGCCAAGCGGTCGGCACGGGCGGCGAACTTTGCTTCTTCACTTGCCATGAGTCTCACTCCCCCTGCTGGTTGTTGCCGATGGTGTCCGGCGTGGTCACGAGCTTGTCCACGAAGCCATAGTCGAGGGCTTCCTGGGCGGTGAACCAGTGGTCGTATTCGTTGTCGCGGTAGATTTCCTCGAGGGTGTGGCCGGTCTGCTCAGCGGTCAGCTCGCTCATGGTCTTCTTCATGTCCATGATGAGCTCGGCGTTGATGCGCACGTCAGTGGCGGTGCCGCCGATGCCGCCGGAAGGCTGGTGCATGAGCACACGGGCGTGCGAGGTCAGGTAACGCTTGCCCTTGGTACCGGAGCTCAGCAGGAACTGGCCCATGGAAGCACACATGCCCAGGCCCACGGTCGCCACGTCAGGCTCGATGAGCTGCATGGTGTCGTAGATGGCCATGCCGGCGGTGATGGAGCCGCCCGGCGAGTTGATGTACAGCCAGATGTCCTTCTTCGGGTCTTCGGCGGCCAGCATCAGCAGCTGAGCGCAGATGCGGTTGGCCATATCGTCCTTGACCTCTTCACCCATCCAGATGATGCGGTCTTTGAGCAGACGGTTGAAAATCGGGTCGACGGGGCCGGCCGGGACGTCATCGCCCGCCATGACCGGCAAGGTCGCAAAGGTATTGCTCACCTTGATTCTCCTTCTAATTACTCGAACATTGTTCAGACTACCGCCTTGAAGCGACTGAAGGCGGCTTTTCGCGTGCTTTTTGGCGGGCAGCGTAGGGATTTCGGTTTATTCGAGGGTGTCGAGGACGTCGTCAATGAGGAGGCGGGTCTGGGAGGCGGCATCGTCGCCCAGACGCGGGAAGCGACGGGCGGCATTGGCGGGGCTGGCACCGGCGGCTCGCGCTACGTTGGACTTGCTGGCACCATGGGCCACGGCTTTTTCCGCGAGCCGATCGACCAGTGAATCGGCGACTTGGCGCATCTGTTCGGCCACCCATAATTGGGCCATATCCGCAGGTAAGTCGTAGTCTTCGGCCACATCGCTGGCTGCCTCCTGAATGGCGGCCCATAACACCATGAATGGCTTTCGATAGTAGTCAATCTGCTCAGTGAGCGGCTCAGCGGCAAGCAATTCAAGTGCCGAGCGAATTTCTGTATTTTCTGACATAGCTTTCTTTACCTCGGCTCCCCTCTCTGAGGGGAGCTGTCGCCATAGGCGGCTGAGGGGAGTTTCGACCGGGGCAGCTCCCCTCAGAGAGGGGAGCCAGAATATATGTATTTACTTACGACTCAGCAACCACTTTGATATCAGTGACGACGTGGCCACGGCCATGCCGACCGGCACAAAGAAGGTAATCGGCGCTTCAGAGAGCTCCATCACCAAGCACATGGCCATAAGCGGTGCCTGTTGTGAGGCCGAAAGCAACGAAGCCGCACCGATCAAGGCACACGCGGTTACCGAATCGGTCGGAAACATCAGTATCCATACGAGGCCGAGCATCGCACCCAGCGTGGAACCTAATGCGATGCCGGGCTGCAGCACACCGCCCGACGCACCGGAGCGAATGGTCATCAGCGTCACCAGCGCTTTGGCAACAAAGGTGAGTGCCAACACACCCAGCAACATCCAGATATTGGACTGGGACAGCGGGAAACCGGCGTTCATCACGGATCCAGAAGGGCCGCTCCCACCCTGAAGCATGGCCCAGAACGATGCCATTCCAGAGCCCACTCCCCCGCCAGAGGCCGAATCGGATACATTACCGCCGCCCGTCAGCAAGTTCCATGGAGAGGCGGCCGCTGAAGATGCCGACTGCATGGCACCAGCAGTGCCGGCGGTTTCAGGAATGAATGTGCTGAATCCAAGTTGCGCTGCGGCACGGCCGTTGCCCATCACCTGCGGCACAACAGTCGCCACCAAACCGGTGATGAGACCAGCCAGCGGCATCTGCCACAGAATAGCCTTACCGGTTGGCTTGTGCGCTTCCGCCCATTGCGAACCTTTTCGGAACAATGCGCCGCCCACTCCACATGCCGCACCGCAGATCAGAGCGAACACCATTAACGTTGGCGTGGATTCCGGTTGCATGGCGGTAATGTCGTAGAACAGGTGATGCCCTTTGATCGCAACCGCCACGAATGCGGCAATGGCAGACATGCCCAGTCCAAACGCAACTTTTTCGATTGTCACATCTACCAACAGGATTTCGACGGCGAAGAACATGCCGGCCAGTGGCGCGTCATAGACGCCTCCTAGACCAGCACCGGCAGCCACTGCCACCACCATGCGCCGGTCGATGCCGTCAACGCCCTCGATATGGAACAGGTCGCAGAAACGTTGCGCGAGCATGGCGCCGAGTTCGCGTGGGGCGACTTCTCGGCCGATCGAGGCACCGGAGCCGACGATGAAAATCTGCAATACCACATGCGCAATGGTTTGCCAGAAAGGCATTCGCTTTCCCGCCACGGCCTTCTTGACTGAGGGCACCGCAGTCGTTTTGTGTCGCATCAGATACCAGATAATGCCTGCGATGCTGAGTCCCACGGTCACCGATATCGCACGGCGTGCAGCGGGCACGCCGAATGGACCAGGCAATTCTGGGCCTTCGATGTAGCCGAGCAGCACATGTTCAACGCCGTAGAGCAACAGGGTCAGCAGACCTGCTCCCACACCGATGAGCACGCCGAGCACAATGGTCGCCGCAGCGAGCCAACCAAGGCGTTTGATAGTAACCGTTGGCTGCATGTCAACCTCCGCACCCTATGCAACGAGTATGCCTTGGGAACTCCCCTCAGTCTCGCTACGCTCGACAGCTCCCCCTCAAAGAGGGGAGCCAAAGAAACAGTCCTTTTGCCAGAATAGGAAGAGCCCGGAACCATGAAACACGATTCCGGGCTCAAACAACCATGCTAACGCGATGAGGCTATGCTCACTCAGCATCCTTGGCGTCATCCTTGGCGGACAGTTCGTCGGCCACGGCGGCAGCAGCGGAAGCGGCCTCGACGGACTCGGACTCTTCGTCCTCAGCGGCCTCGCCCAGGAAGGCGGAGAGGTCCACAACCTCGCCATCAGCGGTGAACTTGACGGCGCGCATGCCGGCGAGCAGGCCCTTGGAACGGCCGACTTCCTGCACAGCGGAGCCAAGCTGGCCATTCTTGATGATGGCCTGGATGAAGTTGTTCGGATCCATGCCGTACTGCTGGGCGATGGAAGCGAGGAAGTTGAACACGTCGGACTGGGACACCTGAACGTCCAGCTTCTCGGCCAGAGCGTCGAGCACCATCTGATCGCGCAGATCCTTCTCCACGGTCTCCTCGGCCTGAGCCTTCTGCTCCTTGGTGGCCTTCTCCGGGTCCGGGGTCATGCCCTTGAGCTGCTCTTCGACCATGTTGGCCTTGACGCCCTTCGGCACCGGGATCTCGAGGCCTTCCTGCAGCTTGGCGATGAAGGCATCGCGAGCCTCGGTGGCCTGACGACCTTCGGCGTCCTGAGCGGCAGCCTTGCGGATGTCAGCCTTGAGCTCGTCCAGAGTGTCGAACTCGGAAGCTTCGGAAGCGAACTCATCGTTCAGCTCCGGCAGTTCCTCAGCCTTGACGGAGTTGACCTTGACCTTCACGGTGGCCTTCTGGCCCTCGTGCTCGCCGGCTTCCAGCGTGCCTTCGAAGGTGGTCTCCTCGCCGGCGGACAGGCCGTCAAGGGCCTCGTCCAGACCGTCGAGCATGGTGTTGGAGCCGAGCTCGTAGCTCACGCCTTCCTGGGAGTCGACGGTCTCGCCGTCAATCTCAGCAGTCAGGTCGATGTTGGCGAAGTCGCCCTTGGCGGCCGGGCGGTCCACGCCGACCAAGGTGCCGAAGCGCTGACGCAGGGTCTCGAGGCGCTTGTCGACGTCCTCATCCTTGACTTCCGGCTTGGAGATGGCGATCTCAAGACCGTCGATTTCCGGCAGTTCGATGTCAGGACGACGCTCGACGGTGGCGGTGAACTTCAGCTTGGTCTCGTCGTTGGCGGACTGCGGAACATCCTGCACGTCGAACTCCGGCTGAGCCATCGGACGAATCTTCTTCTCATCCAGGGCCTTGGAGTACAGCTCCGGGACCGCGTCGTTCACGGCCTCACCGGCGACGGCGGCGAAACCGATGCGCTGGTCGATGATCTTGCCGGGAACGTGGCCCTTACGGAAGCCGGGAACGTTCACCTGCTTGGCGATTTCCTTACGGGCCGCATCCAGATACGGGTTGAGCTCTTCCGGTTCAACAGTGACGGTGAGCTTCACCTTGGTGGGCTCGAGGTTACGAACGCTGATCTTCACGCTAATGACTCCTCAAAAGTCGTTATTTCTTACAGTTCTGCCGTAAGGCAACCTCTACATGATAACGCCACTTACGGACGGTGCAATGAGTTTCACTTGCCAGTTCCTTGCGCCCTGCTCGATCAGGAACGTCTCGACGTCCACTTCCACCGGGTCTTCCACCCAGCACAGGTTGCGTAGGATCTGTGGCTTGATGATCATCTCGGCCGGCGTGCGGGTGTCTTCGGCGATGCGGTTGATCACACGCCGCACCCGTTGCAGACGGTCATAACGCTCCGGATGGCGCTGTTGCCACAGCCGCATGGATCGAGGCGCGTTCACCACACCGTTTTCGTCCTGTTCGGGGGCGGGCATGGTAGGCCATTGGGTGGGCTTCAGGGCTATGGCTCGATCGATGGCCTGCTTCCAGACCTTCGGTTTGACCGCACGCTGAATCGGCGCGTACCGCTCGAACATTTTGTCCTGCTCGGTGCCGGTATGGATGCGCACACGCTCGTTCAGGGATCGGAGCGCGCGGAATTGGGCAGCATTGTGCGGCTTGTTGGTCGCCGCCTCGATGATTGATGAATCGGCCAATAACAGGCTGGGCGCAATATCGTATTGCCGGGCGAGTCGGTCGCGCTCCTCCCATAGGGATTTGGCGATGGCCAAGCCCCTTGGATCACGACTCAGCTGGGTGATGCGCGAGATACGCAGCCAAGGAATCGGATGCGGTTTGCGCGGGGCAAGGCCCGCAACCAAAGCGTGAGAAAACTCTTCAGCGGCCCACTCGTCCTTGCCTGCGGCTTTCAGGTCACGACGCATCATGGTTTCAAGTTCGATAAGCACCTCCACGTCGAGCGCCGCATAGTTGCGCCAGTCACGCGGCAGCGGACGGTAGGACCAATCGGCGGCGGAATGCTCTTTGGCTAGCGTGATGCCGAGGTAGTGTTCGGTGACGGCGGCCAGACCAAAGCGGTGCAGGCCGAGCAATCGCGCCGCTATTTCCGTGTCGAACAGGGCTTTGGGTTTGAGCCCGATTTCGGCGAATCCGGGCAAGTCCATCAGAGAATCATGCAGAATCCACGTGGCGTCGCCCACGGCGTCATTGAATTCATTCCAATCAGCTCCGGCCCGGGTCAGGGCGACGGGATCAAGCAAGGCGATGCCTGCACCCTCACGTTTGAACTGAATCAGCCAATCCTCGTGTCCATAGCGGAAGCCGGACGCCCGTTCGGCGTCGGCGGCCAGCGAGCCCGTCGCCTCGGCCATCGCATCGCAGACACGATGATAGCCGTCCAGCGTCGAAGTGACATCGGGTACTCCCCCGCGAGGCTCTTTCAGCAGTCGGGGTTCGGTGTCACGGACGTCACTCAACTGGCGTCATCCTCCTCAAAACGGATGGTGGATCTGATGAATGCGGCCCACGAGCGGACTTGTGCGCCGGCGTCCATAGTACCGTCCGGCCCGGTCCCGTCAAGCGGGGTCCATGAGACGCGAATCTCACACCCGGCGCTGGTGGAGCCGGCCATCGAGCCAAAAGCCGTGTTTTGGGTCACGGTGACTGTGCCGGATACCGAATCCGGCTCGATGCCGTCGAAATAGTCGCACATGTCATCCCAATACATGCCGGGGGTCAGAGAATCGTTTTCGGCGGTTTCCAGCGGCAGTCGCGCGAACGCCACGCAACGCCAGTTGGAATCCCAGTCAATGCGCAGCTCATGAGCATAAAGCATCATGATCCAGCCTGTGGCGATTCGTGATTCGGCATCGCTGCCAAGACCGGCGGAAAAGGCATCGCCGAGGGCACGCTCTCCCGCTTCGAATTCCACGCCGATACCATAATCGGCCAAGGTGGAAGGCACGGGAATCTCCCGATAGCGCACGTCATGGATGCGCTTCATGGTGCTGACGGATTCGACGGCTGCCCATACTTCATCCGGCACACCCTGAGGGCGCACGGGGCGTCCGTCGTTGGACTCTCCCGTAGGAAATGCGTAGATGTCGGCCATATCTCTAGGGTATGGGCGAACGGGCCGAATCGTGGTATTTACGCGCGGTTCGGCCCTGCAATTTAATACACGGTGAAGCCGTGGTCCTTGAACTGGTTGGTCACCCGTTCGCGGGTGGCGGCGTTGGGTCCCTTCTGGTTCTCCAGCGGGTATGGGATGCGCAGTTCGTGCCACTTCGGGCGGCCAAGCTGGTGGAATCCCAGCACGTCGATGTGTTCGACGGCATCACCGAAGGACTCGCAGATCTTCGCCACGTTTTCGACGTTCTCTTCGGAGTCGGTCAGGCCCGGCACGAGCACAAATCGCACCCAGATCTTCTTGCCGGCCTTGGCCAGTCGCTGGCCAAAATCGATGGTGGGCTGCAAGGTGCCGCCGGTGACCTTGTGATAGGTCTCCTCGTCGCCGGATTTGACGTCGAGCAGACACAGGTCGATGTCCTCGAGCATCTCGTCGGTGTAATTCGTGTTGAGGAAGCCGGACGTATCGAGGCAGGTGTGCACGCCCATCTCCTTGGCGGCATGGAACACACGCGAGACGAAGGCGGGCTGCATCATGGATTCGCCGCCGGAGAAGGTGATACCGCCATGCGTGGCCTTGAACAGGTCCTTGTAACGATCGACCTTCTTGATCATGGCGTCAAGGTAGACGGGCTTGCCGTCGCGCATCTTCCAAGTGTCCGGGTTCTGGCAGTACTGGCAGCGCAGCGGGCAGCCGGACATGAACACGGTCATGCGGGTGCCCGGTCCATCCACGGAGGTGTTGATGTCCCAAGAGTGGACGAAGCCGATATCACCGGATTTCAGGGCGGAAAGGCGGTCACGTCGGTCGAGTCCGATTGGGGATTCAAAGCCGGAAAGGCCACCCATCAAAGTCTGCGAGGCATAGGTCTTCGATTCCTTGAGCATATGCCTGGTCGTGGTGCGGAACGTGGGTGTTGCGGGCATCGTTGTCCTCCTGTTCCAAATGATGCGAAAGTCTGTGGGAAATAAGGAAGGGGTGGAGCCGTGCCCCACCCCTTCAGTTAGTCATTGCCGCGGTTCGCGGGGTTGGTCATCAGTCGACGACGGCACCCTGGTGGAAGGTACGGGAGATGACGTCGAGCTGCTGCTCCTTGGTGAGCTTGACGAAGTTCACCGCGTAGCCGGAGACACGCACGGTCAGGT
>OLOT01001536.1_pt1 | contig 13268 bp, 10 predicted proteins | sample 1671991 | NCBI WGS metagenome assembly OLOT01 (sample SAMEA3136634, study PRJEB25190) | human gut metagenome | biome: human gut; feature: human-associated habitat; material: faeces | place: Austria | collected 2013
CAGCTGCCGGAGCGGTGCTTAAGCCGCAAGGCGGGAATTGTGCGGTGTTGCCCTATCCTCACTCCCCTTTTGGTGAGCGGCTAGCCTGCAATTCGACGTATTATTGAGGTTACCATTTCTATCCACACTCTCCTTGCGGAGAGCGATACGTTGGGGGGCAACCAAGGCCGATGCGGCATTTCTATCCACACCCTCTCACAGGGAATGACTGGCATTTATTCATGGCTCTGGTAATGTTACACAAACTTTTACCGATGTTTGTGAACAGAAAAACAATTGTACTGGGCACTGGCATGGCATTTTTGCTGGCTCAAACACTCGTGCATTTATTTCATGTTCTGCTTCTGCTATTTTGTGCAGGCAATGCTTATTTCATCAGTTTCTGCAGCGTTTTCAGCAGCTCATCCACAACTTCGTCATTCCCGGCACGGATATCATCCGCCACACAGGTGCGGATATGGTTTGCCAGCAGCTCACGGTTGAACGCGTTCATCGCCGCCGTTACCGCCGCCGACTGCACCAGAATATCCGGACAATACACTTCGTTTTCCACCATCCCACGGATGCCCCGAATCTGCCCTTCGATCCGGTTCAGTCTGTGGACCAGGCTTTTATACTCTTCTTCACTGCGATGCTTTGTTTTGTGTGCACAGCAGCAACACGGTTCCTTCTCTTCGTTTTCCTGCATTATGTACCCTCCCATCACATGCAAGGTACCCCGGCGGGGTATATTTACTGTATACCCCGCCAGGGTACCTTGTCAAGTAGATAATATAATATTTTTATATTATTTTATGCGAGAGTTTTTTACTATAGCAATTTTTAAAATTAAAGCGGATATCCGCATGAACAAAACCACCCTGAACAGTCAGAAAGAGAAACATTCCATAGCCAATTTCTATCCACGCTCTCCTTGCGGAGAGCGACCCTACACTTTGAGTTTACCGCGCCGGCGCAAAAGTGATTTCTATCCACGCTCTCCTTGCGGAGAGCGACTGCATATCGGCCGGGGTTGTGTTATGATACATAGAATTTCTATCCACGCCCTCCTTGCGGAGAGCGACACGACTAAAGTCGCGGGTCTCCTTGCCCTGATTTATATTTCTATCCACGCCCTCCTTGCGGAGAGCGACGGTTCGTCCGCGGTATTCTCCGGCTGCTGCACCGGGATTTCTATCCACGCTCTCCTTGCGGAGAGCGACGCTGACCGCATTGGTTATGCTGTGCGGCTGCTCTATTTCTATCCACGCTCTCCTTGCGGAGAGCGACCCCAGGAAGTGAGCGTGCGCCGCGGTGTGGCACTATTTCTATCCACGCTCTCCTTGCGGAGAGCGACCTCTTCGCAAAGGCTTTCTGCTTTGCAGCTTTTTCAATTTCTATCCACGCTCTCCTTGCGGAGAGCGACGCATGTGCGTAATACTCTGCAATATTGCGGTAATTATTTCTATCCACGCTCTCCTTGCGGAGAGCGACGGTATCTAATCGCAGTGAGCCATCCTCATGGCGCCATTTCTATCCACGCTCTCCTTGCGGAGAGCGACCTACCACTTTTAACGGTGATTTTAAGGCTGGTCAATTTCTATCCACGCTCTCCTTGCGGAGAGCGACCGCCATTGGCAGATGGGGCACAGGCGCGCGCGACATTTCTATCCACGCTCTCCTTGCGGAGAGCGACAATAGTTCTGTTAACACCGCCGACCAGGAAGCCAGATTTCTATCCACGCTCTCCTTGCGGAGAGCGACACGCCAAGCGTTTTCCTACACTGAACAACATACTTATTTCTATCCACGCTCTCCTTGCGGAGAGCGACTGCCGGACTGGTCAGGGTTAATCCCACTAGCAAGAATTTCTATCCACGCTCTCCTTGCGGAGAGCGACCTTGCGCCTGCCAACGTGGGCGGCAAAAGTAAGATATTTCTATCCACGCTCTCCTTGCGGAGAGCGACCTTATATGGGTTTACGAATTTAAGCGTTGCAAAATATTTCTATCCACGCTCTCCTTGCGGAGAGCGACATAATCAGCAGAGCCGGAAACAGCACCATCAACAATTTCTATCCACGCTCTCCTTGCGGAGAGCGACCGTTTTTAACTTGTTTGCCAATCCGGGAAGCACTATTTCTATCCACGCTCTCCTTGCGGAGAGCGACGCGTGCATTTTGACAATTACAATCTACACTGCGTGATTTCTATCCACGCTCTCCTTGCGGAGAGCGACTTCATCTTTTCGCTTCCTCTGGTGTTGATTTCGCTATTTCTATCCACGCTCTCCTTGCGGAGAGCGACGGTGGCTTCGCTGTTGGCAGTTGGCCGCACAGGATATTTCTATCCACGCTCTCCTTGCGGAGAGCGACGACAGATACAAGCAGCACCGTTTGCAGTGTAATTTCAATTTCTATCCACGCTCTCCTTGCGGAGAGCGACTGCAAAGTCTCTTGCTCAAGGTAGGGATATTCTATTTCTATCCACGCTCTCCTTGCGGAGAGCGACGATGTCCCTGTTATGTCCCTCACCGAATACGGCTTATTTCTATCCACGCTCTCCTTGCGGAGAGCGACAGCCAGCAACCGGACGGAACGACCAAGACAACGTATTTCTATCCACGCTCTCCTTGCGGAGAGCGACTAGTGTACGCCCTGAAACTCGCCAACCTTATGCTATTTCTATCCACGCTCTCCTTGCGGAGAGCGACACACATCAATAGCCGGACGTATCACATCAAAAGATTTCTATCCACGCTCTCCTTGCGGAGAGCGACTGGTGGCTTCGCTGTTGGCAGTTGGCCGCACAGGATATTTCTATCCACGCTCTCCTTGCGGAGAGCGACAAAATTACTATTACAGTTGATGATGGCACTCTTATTTCTATCCACGCTCTCCTTGCGGAGAGCGACGGCCAATGGATGTGCCACAGTGCCAAATTTTAGATATTTCTATCCACGCTCTCCTTGCGGAGAGCGACGGTAACCAGAGTGGCGAGGACGCCAACGACAGTAATTTCTATCCACGCTCTCCTTGCGGAGAGCGACGTCAATGGCGGCGCTCCGTCAAGCTCTTTCGGCAATTTCTATCCACGCTCTCCTTGCGGAGAGCGACAGACGTCATAGCGGTAATGACGGAAGCCCAATCCATTTCTATCCACGCTCTCCTTGCGGAGAGCGACTGTTAGTTTTGCGTAAAATTACTATTACAGTTGATATTTCTATCCACGCTCTCCTTGCGGAGAGCGACGACTATTATGCTATATGATACATCTTCTCTTATATTTCTATCCACGCTCTCCTTGCGGAGAGCGACAGCAAAAGTGCACAAAACAATGGGGCACTTTTGCACATATGAAACAAATTTTATGGGGATTGCATCTTCATGCTGACAGGCAAGGCTGTATTTTACCCTTTCTGCCCCTGTTTTTTCCATATTTTCTGGTGCGAAGGAACCGGGAATTTTATGATTGCCTTCCCCTCGCACTAAGCAAACAAGATTCCATCCTGATCAAAATCCGGGTGCAGACCCACATGCTCAACTTTGCTTTTGTAATGGTTTCCCAGTTGATAAAAGCGCAGGCTGTCCGATTCCGAATCGATCAGTTCGGTCAATTTTGCTTTGAACATCGTGTATTGCGCGGTATCCAGCAGGCACTCAAATACGGAGTTTTGCACCCGCTGGCCGTAGTCTACACAGACTTTTGCTACTTTGCGCAGCCTGCGACGACCGGCGGCTGTTTCAGTGTTGACATCATAGGTTACAAGCACCAACATAACGGCACCTCACTTCCAGAAAAACGGTGGGTACACTTCCAGGTCGCCGCGCAGAGCACGGGCCAGCAAAAGCGCCTGAACATAGGGCACCAGCCCCCAGGGCAGTTTTTCTTTCAAAAACGGATGGGTGATCTCTTCCTTCTTTTTGTTCTGCCATACGGTCAGGAAAGCTTTGCGGCCATCATCCGTCAGCAGTACGGCACCATTTTCCTGTTTTTGCAGGTGTTTTGCCGTGATGATCTTTTGATTGATGCAGCTGATGACCAGCCGGTCTGCATAAACCGCCCGCAGTTCTTCCATCAGGTCAAGTGCCAGACTTTTGCGGCCGGGGCGCGGGCGGTGCATAAAGCCAACATAAGGGTCCAGGCCCACAGCGGTCAAGGCGGATGCACACTCCCGCGCCAGCATGCTGTAGGCAAACGAAAGCAGCGCATTCACATTGTCCAGCGGTGGACGGCGGCTGCGGCCCTCAAACACAAAATCCTGCTTTTGCTGCAGAATCAGGTCATTCAGGCAGTCAAAGTAGCGCTGGGCTGCCTCGCCTTCCAGGCCGCGCAGCTGTTCCGGATCATCGCTGGTCTGTATCAGCGGCAGCGCGGCGGCCAGCTGGGTGGAGGTGCGTTTCAGTTTTTCGACCGGGACACGCTGGGGATGATCGCGGGTTGCGCGTTCCAGCACCCAGCGTGCGTTATACACTTTACCAAGGATAAAGCTCCGGGCATAGCGACAGCTCTGGGCCATGTCATCCGACACGCGGTACTGCGTCTGACGCAGCAGCACATTGCCGCGTTCTTCCCCCACGGTGCGGGCCTGAAATCTGCCATACGGGTCAAAAAAGCAAAGGTCAATGCCCCGCCGGGCACAAGCTCCCATCAAAGCGGGGCTGGCACCCGCGTAAGTAAAGCAGACGATGCCTTCCAGCGTATGCAGGGCATAGCGGTGGGTTTCCTGTTTATTGCGGGTAACAACAAGGTTTTCGCCATCCAATATCAGGTAAGCGTCCTCATTGATGACAAACAGGGTGTTGAGCAGCTTTCTCATGGCGCGCCCTCCTCAATATGCTCCCGCAGATACGCCGCCGGGTCTGCCTGCTGATACAGCGCCGGCAGGCAAAGCTCTTTCAGTGAGCAGGCATTGCAATGCTTGCCGGGTTTGCTTTTTGGGGTATAGCCGCGCGCAAACAGGCGGTTCATCTCATCCGCCATGGTCTGCGCGGTGCTGCGCAGTTCCGGTGTCATGGAAACATGTTCCCGCTGCCGGGTTTCTTCATAAAAGATTTCCCCTTCCGGCACCTCGCACACCAGCATTTCTTCCAGCGCCATGGCCTGTGCGCAGAGCTGCAAACGGTCGGCATCGTTTACCTTGCTGCGGCCATGCTTATATTCCACGGGTATGGGCTGCCACAGGCCGCGGCGGCCCTGCAATGACACGCCGTTTGGATCCTTGTGAAACTCTACCACATCGCAGTCGCCGGTCAGTTTTAAGCGGTGGCTGACGACCCTCATACCGCGGGCGATCAACAAATCGCCGCGTTTTTCTGTCAGGGTAACATCATGGCAGCGGGTATGCTGCAGGCGGCCTTCGGCGGTGCGTTGGTTTTCGAACCATTGTTGTTCCAGGTGTATGAGCGCCCACTGACGGCGGCAAAAGCTAAAATGCTGGATACCGGACATCAGCAGGTAATCATCTGGGGAAGCCATTACGACAGCCTCTCGCACGTTACCCCTGCGGGAAGATTTTCATCCACCGTTACCACATAGTCATGGTAACTGCGCGGGAAGGCTACCCCTTCGGCACGCGTGACATGCACTGCATCAAACAGTTTATAGGACGGCGCATTGCCCAGCTCCGAATCATGCTTGAACACGATCAGTTCCCGAACTGCCATTTTGCCGCGGGCTGCACTGTGGTCATTTTCAAACATATTCAGGATTGCCTGCCACAGCAGCTGCAGGTCATCCTCTGAGAATCCTGTAGTTTTGCGGGCAAGGTTGGCAGAAATGTAACCCTCTGCACGGTACAAACCATACGGTATCACATACTTGCGGCCCATCTCAGTGTCTTTTCGCTCTGCATCCGCTTCGGTCGTAATGGCAATACGGGTAATGGTCACTTCCTGCGGGAGAACAGGGTCTACCGAGCGTGCAAAGCTCAACTGAACAGGGCCGCGTACCTGCCCGCAATTCAGTGCGCCTTTTACGAAAGTTGTCATAACAGCGCCAAAGGTACGGATATCATAGAAATTTTGGCACATAAAATCCCGGATTTTGCGGTCCAGTTCCGGGTCATCTTTCTTGGCAGCTTTCAGTGCCTCCTTGGAATCTCCTTCAACGCCCAGATATTCCAATGCTTTTTTGTCGCTGCGGTTCAGGGGAACCTGATCTTTAATGTAAATCTGGTATCCTGCTTCATCTTCTTTGGCCACTTCGACATAGTTGCGAATCTTACGCTTCAAGCAGACATCTGTAACAATGCCATATCCCGTTTCCGGGTCAACGCGCGGCATGTTGCCTGCATCCGGATCGCCGTTCGGATTTCCATTTTCAACGTCAAACAGAATTACAAAATCATACCGGTTTTTGATTGCCTGTGCCATTGTTATTCCTCCACTTTCTTTGTATAGCGTTCCTGTGTCTGATGGTAATAGCCAAGGATAAAAGCGCCTTGTTCCGGCAAGGTCAGCCGTGCGGGAAAGCTTCCTTCCAGTTTTCCGCCCGCCAGCGCAGCGATCTGCTTATCGTAATAAATCTTTTGTGGCTTGCTCATTTTTTGCATATGCTTTTGCGCCAGCATCAGAATTGTTGGGAACACAGTGGCCGGCGTGGAAGCCGCTGCATTAAAATACCTGTCCTTGATGGTTGTATTGATATCCGGGTTTACCGCCATCTGGATTGCTTCCAGCACAGCAAAAAGCTGACCCATAACATACGGTTGATAATTTGTTTCCTTGTTATTTTCCACAGTTAATACCTCCTTTGGGCAACGGGGATCTTCATTACGCAGGTAGTATGCTTTTATAATAGCGGCACGGCCGCGTGTTACTTTTTGCTCTGCGCGGATACGCATCATAACGCCATCCAGCAGGGTTGCCGGGTACCTTGTATTATTCAGGATTGCACGCAAGACATCGCCTGCCAGCTGCGGTGCTGCCGATGGGTTGCGGGAATTGGTGTTGACGGTTTCCTGCAGCAGCCAATACACCCCCAGCCGCGGGAATTTATCATAAGCGGGGCGCACAATCTCTAAGCGGTCATAATGCTTCTGCACATTATCAAGCAGCGTTTGAAATGTATCCTGCCAGAAAAAGCGAACCGAGAGGCGCGCCGCATTAGGGGCCAAGCCAAGCACATAAAAGTGCCTTTGTGGGTCAAGTGTCACGTTCTGCCACTCTACACTCTGTCCATGGACCAGCTTGTCCATTGCATTTCGCACATCGCTTTCGCTGACAGGCGCATCCATGGCAAACAATGCATCCATTGCTACCTGCTGGTAGGCGGTCTCACCACCTGCTGCCCAGCAGACAATGGTGGTATCGCCCACGCGCTGAACATGTTCCCTGTCTGCCAGCAGATAGTTTAATGCCTGTGCATAGGCAAAGGCCGCATAACTGCCAACCGGCGCATTGCCCCCCTGTTCATGTCCGTATGAGCAAAAAGCGTCCGCATTAAAAGAAACAATCGATGCGCCGGAAGACTGTGCCCCGGTCACGCCTTTAATCGCCGGGTGCAGGCGGGCAAGCGGTGCCTTTTGCCCTGTAACCAGGCATCGGATTTCCGGTGCATCCGTGTTCTTATCACACTGCCGCTGCCAGGCTTCCTGTATTTCCGGATCGTCCTGAACATAGTTTTCCCGAATCAGAAATACCAGATTGCCACCCTTGTAAAGTTCCTTGAGACTTTGTTCCAGCGCTGGATTCTGCTCCGCCGCCTTGGGGTCCCAGTTTATAAAAAAGTTCCGCACTGCCTGTGCCGCCTGACCGGGAACATTTTGTAAAATGGCAAGATGCAGCTCCTTTGCAGCGGCAAAGCACTGCATTGCACGCTCCGGTTTGCCTTTTCCGTCAATGCCGAGCATGTAAGCACTGTTATCACACAAAAAATTGGCTGCCACACCACTAGAACGTTTAACCTGTTCCGGAACTTGCAGCTGACATGGAGCAAGCACTGTTTTTTTACCGCGCTTTTCCTCTTGCTGCAAGGGGTGCAATGCCATCAGTTGGCCGTTTTCATCCAGTTCCAAAGCCCAACTGACTTTTGCGCTTGTCCAACCGGGGCGCGTGATTTTGCCATTGGCCAGCAAATCTTCATAGTATTGTACCAAAGCCTGTAAAATCATCGGTACACCTCGCAGTCTGCCACATTCAACACACCATGTTCCAATTTTGCATGGAAATACATCGGGGTTATGTTCTGCGGGTCAGTGTAGTCAAAGTCATATAGCATGAATCCCAAATCCCGTGTTTCCTCAATGGTCGGGATTGGCCCGCCGGGCCATGCGCGGAATGCGGCAGGAAATTCACGGCACCCAAAATAAGGAGTATGAAAACACTGGCCCCTGGACATGCGCCGGGTAACAATATCCTGGAACTTTCCCGGATTGTCGCTCGGTGCCGCACGGTCAGTCATCTCAAATTCTGCCTCAATCACATAATGAACGTCCTGCAACACCATGGCTGCACGCTGAACGATCTGCTGGGGCGTGGCAAGGTAAAGCTCTTTCCCTGTTCCCTGCATCGCGCTGCGTACATCGGAACAAAGAATTTTGCTTTTTACTTCGTTCCGACGGATGTTGGTAAAGCGGATTGGGTTCATAACATAGATTTTCCGGATTTTCCACCGTAAGCCAGGGTGGTAATAGATTGCTTCCACTATACCGCGTGCCGCGGAAGGGGTGAGGACTTCATATGAAACCCTTTCGACTTTTAGCTCAGGCCTCGAGAGCAAAGCATAATTCCCCCATACTTCCAGCTGGATCATCTGCATCAACTCCTTTGCATTTCTATTTTCAGTTGTTTTTAATTTATATTTTGCTATAGTTTCAATATACGCTACTTGGCACCAAATGTCAATCCTTTTATCATGTATACTTTTTGTTTGCTTTTCATCCGGTTTTCTTTTATAATAAGTTGCGTCGGCAGCTTATGCCGTGGATAGAAATAGTTGATTTTACTTTAGCGCACAAGAACGGCAGGGCAGGCTCCCTGCCGTTTTTGCTTTATGCAAACCAGGCTGCTCCCGTTTCAGCTTCCATAGCAAGGCCCGTGTTGTTATCGTAAAAGCTTCCGTCCGTTAATTCCCATATGCCTTCACTGATTTGGCAAACCGCCCCGGCATTCTCCAGCGTTTTCAGATGATCCGGGTAAACCGGAACACCATATTGCCCCAGTTGACGGAACAAAGTTTTGCTTACCTCTCCTGCACGCAATCGTGCAAGCAAATGTTCCCCTTTCCCTTGGGGAATGTATACGGTCACGGCAGGTGTTTCAATTAAGCGGAACCTCTCTGCCGCTGTTGCAAAGGGGAAAATGCGCCCTTCCATATCCTGCTCGAACCCTTGCAGAATTTGCTGTTCATCCAGTCTTTTATCTCCTTTTAAGGTACGGTAAAACAGAAAGTATGTTTCGATTGCTTCCAGAGATGCCAGATCTGCATATTTTTTCAGGACGCTTTGCGTTGCGGATACATTCTGTTCCAGCATGCGCGGTACATGCTGCCCTTCCAATGTGAAAATCTGTACCAAGCTCTGCTCCGCCGGGCGTCTTCCCTCTCGATTGCAGCGCCCCGCCGCCTGCAAAATGGAATCCAAACCTGCTTCCTCGCGGTATACAGCCGGGAAATCCACATCAACACCCGCTTCGATCAAAGAAGTTGATATCACACGGCAGGGCAGCCCATCTTTTAAGCGTTCCCGGATTTCCTGCAATAACTGTTTGCGATGGGCTGGGTATAGCAATGTTGTCAGGCAGTAGCTGCCCTCTTTGGGCAGGTTATTGTATAATTCCTGTGCTGTTTTTCTCCGGTTTACAATACACAGCACTTGTTCCTGCGCTGCCAGTTCTGCGCCAAGCTGGCTTTGTTCCAACTCTCCGCGCATTTTTAGCGTTGTACGCCGGAATGCCTGATATTGCTCTTTGGGATGTGGGCAAAGTTCCGTCATCTGCAGCCCAGGCGCCAGTTCATCAAACAAGGGCTGCAAAGCTGGTTGTGTGGCCGTGCAAAGCACCGCTGCTGCGCGGTAATGCTGTACCAGCTGCGCGATTGCCGCAACGCAAGGGCGCAAATAAGGAACCGGCAGGTTTTGTGCTTCGTCAAAAATGACCACGCTATTTGCAATGTTATGTAATTTACGGCATTGTGACGCATGGTTGCCGTAAAGTGATTCAAAGAATTGCACGGATGTGGTAACCACCACCGGAGCATCCCAGTTTTCCGCCGCCAATGCTTTGCGGTAGGCTGCCGGCTCATCATCTTCCTTGGCAGAGTAGTCCACCCCTGAATGGTGTTCCAAAACATTTTCTGCTCCTAATATTTCCGAAAACACATCCGCGGTCTGGTCAATAATGGATGTATAAGGGATCACATAAATAACCCGGTCCATATGGTTCTTTACAGCTAGCGAAAGCGCAAATGCCAATGACGCTACCGTTTTTCCCCCGCCTGTAGGAACGGTCAGGGAATAAAGGCCGCGCCGCCCTGTTTGCCCTGCCGTTGTACAGGCACTCAAAATTGAACTGCGGCGCTGATTCAAGTTTCCCTGGGGATGGCTCCATTTTGCGGTATATTGGTTCAACCTTTTCAGCAGTTCATCCATTGTCTGGCCTTGTCCGCGCGGTTTAGGGCTGCTCATAAAGTTTTCCGTATCCAGATAGTCCGCATCGACCAGGCAGGAATACAACATCCGGGTATAAAATGCCTGTGTAAAACGATTTTCCTTCATCATTTCCGGCTGGGGCGGTATGGACGGCAGTTTAATCTCATTCGTCCATTGGGTATAGGGTTCAACGCTCTTTTTCAATCGCCCAAACATTGTCGCATCCTGCGCGGTATCGCTTCGGCCTCCTCCATCCGGCAGACCGCTATGGTGTCCCGCAATAGCAAAAGCCAGTGGGATTTGACCATATCGGGCAGCCACCTGTGCACCAGCCGTTGAGTGATCCACTTTCTCTCCACCTTGCAGGCGCTTTTGAAACTTTGTACTATATTTACCAATATCATGCAGTAACCCAAGCCAAGTTCCCTGTTGCTGGGCATCAAAGGCTGCTGCAAATTGCCCACATAGGACTGCCGTTCCCTGCAAATGGTCCGCTACCGTTTGGACGCGGGTTCCGTCTTCACTGATATGAGCCAGCATCTTTTTCTCCTGGTGCATAATCAAACTCCCTTCTGTTTTGCTTTTTTCTATTATAGCAGATCACTCATCCCATAATTCGGACTTTCACTCCAGTTCTGCAATCTTTGTCATACTATCCAAATTTATCCATGTAGAATTGTTAGCTATTCCCATTAGCAGATATTTTTGATAAAATAAGATATTATAGGGTTTATGAATTCACTTTCTTATATTACTTCTTCATCTTACCGAAAAATCATTTACGCAAGGAGTGAAAAGCCATGAAAAGGAAGTTATTCTCATTTTCCGCCAGTGTTATCACCGCAATAATGCTTACCGCTTGTGCTGCAGCGCCAGAAAATAAACCTGCTTCCTCCGCTGCTCTTTCCCCGACCAGTGAACCTGTTGCCACAGCTATACCATCCACTAGCAATGCCAACTGGAAGTTACCGCCGCAATATGATTTTGACGAGATGATTCCTCTCTTCTCCCGCGAAACCCACACTGCCGGTTACGCCGCTGCCCGAAATCTGTACGCTGTGCGCAAGGGCGAACGCTGGAGCCTGTTTAATGCTGCCAACTGTAATGCTTTTCTGGAAGATTTGTCAGAAAGCATCCCGTACCTGTATGGTGAGCAGGAGCTCTCCATTGGGGTAGATGATACATACGATTACCAGAAGCTGAATGCCCTGGAAGAACAGATTAACCAGGAGCTGGTTGCCCAACAAATGCCTTTTACAACCATGCTGGGCGGGCACGGCGGGTATGGCATCCAGTGGATTTTAGGTGACAGCCAGATTTACCGTTCTGCTATTGGTGTCTATACATTTAGTGGCACGCCCATCGAACAGGTGTATGCTCCTGATTTGGTTGGCATCCAGCAAGGCATTTGGGATGATGAATATGCCGGTTATCTTGTTGACAATTCTGCACCTTTTGCCGTTGCGGATAAAAACGGTACAATTTTAACCGATTTCGACTACCAGGATGCTTGCATGGCCGGTGAATCTTTAATCGCGGTAAAGGATGCAGCCGGTAACTGGGGATATTGCGACCAAAGCGGTACTTTAGTAATCCCCTGCATTTATCAGCCGCAGATGAGTTTGTCCATCATGAACGAAACTGTTGAATATCCTTACGCAGACTTATCTGGCATGGTAGTTGTGAAAAATCAATCCGGACAAAAGCTAGTTCTGGATGTTTACGGCAATGAGATAATTTCCGCTGGGCAATATGAAGATTTAGCCCCCGCGCGCGATAGCTGCGTATGGGCAAAACAGAATGGCCTTTGGGGCTTGCTGCAAGTACAGGATTATACCGAAAACAATGCCAACGTTATTCTGCCGGATGGATGCGTTGCACCAGATGTAACGCTTAGCCGAATTGATAGCCTTTGTACCTACACCACTGCTGATCATGGGCTGGTTATGCGTAAAGGTCCCGGTACAAATTATGAAAAAATGGATAATATCCCCTACGGTATCATCGTATGGGAATGCGGCTATAGCAGCAATGTGCCTGACTGGGTTGTTGTATATTACAGTGGGATTTATGGTTGGGTCAGTGATGAATACTTGGCTACCACTATTTATTCCACCAGTAAATAATAAATAAAAAAGCAGGTGTTCATGTAGAAACGATATCGTCCTCCACGTGAATACCTGCTTTTTATAGCTTCTTCTATTATATCTGTTCTGTGCCGCTATTTGTCTCTGTATGAAATAAATAGCCGCTATATGCATTTGAATGAAGTGTTCTGTTTGTTTGCTTTTTTACCTAAAAGAATCGCGTAGGAGGCTCTCTTAACTAAAGAGCCGACCTCTCACACCACCGTGCGTACCGACCGGTACACGGCGGTTCAACCGCATAAGTGCAAGGACTCGTAGTAGCGCCTGAGGATACTAAAATATCCTGCTTCTGCGAGTCTTTCGTTTGCAATGGAACCTTTTAATACAGGACTACCGGCGATACGCCAATAACCCAGTCTGGAATTGCCCCACTGGTACTATTCCAAAATTCTTCGTTTGAGTTTCATTACTCATCGATATAATCTTTATCGAACCACTCGCCTAGCGAGTGGTTTTAGATATATAAAAAAGCACCTTAGCTTACGCTAAAGTGCTCTTCCTGGTGACCCGTGCGGGAATCGAACCCACGTTAACGGCGTGAGAGGCCGCTGTCTT
>OLOT01001539.1_pt1 | contig 13260 bp, 10 predicted proteins | sample 1671991 | NCBI WGS metagenome assembly OLOT01 (sample SAMEA3136634, study PRJEB25190) | human gut metagenome | biome: human gut; feature: human-associated habitat; material: faeces | place: Austria | collected 2013
TTGTATCCGGCTGACACAGAACCGGGAACTGGCAGAAGATGGAGTTGCCATCTTCTGGAAAGTAACTGCAAATGACTTTGAATTTACTTTCCAGAAGATGGCAACTCCATCCGTTGCAGCAACAAATGCATGGCTGTTTGATGGAATTATCGAGAACTTCTCAGAAGCTCTTTACGATCAGGGAAAGAAACCGGAAGAAATCGGTGTACATGCCATTGATGAAGATACACTGGAAATCAAAATTATCCACCCGGCATCTTACTTCCTGGAACTGGTTTCCTCATCAGCTTATCCGGTAAACAAAGCAATGTATGAAAAACTCGGAAGCGACTATGCAACATCAGAAACAAAGACTGTATTTAACGGACCTTTCAAGATTGAAAGCTGGAGTCAGAATACAGAGATGGTATTGGTAAGAAATGATCAGTACTGGGGAGCCGACGATGTGAAGCTTGACAAGATCAATAGCAAGATCATTCAGGAATCAGGTACTGCAGTTCAGTCTTATATCAACGGTGAACTGGATGTGATCGGTACAACGGATGCAAACTGGGGAAAGACTATCGAAGAACAGGGAGAATCTGAATCTTATCAGGTTCCGGATAGTGCACCGGAATTCTTCATGCTGAATGCAGCAAACGAATATCTGTGCAATGAAAAGATCAGACAGGCTTTATCAGTAGCTTATGACCGTCAGGAAATGATCGATACTCTTCGTAATGGAAAAGGTGTTCCGATTTATTCTATGATGCCAGATACCATTCAGGTTGGGGAAAAAACATACACAGAATTAGTTGGCGGAAAGAACCATTTCGTTCAGGAACTTCAGGATGAAATCAAAGATCCGAAAGCTTTACTTATTGAAGGGTTAAAAGAACTTGGTAAAGATCCAGACCCGTCAAAAGTGACAATCCGTTATGCAAGCCGTGGTACATCTGAAGTATCTAAAAAGATTGCTGAATGGATGAAACAGCAGTGGGAAAGCGTTCTTGGAATCAATATCGAAATCGATATGATGGAATGGAACATCATGTGGGATAAGATTGACGCCGGTGATTACGATATCGCAACAGGCGGCTGGGGACCATACTACAATGAACCAAGTGCTCTTCTTCAGTTATTCGATCCGGATAATGGATATTTCAACGCAGAAAAGACAGGATGGTCTGGAGAAGATCCTAAGAAATATCAGGAACTTCTGAATGAAGCAAAATTTGAAGTTGATGACCAGAAGAAGGCAGAGCTTTATTTGCAGGCAGAAGAACTGGTTGTTAAGTCAGGATTGATCGAACCTACCTATGTTGAAGAAGCACCTACATTTGTTAAGAAATATGTGAAGAACTACTTCGTTTCTACAGTTGGTCAGGTTGATTTCTCAAAGGTTTATATTGAAAAATAGCATGTCTTTTAGAGATATAAATTAAACAAAAATGTCATAGAGGTTGCAAAACCTCTATGGCACTTTAAGGTAAAAAATAAAAGTAAATGGAGAAATGATTATGTATGTAATTAAAAATGGAACCATTCATACCGGAACGGGTGAAGTGCTCGAAAACTATGATATCTTAATCGAGGGGAAAAAGATTAAGAAAATCGAAAAGAATATCTGCGAAGCAGATGCAGAAATTATCGATGCAACCGGAAAACAAGTTTTCCCTGGTTTCATCGATCCACATTCTTCTATCGGAGCTATGGGGATTCCGACTCGTTACAGAGATAATGCAGAAACTACAAATGTAATCAATCCGGATCTGAGCGTGAAGTATGCCATCGATCCAGATGAAGTGAATGCACAGGAATTCTACAAATCAGGAATTACATCTGTTGGATTTTCACCGGATCACAGCAATGTGATCGGAGGACAGATTACAGTGTGTAAGACAGCTCCGGATCATATGGCAAACCGTATTGTAAAAGAGCACGCAGCAATGAAGGGGAGCGTATGCTCAACCGTTAAGGATGTATATGGTGCAAGTAACCAGATGCCGAAAACAAGAATGGGAATTTTCCATTTGCTCAAAGAAGCAATCAGAAAAGATGACCTTTTGAAGAAATATCAGATGCCATTTGTCATCGCTGCAGAAACTGCAGGTGAGATTCAGTGTCTTATGGAGCTTCTGAAAGATGAAGATATCCAGCTTACAATCGTAGATGGATTTGAATTTGGCGATGCGATTGAAGAACTGAAAGAAAAGAAAGTTGGAATTATCTTTGGTAATTTCAGCAATCTGTCACAGATTTCCAAACATGAAATCGACCTTTCCAGATTAAAAGAACTGGTAGAAAACGGAAACCGCATCGCATTTACAAACACATGCAAAGGTGCTTCTGAAGGTAGAGAAGTATTCATCTGGAGTGCAATCGAAGTATATCGTGCAGGAATCGATGCCGAGGATGTAGTAAAAATGATGACGATCCAGCCAGCCGAGATGCTTGGTGTTGCAGATCAGATCGGAAGTATCGAAGTTGGAAAAGACGCGGACATCACAATTTACAGTGATCATCCTGTAAAATCTTATGCGGCACACGTACAGTTTTGTATGATAAATGGAAAGGTGGTATTATCGTAATGCAGACATTAATCAAAAATGGTATTTTGTATACAATGACAGAGGATAAGGGCATCTTTCAGGGGGATATTCTCGTCGAAGGAACAAAGATCAAAGAAGTAGCAGAACATATCAGTGAAGACTGCTTAGAGGATGGAGATAAGCTCATTGAGGCAGAAGGATATTATGTTCTTCCGGGACTTATCGATGCACATTCTCACATCGGATTATTTGATTTCAATGTGGATCCGGGTGTAGACGATGCCAATGAGATGACAAATCCGGTTACTCTTTCTGTTGATGCACGTTTTGGAACAAATCCAAAAGCAAGAGAATTTAAAGTAGCTTATGAGCACGGAATCACAACCATGCTTCTGACTCCGGGAAGCGGAAATGTATTTTGCGGACTTCCGTTTGCACTTAAAACTTATGGAAACAATGTGTTTGATATGACAATCAAATCTCCATGTGCTGTAAAGATTGCTCTTGGCGGTAATCCGAAAAATACATACGGAGATCAGAGAAGACTTCCGATGACAAGAATGGGAATCGCTAAGGTTCTGGATGATACCTTTGCAAAAGCAAAGAAATACATGGAAGACAAAGAACAGAATAAAGAAGTGGAGTATGATCCGGATATGGAAGCTCTTTGCCTGGCTTTAAAAGGAGAAATTCCATGTAAGATCCACTGTACACAGTATGATATGCTCACAGCAATCGAGATTGCGAAAAAATACAACGTACACTTCTCATTAGAACATGCATGGGGAGCAACCGATTATCTGGATGAAATCGTGGAAAGCGGATGCGATATATGCTACGGACCGATTGCAACTTACCGTAGCCCTGGAGAACGTAGAAAAATCGATGTGGAAGCTGTAAAAATGCTGGATGACAGAGGGGTGAATGTGGCGATGATCACTGATTCACCGATTCTGAGTGAAGAATCCCTGTATCATCATGTGGGAGAAGCAGTGCGTGAAGGACTTGCACAGGAGAGAGCAGTAAGAACGGTTACGATCAATGCTGCAAAAGTGCTGGGCGTAGAAGACCGTCTGGGAAGCCTGGAAGAAGGAAAAGATGCAGATATTATTGTAATGAAAGGAAAACTCGGACTTGATACCGATGCGATGGTATACTATACGATGATTGAAGGTAAGATCGTATATCAGAAATAGAAACCAGATTGATAGATAAAAAAGAGAGATCAGTGAATTTCAAATATTCACTGATCTCTTTTTCTAATTGGATGATAGATTCTTATTGTCCATTGCCAGAATCTGAGCCGCCGGTATTGCCGGAATCAGTGCCGCCACCGGTATTACCGGAATCGCCACCGGTATTACCGGAATCGCCACCGGTATTACCAGAATTGCCACTATTATTACCGGAATCAGTGCCACCGCCGGTATTGCCGGAATCACCGCCGGTACCACCGGTAGTATCCCCATTAGTGCCGGTAGAGTTACCGGAGGAGTTTCCACCCGTTGTACTATTAGAATCGGATTTGTCATTCGAATTTTTTGTACTGTTTGTGGTAGTTGACTTGCTTGCATGTCCGGAACATGTCTCGGTCGGGACAGTATCCGGATCAAACCATTCGGTCTGTGACGGACAGCCGGAACCGGCAAGTTTACCGGAAATTGTACATACGCTCTTCTGAACGAGAGAACCTGGCATCGCGAAGTCTTTGTAGGTTAGTCCCAAAGCTTCATCGATCCGGTTCATGATCTTAGCCCAGATCTTGAAATGATAGTTCCAGCTTCCTTCAGACATTTCCTGGTTACCATCGTAACCCATCCAGATACCACAGGTATAATACGGTGTAAATCCTTCGAACCAGAAGTCACGGTTGTCGGAGGTTGTACCGGATTTACCGGATGCAGGCATATTATTGAGCTGTGCATCGGTTGCAGTACCCTTTGTGACAACATCCTGCATGGCGTTGGTAAGAAGTGCTGCAGTTGTATCTTTGATCACAGTGTGGCTTTCCGGATTGGAGTTGTCGATCAGGACATTACCATCATGATCCAATACCTTTGTGTACAGGGATGGTTTGTTATATACACCGCCGTTTGCAATGGATGCATAGGCTGCTGTCAGTTCATAGTTGTAAACACCATGGGAAATACCACCAAGAGCAAGAGACTCTACAGCATCGTCTTCGGTAAGTGTGGAAAGACCAAATTTCTCGCAGTATTCAAAACCAAGATTGATACCAATCTTATTCAATGTCTTTACCGCAATGATGTTCATGGACTGTTCGATCGCCTGACGGTATGTTACGGTACCTTTATAGTAATCGCCCCACCAGTTATGAACCTGATGATGTTCCAGGTCGTGCTGATAGTAGTATTCTTCATCAACTTCGGTGGTAGCAAGTGTAAGATCTGCGCTGTCCAATGCCGGAGCGTATACGGCAAGAATCTTGAATGTAGAACCTGCGTTACGGGTAGAACCCTTGTATGCGCGGTTCAGTCCACGGTTGGTTGTCTTTTGTCCACGGCCACCGACAAGAGCTTTGATCTGCCCTGTTTTCTGATCGATGATGGTCAGTGAAGTCTGCGGCTGTGGAGAGAGGTTGACATACTCATCATAGGTCTCGCCATCCTGGAGAAGACTGTTACGGAATGCGTCAATTCTTTCCTGTGCAGCTTCCTGTGATCCGAAGAGAAGTCCTTCATCATCACCGTACTGATCTGCCCCGAATTGTTTCAGGTGTCCGGCACTGTAGTTATCTACCGAGCCATCAGTATGATAGACTGTGAGGGCATAATCAACACCCCAGTCAATATTGGCCGGATAATTGTTGTCATCATTCAATTCTTCATCACAGATGTTCTGCATCGTAAGATTCTGAGTTGAATAAATGGTGAGACCACCGCTGTACAGTGCGTTCTCTGCCTGTGTCTGGGAATATCCAAGTCCGTCTTCTGAGGTGAGATCTTCGATCAGCTGCTCAGACAGGGCATCAACAAAATAAGAGTTGACGGTGTTGGTCTCTTCGATCCGTGTATTTACGTTCTGAATTCTGGAATATACGTCATCTGCCAGTGCTTCATCATGGGCAGCCTGGTCGATCCAGCCCTGATCGAGCATATTATCCAGAACTTTTTTGCGGCGGGTTGCGTTGTCTTCCGGATTGGTGATCGGATTGTATCTTCCCGGATTCTGTGTGATTGCAGCGATGGTTGCAGATTCGGAAAGGTTAAGTTCATTGACATCCTTATTAAAATATCTCTGTGCAGCTGACTGTACTCCCAGACAGTCCTGACCAAGGTTGATCGTGTTCAGGTAGCTTTCAAGGATTGAATCTTTATCAAGCTGCTTTTCAACCTGAATTGCGAGATACTGTTCCTGGATCTTACGTTCCAGCTTTTCTTCAAAAGTGTTTTCATTTACAAAGTCAGGGAAGACATTGTTCTTGATCAGCTGCTGGGTAATGGTACTGGCTCCTTCAGAGAAGTTGCCACCATGAGTGATACCAACAACAAAAGCACGGATAATACCTTGAATATCAATACCGTTATGCTTGTAAAAACGGGAGTCTTCGATTGCGACGAATGCATGCTGCAGATCCTTCGGGATCTGATCAATCGTCTTATATACACGGTTGGCACCTGCACCGGTGAATTCGGCTATTGTTGTCGTGCCGTCATCTGCAAGTGCGGTGGACGTATAACCCTGTGGTTTGATGCTGTCAGCTGTAATCTCAGGTGCATTATCAATCACATGCTTGATGATAAAGCCACCTCCGATCGCTGCGAGGATACAGCAGACAAAGATACATAATAGAAAACCTTTAAAAAGGCGAACGCCCAGTTTCTTTTTGTGCATATTCTTTTTCGATGTTATGCGTTTTTGTTTTTTAGAAGCTTTTCGCTTTCCATAATTCATGAATGCTTCCTCCTTCATATTGCAATATTATATCAAACTTGATAATCTAAATAAAGGAAAAATTGAAAACTTCAATGTTCCATTTTACAAAATTAAGAAAAATTTCGGAAATATAGGGAAATTGTAACATTTTTGTAATTTTCTTGCATCTGAAGAAATAGATTTGTATACTGGGAATAGTGAAAATATAAGGAAAATGAAGGGAAAAACGCAGACATGCAGGAAGAATACAAAACAGTATACCGGGGAGGAGAAGGGGAAATTGTTGAAAAGAAATCCCGTTTTATCGCAACGGTAAGACCGGTACACTCAGAAGAAGAAGTACTGGCATTTATAGAAGAAGTGAAGAAAAAATACTGGGACGCAAGACATAACTGTTTTGCTTATGTGATCGGTGTAACAAATCCAACTCTGAGATGTAGTGATGACGGGGAGCCTGCAGGTACAGCAGGAAAACCGATGCTGGATGTGCTTACAGGGGAAGGTCTTCACGATACGGCGGTTGTTGTGACCAGGTATTTTGGCGGGACGCTTCTGGGAACAGGTGGTCTGGTGCGGGCTTATCAGGGAGCAGTAAAGGAAGGTCTTCAGGCAAGTACTGTGATCACAAAGCGCCTGGGTTACCGGTATGAGATTGGAACGGATTATACCGGACTTGGGAAGATCCAGTATATCCTCGGACAACGGCAGATCAGTGTGCAGGATACACAGTATACGGATAAAGTGCTGATGAAAGTGATTCTGCCTTATGATCAGGAGCAATGTGTGGTTTCCGAGATTACAGAGGGAACAAATGGACAGGCTGTGATCGAAAAAGGAGACAGCTGCTATTTTGCGGAGGATGGAAAAGAAATCTTGGTTTTTGAGGAATAGAACAGGAAAAAGAACCCCTATACAGAACGGAGAATCCGTTCTGTATAGGGGTTTTAATGTCTTAGTATACAGGAGGAACTGCAGACAGCAGGTTCTCTGTATGAGCTTATTGGTTTACTGGAATTCCGGTTCGATCAGACCGTAGGTTCCATTCTTTCTCTTATATACGACATTGACTTCGTCTGTCTCAGCATTGCTGAATACGTAGAAGTTATGTCCGAGAAGTTCCATCTGAATGCAGGCATCCTCCGGGAACATTGGTTTGATGCCGAAACGTTTGGTACGGACGATCTCAATCTCGTCTGACTCTGCTGCCGAAGTATCGGATTCAATAAATTCCTGACGGAAATCATGTCCGCCCTGCTGTTTTGCAATCAGTTTGGTTTTATACTTTCTGAGCTGACGCTCGATAATTTCTTCTACGAGATCAATGGATACATACATATCGCTGCTTTCCTGCTCGGAACGGATAATGTTTCCTTTTACAGGGATCGTAACTTCGATTTTCTGACGTTCTTTTTCTACACTGAGTGTAACGATAATGTCAGTTTCAGGAGTAAAATACTTTTCCAGTTTTCCTAATTTCTGTTCTACAGCCTGTCTGAGACCAGGTGTGATGTCAATGTTTCTTCCGCTAATGATAAAATTCATACAGCTCAACTCCTTTTTTCTCATATTTCTCATAGTATGTACGGAGATAAGTGCATCTATAAGAGCTTGACCGGCAGGATGTATAGATAGTTTTTATATCCTTCCGGCTATAGCTACATTATACTCTATCATAGGGGAGAGATGCAATGGTAAATGCAAAAAAATTATTAAAATTCTGTAAAGAAAACTGAATTATCAGAAAATTCTGTCAATGTATGGAGCGGATTACTTCGATACGACTGATCTTGCCGTTATGCATTTTGGCAACGCGCAGACCAAAATTATCGAAGAATGTACTTGCACCAACACCAATTTCTGTTTTTTCCTGTTCAAATCTTTTAGTGATCACGTCATATAAGGTTTGTTCATCTTCATATGGAATATGGACGTGCAGGATGCTGTTTACAATTCGTGCTTTTGTAGTAGCACGGAAAATAATTTTCTCAGATTCATCAAATTCAATAAAAAGGAACTTTCTGGTTGCAAATAAAAGTGCGATGGAGATCACACCGATCAGGCTGGATACCGGATTGTTATGTGCCATGATCACCTGTCTGGCGATGGCAAATAACAGCACCTCAAACACAGTGGAAGGCTTGTGCTGATAAAGCATACGGATCAGCTCGACACCAATGATCAGATTGAAACAGGTTTCTACCAGGTCTTCGTAATTTGGATAAATATTCAGATCCGGAACATTTGGCATGGACAGGATCAGCTGGACAAGCAGAATGATGATTCCGGCAGCCAGAACGAATGAAATGATAAATTCCAGAAGTACGGTCAGCTTATGGAGTGCTGCGTTTAAGTATTTTTTCATAAAAAATCCCCCTTGTTCGTTGTATACAAAGATTGTAACGGATACAAGGGGGAAGTGTAAAGAAAAATCTATAGTTTTTTACTGGAAATTGCTTCTCTTACGGAGTTTCGGATCCAGAATCTTTTTACGGATACGCAGGCTCTTCGGTGTGACTTCCAGAAGTTCATCGGTATCGATAAATTCGATGGCTTCTTCCAGACTGAGTTCCTTTTTCGGAGACAGGCGGAGAGCATCGTCCGAACCGGAAGCACGCATATTGGTCAACTTCTTTGATTTGGTAACGTTGATAACCAAGTCGTTGTCGTGAGAGTGCTCACCTACCACCTGTCCTGCATAGACTTCATCTTGCGGGAAGATAAAGAATTTACCGCGATCTTGCAATTTGTCGATAGCATAAGCAAAAGCGGTTCCGCTTTCCATGGCAATCATAGAACCATTGGTACGACGTTCGATTTCTCCTTTGTATGGCTGGTATTCTTTAAAACGGTGTGCCATGATAGCCTCGCCGGCAGAAGCGGTCAACACATTGGTACGCAGACCGATGATACCGCGCGACGGCATGTCGAACTCAAGATTTACACGTTCGCCGGCACTTTCCATCTTCACCATTTCACCTTTACGACGGGTCACCATATCAATCATCTTGCTGGCATATTCTTCGGGAACATTGATGGTAAGCTCTTCAATAGGTTCGCATTTCACGCCGTCAATCTCCTTGAAGATTACCTGCGGTTGCCCTACCTGCAACTCATACCCTTCACGACGCATGGTCTCAATCAGTACGGAAAGATGAAGCACGCCACGGCCGGAAACAATCCACTTGCCGTCTTCCTCGCTCTTGCGCACGCGAAGTGCAAGATTCTTATCCAACTCCTTCATCAAACGGTCGTGGATGTGGCGGGAAGTAACAAACTTACCTTCCTTACCGAAGAACGGAGAGTCATTAATGGTGAAGAGCATACTCATCGTAGGTTCATCAATGGCAATAGGCGGCAACGCTTCCGGATTTTCGTAATCGCAGACCGTATCTCCGATTTCAAATCCTTCGATACCTACCAATGCACAGATGTCACCGGAAGACACTTCCTGCACCTTTACACGGCCCATACCTTCGAATGTATGCAATTCCTTGATTTTTGATTTCACGATACTCCCGTCACGCTTTGCCAAAGACACGTTCATGCCTTCTTTCAATGTACCACGGTGCACGCGGCCCACAGCAATACGCCCGGTATACGAAGAATAATCCAGCGAAGTAACCAGCATTTGCGGTGTACCTTCCAACTGTTCGGGGGCAGGAATATTCTCCAAGATACAGTCCAGAAGCGGATAAATGTTATCAGTCGGCTGCTGCCAGTCGGTACTCATCCAATTATTCTTGGCAGAACCGTAGATAACGGGGAAATCCAGCTGGTCCTCGGTTGCATTCAAGCTGAACATCAAGTCGAACACCATCTCGTACACTTCTTCGGGACGGCAGTTTGGCTTATCCACCTTATTCACAACAACGATAGGTTTCAGACCAATCTGCAGAGCTTTCTGCAATACAAACCGTGTCTGCGGCATAGGACCTTCGAAAGCATCCACAAGCAGAATGCATCCATCCGCCATATTCAATACACGTTCCACTTCACCTCCGAAGTCACTGTGTCCCGGAGTATCAATAATGTTAATCTTGGTGTCCTTGTAGTTGATAGAAACGTTCTTTGAGAGAATCGTTATACCTCGTTCACGCTCCAGGTCATTGTTATCCAACATTAATTCACCTGTGCTCTGGTTGCTGCGGAAAAGGTTTCCGGCCAAAAGCATCTTGTCAACGAGCGTCGTTTTCCCATGGTCCACATGGGCAATAATTGCAATGTTTCTAATCTTTTGCATATAATACCTATTATTTTCAGGCGACAAAGTTAGTGATTTTGGATTAGATATGCAGTATAGATATGATTTTTTTGCTGAATATCATTGTGATATAAAAGTTTATCCCTATCTTTGCAGCCCCGAAAGGGAATATTTATAATAACTTTTAATTAAACATTATGTATTTAGACGCTGCTAAAAAGCAAGAAATCTTCGGCAAATACGGGAAGTCTAACACTGATACTGGCTCAGCAGAGGCCCAGATAGCTTTGTTTTCATACCGTATTGCTCATCTGACTGAGCACCTTAAGCTCAACAGAAAGGATTATAGTACAGAAAGAGCTTTGACTATGTTGGTAGGTAAACGCCGTGCATTGCTGACTTACCTGAAGGATCGCGACATCACCAGATATCGTGCTATTGTCAAAGAACTCGGCTTGCGTAAGTAATCTACTTGCGGCAAAACCATCAAAAAAGGAAGTTTTCCAAAAGGAAACTTCCTTTTTTGTTTATAATCCGATTTATACGTAATTTTGTATCCATGAAAAGGAAAGTATCAGCAGCAAATCTTTCGATAGCAATCACTTTTCTATTGGTACTGCTATCATTCGGCTTCGGTTATCGCAGCTATTCGCAGGCAGAACAACGTGTGGTCTCTGACCTGAATCAAGCGCTGCAACGCACAGTATTGCAGCACAAGGGATTATGGTTGAATGCAGATACCATCCAAACCTATGCCAAGTTGCAAGAAGTGATGGGCACTCCCGTTTCCGTAAGCGGTTTCCACAGAGCCTTTACCGAAGCATTGTCCATCACCGGATTGAAAGATGTTTCTACCCTTTCGCTACATATACTGAAAAAGAATGCTCCCGCCACCGTATTCAATGAGATTCCTGCCGGATGTCTTGCCAGCGACACATTAGTATGGCTCTCCACCACAGCCGATGCATCTGGGCTGACACTTTCTTTCCGGGGATATGCCCGCTGCTCAGCTGCCATGCTGTTCAGCTTATCCAAGCAGACAATTCCGGCAACATTGCTATTGGCCGCCCTGCTGTGGGGAGGATTCACCTTTTTCTATTTCCGTCGGCGCACAAAGACTAATGCCAGTAACGGGCAGCAACAAGAAAACTTCATTACCTTCGGCAACCTTTCGCTTTCCCTCCAGGAAGCCTGCTTCTATAACGAACAGCAGGAAAAGCTAAAACTCACCCCCATGCAGTACACACTGATGGAGATGTTCTACCTTTCTTCCTCACACCTACTTTTCAAATCCGACATCTGCCAATCGCTATGGCCGGGAAAAGACAATGCAGACGAAACGCTTTACACATTGATACGGCGTCTGAAGCCCATTGTCGAGGACAACAGCAACCTCAGAATAACAACAGATCGTGGTCGCGCCTACGGACTGGAAATAAAAACCTAAACATTATAGAATCATGAAGACTAACAAACTTATCCTATTAGGGCTAATCTGCCTAACTGTCGCAATGCCGACAACCGCCCAAAACCGTAACGAAAAGAAAGCGCGCACTGAACGTGCTGTAAAAGAAGCTATTGCTGCTAAACAATACAAAATCAACGTAGATCGGATGCAACCGATGAGAGGCGGTAGCCGTAACCTGACCACCAACTATACACTGGAAATTAGAAACGACTCCGTTTTCTCTTACCTGCCTTACTTTGGAGTGGCCTACAATGCTCCGTATGGAGGAGGCAAGAGCCTGAATTTCAATGCATCCATCACCGGATACACAACCAGAGCACTCAAAAAAGGCAAAATCCAAATAGACTTCAAGACCCGTAGTGATGAAGACAATTATGAGTACCGCCTCACCATCTTTCCCGATGGTTCTACCAGTATCCATGTGCAACCCATGAACAAACAGTCCATCTCGTTCACCGGAGAGATGGATACAGAAAAGTAATCATCTTCCCCCTTTAAAAGGACAAAAGAAGGCATTGTCAGTCTATTGTCAGGCAAATGTCAGACAACTATCCGCTTTTTGTTTCTTCCATCCCGGCAGAAAGCGGATACCTTCGTGTCCCGAAATCAAACAACAACCGGAACATGAAACAGATAATATGTATTCTTGCCCTGCTCCTAATGAGCGTCACGACAACAAAAGCACAAACCAGCCCGGCAACACCCTCCATCCGAGGTAAAATTCTCACAGAGGAAAAGCAACCGATAGAGTTTGCCAACATCGCCCTCCTTTCCGAAGATTCCACCTTCATACAAGGAACGTGCAGCCGAAGCGACGGTAGTTTTGAACTTCTCCCTCCCGCTCCCGGAAACTATCTACTACAAGTTTCTTCCATCGGTTACAAAACCCTTTGCCAGCCTTGCCCCACCGGGAGTACCCACAACTGGATATTGCAAACCGATGCCGTGCTACTTGCGGAAACCGTCATCACCGCCGCCCGCCCCGTTTTCCGACTAAAGGGCGGAAAGTTGGAGACAAGCGTACGGCAAACCCTGCTCGCATCCTTGAATGATGCCAACGACGTATTGAAACATATCCCCGGACTGCGCTCCTCTGATGAGGGGTATACCGTTTTTGGCAAAGGGACACCGGTCATCTATATAGACAACCGCCTTCTGCAAGA
>OLOT01001546.1_pt1 | contig 13207 bp, 12 predicted proteins | sample 1671991 | NCBI WGS metagenome assembly OLOT01 (sample SAMEA3136634, study PRJEB25190) | human gut metagenome | biome: human gut; feature: human-associated habitat; material: faeces | place: Austria | collected 2013
TTGTTATGAAGGACGGCATCATCCAGCAGGTCGATACCCCGCAGAACCTGTACGACATGCCCTGCAACATGTTCGTTGCCGGCTTCATCGGCAGCCCCCAGATGAACTTCCTGGACGGCACCGTGACCAAGAACGGCGATCAGTACGCCATTGACCTGGGCGGCGACACCATCCCCCTGCCCAAGGAAAAGACCGCTGACGGCAAGCTGGATTCCTACGTTGGCAAGAAGGTCAAGATGGGCATCCGTCCTGAGGATATCGACGACGAGCCCGAGTTTATGGCAAAGCACCCCGACTGCCACCTGGAGGCTCAGGTCGATGTGTCCGAAATGATGGGCGCTGAGATCTACCTGTACCTGGAGTACAAGGGCAACAAGATGACCGCCCGTGTCGCTCCCACCTCCAAGGCACGCAACGGAGACACCGTCCGCGTTGCATTCGATCCGCACAAGGTCCACCTCTTTGATGTCGAGACCGAGCAGACCATCCTGAACTAAGTTCTCCAGGGATCATCTTTTGATCCTCCTAATAAGCAAAAGCCGCCGGGAAGCGATTTCCGGCGGCTTTTGTCTAACACACACATTGGAACATGATAAGGGAGATTTCACCATGGAACACATGATGCTTCTGGTCACCTACCGTATGCTCCCCGGCCAGCGGGACGCTTTTCTGCAGGAGGTCGCCGCTGCCGGCATTCTGGCAAAGGTCCAGCAGGAGGACGGTTTTGAGCGCTACGATTACTACCTGAGCGCCGCCGACCCGGACGAGCTGCTCATCGTTGAGGAGTGGGACTCCGAAGCCCAGCAGCAGGCCCACGTGAACACCGATCACATGGCCCAGCTCCGCGCCATCAAGGAGAAGTACGTCGCTTCCACCGCGATGCAGCGCATTGCCAAAGCCGACTGAGCACGAGAGGATAGAAAAGCACCCGCGGCCTGCTGGCTGCGGGTGCTTTTTCCAAAGGAGAGAACGGAATGCTCAGCCCTTGACACCACCCAGTGCAACACCACGGACGATGAACTTGGACAGCAGCAGATAAACGATGATCACAGGCAGGATGGCAATGGCCACCAGCATATAGACCTTGCCCATATCAAACTTGAGGAAGTCGGCACTGCGGAGCTGTGCAATGAGGATGGGCAGGGTCTTTTTGTCTGCCGTATCCAGCACCAGTGCAGGGATGAAGTAGTTGTTCCAGCTGGACACAAAGGAGAAGATGGCCTGCACCGCCAGAGCGGGCTTCATAATAGGAAGCACGATATGGTTGAAGGTGTAGAACTCCCCTGCGCCATCGATGCGGGCGGCTTCCACGATCTCCATGGGCAGGCTGGCATCCAGATACTGCTTCATAAAGAAGAACACCGCCGGGGCCGCAATGCTGGGGATGATGAGGGGAATGAAGCTGTTCTTCAGGCCCATCTTCGTGATGAGCTGCAGGAAGCCCAGCGCCGAGACCTGGGTCGGCATGGTCATAATGAGCAGGATGATGGCAAACGCCGCCTTTTTGAACCGGAAGTTATAGGCGTAGATGCCGTAGGCTGTCAGGGCCGAAAAATAGACACTGAGGGCAGCCGAGCAGCCGGACACGATCAGGCTGTTCCGCACACCGGTCAGCACCGGGATGTTGGCATCCGACAGCACGTTTTTCAGGTTGGTCATCAAGGATCTGCCCGGCAGAAAGGAAAAGCCCTTCTGGATCTCAAAATGGGTGCGGGTGGAATTGATGACCAGCACATAGAAGAAGAACAGGCATAAAAAGCTCAGCAGCACCAGCGCCGCATAGCACACCGTGCGGCGGGCCGCAAGGGTCGCTTTTTCGGATCTTGTCTTGACTGCGTGTGACATTATGCTTTTCCTCCCTTCACCTGTTTGGCCGCCTGCCTGCGGGCCTTGCGCTCGGCCTTGCTCAGGCCGTCGTCCTCCTTGGTCAGGGCCATGTAAACGATCACGCAGAGCACTGCGCACACCAGGAACAGCACCACCGAGACCGCGCCGGCCATACCGTAGTTCTTGCTGAACAGGTGGTTGTTCAGGTACATGATCATGGTGGTGGAGGTGCGGTCGGGGCCGCCCTTGCCGTTGGTCAGGATCTGCGGCACATCGAACATCTGCAGGCCGCCGATCATCGAAGTGATCATCACATAGACCAGGATCGGCCGGATGAGCGGGATGGTGATCTTCCAGAACATCTGGTTCGGGGTGCAGCCGTCCAGCTCCGCTGCCTCATACAGGGTGGGGTCCACGCCCATGATGGCCGCCATCAGCATGATGGTCGTATTGCCGAACCACATCAGGAAGTTCATCAGGCCGATGAGGCCGCGGTTGCCCCAGACACTGTTCAGGAAGCTGAAGGGCTCCTTGAGGATGCCCATGCCCACCAGTGCAGCGTTCACAGGGCCGTTATCCGAGAACAGGGCAAAGAACAGCATGGCGAACGCCGAAGCCATAATGAGGTTGGGCATGTAGATGACTGTCTTGAAGAAGGTCTGGCCCTTCAGCTTCAGGCGCAGGTCGGTGAACCAGGCCGCCAGCAGCAGCGAGATGGCGATCTGCGGGATGAAGCCGATGATCCAGAGCAGCAGCGTGTTGCCAAAGTATTTGGGCAGGTCGGTTGCAAACAGGGTGATGTAGTTCTTCAGGCCCACAAAGGTGGGGCCGATGATCTTCAGGCCGCTGCGGTAATATTCAAAAAAGCTGTAATAGATCGTAGACCCCAGTGGGATGAGCTGGAACACCGCAAAGATGAGGAAGAACGGTGCAATGAAGATATAGCCCCACTTTGCATAGCTGATCGAGCCGTTCTTCTTTGGTTTTGCTCCCATAGTAACTGCCCTCCTGACGTACACTGCCCAAAGCAAAACGGGGCGGGCGGGATCAGCGTCCGGCCCGCCCCATTCAGATTCGGTTCAAAAGGTTTTCAGGTTCCGGCTGCGCTTATGCGGGCCAGACCACATCGGTCAGCTCGGGGTACTTTTCCTTGATGGCGGTCTCGAAGTTTGCCTTTGCGGTATCCTCGTCCACCGTGCCGGTAAAGTAATCCTTGAAGGCATTCTGGAGGCTCTCGTTCAGGCCCTGATCGTACGGGCCTGCGTTGGACATATCGATCTTCTTTGCAGCTTCTGCAAACAGGGCGATATGGTTCTGGCCGCCCAGGAAGTCGGAGGCATAATCGCTGTTTGCGATCTCTTCCATGGCCTTCTCGTTGTTGGTGTAATCCTGCGTATCCAGGGTGATCTGCTTCATAATGGCTTCGTCGCAGGTCAGCTTCTGCATCACGTCGCGGATGATATCGGTATTATCGGTACCGGCTGCCGCGCAGATCCAGGTGCCGCCCCAGTAATAGGGCTGAGGACCTTCGCAGACTGCGTAATCGCCGTAGATGCCGTTGCCCACTTCTTCCTTGCCGCCCTCGGCCACAGGAGTCTCCAGAGAGTTGCCCAGCAGGGTGAAATTGATGCCCCAGGTGGAATAGAAGAAGCCAAACACCTTGCCGCTCGGGCCCTGATCGGCTGCCCACTGGCTGTCCCACAGGCTGGACTTATTGTTGTAGCCCTTATCGGTGTACTCCTTGGTCTGATCGACCCACTTCATAATGTTGGGGTCTACCTTGACGGTCGTGCCGTCCACCCAGGGAGCGTCCACATTGTTGGAGAAGGTGCGGTAAGCATCATCGAAGCCAGACAGCATCTTGTAGCCCTTGGCATAGGCCTGTGCAGCCACCTCGTTGAACTTATCCCAATCGGACAGATGGCTCTGCACCTCGGTGGGATCATCGGTGCCCAGCACTTCCTTGGCAATGCTGCGGCGGTATGCGAACAGACCGGGGGTCGCCTGCCAGGTGGTGCCGCGCTGGCTGCCGTCCACGCTGACAATATCCTTGGTGTACTGGTACTGACCGGCCAGATCGGCATCGGTCAGGCCGATGTCTGCCTTGACATCCAGCGCGTAATCGGAATCCACATACTTCAGTGCGTAGTCAGCCTCGATCAGGAAGATATCTACCTTGTCATCATCGGCGGCGGAGTCCTGATTCAGCAGGGCCTCATCCAGCTTATTCTGGTAGTTGTTGTTCTCGTTGGCGTTGATGGTCCACTTGACAACGGTGCCATCTTTCAGGGTGGTGGTGGATTTATCCTCAGCGATGGAGGCGACCTCGGGGTAATAGTTATTGAAGCGGCCCTGGAACTCGTCGTTCCAGCACCAGATATTCAGCACCTTGCCCTGAGCTGCCGGAGCAGCGGAAGCGGCGGAAGAGGCTGCGGCAGAGGATGCCGCGCCGGTAGAAGAAGAGGAGCCGCCGCATGCGCTCAGCGCTGCACTGATGGTAACTGCACCGGAAGCCAGCAGGAAATTACGACGCGAAATCTTTCTCATAATGAAAAACCTCCTTCAATGGTTTTCGTGAAAAAGCGTTTCAAATTCAAGGCTCCGGTTCGCCCGGAACCAAATCCAACCCATTCATTCGATGCTGCGCACCGAGCCGCCCTCCAGCAGTTTTCCTGTCACCGGGATCTGCTCGGCCAGCGTCACACGGGGGTGCTCGATCATCTGCACCAGCTTATCCGCTGCCATCCGGCCCAGCATTCTGGTGTTCTGCTGCCAGGTCACCAGCTGGGGTTTCATCACGCGGGAGAGGTAAATGCCGTCATATCCCATCACGGAAATATCCTCCGGGATGCTCAGGCCCGCTTCCTGCAGAGCGATGCAGCCGCCCATGGCCGAGAAATCATCGGGGAAGAGGATGCAGGTGGGCCGCTGTGGCAGTGCCAGCAGGGCCCGGGTCTCCTCGGCACAGCGGTCGGGATCGTGATACACACCGCTGCGCACATATTCTTCGGGGACCTGCAGCCCCAGCTCCGCACAGCTCTTGTAGAAGCCCGCCAGCCGGTTCTCCGTCACCGCCGTGCGCTCGCCATGGATAAAGGCGATGCGGCGGTGGCCGTTGGCGTAGGCGTACCGCACCAGCGCCGAAAGCCCGTTGACATTATCGGAAAGGACCGCCATCCGGTTGTTGAACACATGGTCGATGGTCACCACCGGCACATCACTGTTGACCAGCTCCACCACCTGCGGATCGTTGAAATCCACGCAGGCGATCACCGCTCCGTCCACGCCCCGGTAGTGGCAGTGCTCCAGATAGGTCATTGTTCTGCCGCCGAGGTTCCGGTTGACAAAGGTGATATCGTAGCCCAGCTTTTCCACCTGCACCTTGAAGCTGTCCAGCACCGCCGAAAAGTACTCGTGGGCCAGACCGCTCTGCCGCTCGTCCACAAACAGAACGCCAAGGTTGTAGGTACGGTTGGTCTTCATCGCGCGGGCCGCCATATTGGGCACATAGCCCATCCGGCGGGCCGCCTCGCGGACACGGTCGCGGGTCGCAGCAGAGATGTCCGACTGGCCATTGAGCGCTTTGCTCACCGTTGCCACCGAGACACCGCATTCACGCGCCAGATCTTTCAAGGATGACATTTCGCCGCCCTCCCTCACAGGGACCCGCTCAGGGCTCCCGAACGAATCCTAAATCGTTTTCGCAATTTCAATATAGCGCACTTTGCACCAAAAATCAAGCAAAAGAAGAAAAGTTTTATCCTAAAAGTCCGCATTTCAGCAGGTTGCGAGATTTCATTTCCTCAGAATTATGCAGTCTGTATCGTTTTCGTTACATTTCGTTACCGTTCGATAATTTTTTCGTTCTCATACCGGTTTCCACCCCTGAACCAGCCCGCTATACCCTTGTTGTATATTTCAGGTCCGCTCTTGATTTTTCCCGCAGGATAGACTATTCTTAGGGTGACAAGTGCCTTTCCCACCCTTGGGCCGCAAATTCTAAATCGTTTTCGCCATCAAATGATTTCAGCATTTCCGGTTTACCCTATAAGGAGGAACAAGGCTATGAGATTCGGACATTTTGATGATGCGCGCCGGGAATATGTGATCTACACGCCCCGCACTCCCCTGCCCTGGATCAACTATCTGGGCAGCGAGGACTTTTTCAGTCTGGTGTCCAACACCGGCGGCGGTTACAGCTTTTACCGGGATGCCCGGCTGCGGCGGCTGACCCGCTACCGCTACAACAATTCCCCGCTGGACATGGACGGCCACCGCATCTACATCAACGATGGCGGCACCATCTGGAACCCGGGCTGGCAGCCCGCCAAGACGGAACTGGACAGTTACACCTGCCGCCACGGTCTGGGCTACACGATCCTGCAGGGCGAAAAAAACGGCATTGCGGCCGCTCAGGAGTTGTTCGTGCCCCGGGGCGATGCCTGTGAGATCGACCGGCTGACGCTGGAAAACAAGACCGCTGCCCCCCGCACGCTGGACGTGTTCAGCTATGTGGAGTTCTGCCTGTGGGATGCCATGGACGACAGCTCCAATTTCCAGCGCAACTTTTCCACCGGCGAGGTGGAAGTGGTGGAAAGTGCCATCTATCATAAGACAGAGTACCGGGAGCGCCGGGATCACTACGCCGTGTTCTGGGCCAACGCCCCCGTTACCAGCTTCGACACCAGCCGGGATGCCTTCTGCGGCGTGTACGGCGGCCCCGCCGCACCGGAAGCGGTCAAAGCCGGTCACTGCTCGAACAGCATTGCCCACGGCTGGGCTCCGGTGGGTGCCCACCATTTCCATCTCACGCTGGCACCGGGCGAGAAAAAGAGCATCATCTTCGGGCTGGGCTACATTGAAAACCCGGTCGGGGAAAAATTCAGCGCTCCCGGCATCATCAACAAAGCCCGGGCCGAGGCCATGATGGCCCGCTATGCCACCGACGCACAGGTGGATGCCGCCCGCAGGGCACTGGCCGACTACTGGCAGGAGCTGCTCTCGGGCTGGCAGCTGACCTCCGGCGAGGAAAAGCTGGATCGGATGGTGAGCCTTTGGAACCAGTATCAGTGCATGGTCACCTTCAACATGAGCCGCAGTGCCAGCTATTACGAGAGCGGCATCGGCCGCGGCATGGGGTTCCGGGATTCCTGTCAGGATCTGCTGGGCTTCGTTCACATGATCCCTTCCCGCGCACGGGAGCGCATTCTGGACATTGCTGCCACCCAGTTTGAGGACGGCAGTGCCTACCACCAGTACCAGCCCCTGACCAAAAAGGGCAACAGCGACGTGGGCAGCGGCTTCAACGATGACCCGCTCTGGCTCATTGCGTGCACCGCCGCCTATCTGCGGGAGACCGGTGACTGGTCGATCCTGGACGAACCGGTGGCCTTTGACAACGACGTGACCAGAGCACAGCCCCTAATGGAGCATCTGCGCCGGAGCTTCCGCTACACCCATACCCATCTGGGCCCCCACGGCCTGCCGCTGATCGGCCGGGCCGACTGGAACGACTGCCTGAACCTGAACTGCTTCTCGGAGCACCCGGGCGAGAGCTTCCAGATCACCGGCCCCAGCGAGGGCCCCGTGGCTGAGAGCGTGTTCATTGCGGGCATGTTCGTGAAATATGGCCGCGAGTACGCCGAACTCTGTGACCACCTGCACCTCACCGAGGAGGCCGCCAGTGCCCGCACCGCCATTGACGCAGTAGAACAGGCCACCCTGACCGCCGGCTGGGACGGCGCATGGTTCCGCCGTGCCTACGATGCCTTTGGTGCCCCCGTAGGCAGCAGGGAATGCGACGAGGGGCAGATCTTCATCGAACCCCAGGGCATGTGCGTGATGGCCGGGATCGGCCGAGAGACCGGTCAGGCCGAAGCCGCACTGAAGAGCGTGGAGGAGCGGCTGGACACCCCGTACGGCGTGGTACTGCTCCAGCCCGCCTACACCACCTACCGGCTCAATCTGGGCGAGATCTCCAGCTATCCCCCGGGCTACAAGGAGAATGCCGGTATCTTCTGCCACAACAACCCATGGATCAGCTGTGCTGAGACCGTGCTGGGCCACGGTGACCGGGCCTTTGCTGTCTACAAAAAGACCTGCCCGGCCTATATCGAGGACATCAGCGAGATCCACCGCACCGAACCCTACGTTTACAGCCAGATGGTGGCAGGCCGCGATGCCCCCACCTTCGGCGAGGCCAAGAACAGCTGGCTGACCGGCACGGCGGCATGGACCTTCGTGAACGTAAGCCAGTACATTCTGGGCATCCAGCCCACTCTGGACGGCCTGCGCGTTGACCCCTGCATCCCCCACACGCTGGCAGGCTACACCGTCACCCGCCGTTACCGGGGTGCCGTGTACCACATCCGGGTGGAGAACCCCCACGCCGTGCAGAAGGGCGTGCAGAGCGTCACCGTGAACGGCGCTCCTATTGCGGGCACCCTCCTGCCGCTGGCAAAGGCCGGTGAAAGTGTAGAGGTCTCTGTCATTCTTGGATAACCTCCCTCACAGCAAAAAGACCGCCAAAGCAAGTAGAAACGCTTGCTCTGGCGGTCTTTTCAATACAGTTTTTTCAGTTCCAATTACAGCATCCTGGAAAGGAAAGCCTTCAGACGAGGATGCTTGGGGTTCGAGAAGAGCTCCTGCGGGGGCTCATCTTCCTGAATCCTGCCCTCATCGATGAAGATGACGCGGTTGGACACCTCGCGGGCAAAGCCCATCTCGTGGGTGACCACCAGCATGGTGATGCCGGTGTGGGCCAGCTCCTTCATCAGCTCCAGCACCTCGCCCACCATCTCGGGGTCCAGGGCGCTGGTGGGCTCGTCGAACAGGATGACGTCCGGGTCCATGGCCAGGGCGCGGGCAATGGCGATGCGCTGCTGTTGGCCGCCGGAAAGGCTCTTGGGGTAGACGTCAGCCTTGTCGGAAAGACCCACGCGGGCCAGCAGTTCGTCGGCCTTGTCGGAGATGGCCTGCTTGTCCTTGAGCTTGAGCAGGGTGGGGGCCAGCTCCAGGTTCTTCTTCACGGTCAGGTGGGGGAACAGATTGAAGTGCTGGAACACCATGCCCATCTTCTGGCGCACAGCGTCGATGTGGGCATCGTCCACCTCCACCCCTTCAAACTTGATGGAGCCGGAGGTGGGAATCTCCAAGCGGTTCAGGCACCGCAGAAAGGTGGACTTGCCGCAGCCGGAGGGTCCGATCAGGCACACCACGTCGCCGCGGTAGATGTCGATGTCGATGCCCTTGAGCACGTCCAGGGTGGGGGTGGGCTGCTTTGCGCCCTTTTTCTTCACGCCGCCGTAGGTCTTGGTCAGACCACGGACTTCCAGGATCTTATCGGTCACTTTGTGCCAGCCTCCTCTCAAACATTGCCAGCAGCCGGGTGAACAGCATGACCAGCACAAGGTAGATCAGTGCAACGCCCAGCAGCGGGTACATGGCTTCGTAGGTACGGTTCATGATGCCCTGCGCCGCATACAGCAGCTCCTTGCCGCCAATGACCGTGATCAGGGAGGTATCCTTCAGCAGCATGATGAACTCGTTGCCCAGAGCAGGCAGCACCGCGCGGATAGCCTGCGGGATGATGATGACCACCATGGTGGTCATGTAGTTCAGGCCAAGGCTGCGTCCGGCCTCCATCTGGCCGGGGTCCACGGCCATCAGGCCGCCGCGGATGATCTCGGACACATAGGCACCGGAGTTGATGCCCAGCGTCAGTGCACCCACCATGGTAAAGTTGCGGCTGTTGGCAAAGATGACCATGCTCATGATGAGCAGCTGCACCATCATGGGGGTGCCGCGGATGATAGTGGTGTAGATCTCGCAGATCACATTGAAGAAGCCCAGCACCGGGTTTTTGTGCCCGGGGCGCTGCTGGTCGTGGGCCACACGCACCAGCGCCACCACGCTGCCCAGCACGATGCCCAGCGCCAGTGCCAGGGCGGTGACCAGCAGGGTGGTGCCCACGCCGCCGACGTACTGGAGCCAGCGGTCCTTCAGCAGAAAGGCCTGATAAAATTTGAAGAAAAACTCCTGCCCGAAGTTCAGCTTTGTGCCGCTGTTGAGCAGCTCTTTGAGCAGTTCGTATTGAGCAGCCATTCGCATCCTCGCTTTCCATTTTTTGTTAGAATTTTGTAACCTTATTTTTCCAAAAAAGGGGAGGTGCCCCAGTTGGGGTGCCTCCCCGTGGTACGATGTACGGCCCGGCTTATTCAGCGGTGATGTACTTGTCCACGATGGCCTGCAGGGTGCCGTCAGCCTTCAGCTCTTCCAGAGCGGCGTTGACGGCAGCTTCCAGAGAAGAACCCTTTGCCATGCCGATGGCGTAATCCTCCTCGGCGTAGCTGGTGTCCAGCACCTTCAGGCCGGGGTTGGCGGCCACATATTCCTTAGCAGGGGCGTTGTCGATGACCACAGCGTCCACCTGGCCGTTGTTCAGGGCTTGCACAGCGGTCAGACCATTGTCGTAAGCCACCACAGCGTCATCGCCGAAGTCATCGGAGCAGTAGATGTAGCCGGTGGTGCCGCGCTGGGTGCCGATCTTCTTGCCAGCCAGGTCGTCAGGGGAAGCAATATCGGAATCGTTGGGCACAATGATGGACTGGATGCCGGTGGCATAGCTGTCGGAGAAGTCCATCACAGCCTTGCGCTCGTCGGTCACGGTCACACCGGCCATAGCGATGTCGGCCTTGCCCTGCTGCACGCTCAGCAGCGCAGCGTCAAAGTCCATGTCGTCGATCTGCAGCTCCAGACCCAGCTTGTCGGCAATGGCCTTGGCGGTGTCGATGTCGATGCCCTCGAACTCACCGGAGTCGGTGGTCATCTCGTAGGGAGGGAAGGTGGCGTTGGTGGCCATGGTCAGCTTGCCAGCCTCAACGGTGGTCAGCTCACCGGCGGCAGCGCTGGTGGAAGCAGCCTCAGAAGAAGCGGCAGCAGAGCTTGCCACAGAGGAAGCCACGCTGGAAGAGGAACCACCGCAGGCGGTCAGGGCCAGAGCAGCAACGGACAGACCGGCAGCAGCCAGGAAGCTGCGACGAGTAATCTTTTTCATATTCAAACACTCCTCTATGCACTGTATAATCTTACAACCGCCGGAAGGATGCGAATCATCGATGTTCCGGTCAATGCACTTAGTATAGTTTGAACAAAATGAAAAGTCAATAGTTGTGCATAATAATTCGTGAAATAAAAATAATTTTCCTGAAAATATGCAAAAAACTATTGAATATATGAATATATGCAGAAAAATCCGGCTTTTTTACCGGGGCGTTACGGTTGGCAGCCAGACCGGCGGCACAGCACCCGGGCCCCCGGAGGCTGCGGCCAGCCCTACAAGGCCGCCTCAGAGCCTCCGTAGGGGCCGGAGCGTTGCGGATTTTGGGCAGGCTGGCCCCGAACACTGTGGAAAATGGAGATTTCTGTAGAAGCTGAAAGATGGACGTAGCATCATCGAAAAATTAACATGGCCTAACATCGGGCAAACCCATTGACAAAAAACGGAAGGTATAGTATCGTAGAATTTGCGAAGACAAACTCTACACCCTTTTACCCAAAACAGGAGGAATAAAAGATGTTCAATTGTTCTCGTCGTGATTTTATGAAGAGTGCCGGTGCAGCTGTGCTGGCAGTGGCTGCTGCCGGGATGCTGGCAGGCTGCGGTGCCAACGGCCCCGAGATGGTGGACGTGCACGTCAGCTATGTCCGGGAGAGCTTCCTTGGCGGGATGGTGCCCATTGACGACCATGAAAAGTACGATGAAGTGGTGTCTGTGGCAATGGGCAGCAAGCTGAAGAAGAGCGAGCTGAAGAACCTGGTGGCTGCCTGCAGCGGCAGCACCACCTACTCTGCAAAGGATGTGCCCGATGAGATCGAGGTGGACTGGGAAACTGCCACCGCACAGGTGGTCCTGACCGCATAATAGGGCCGCAGGGCACGCCGATGCTCCTATAAAGCTGTGACCCGGCAGAAAAAATGGGGCTGCTTTTACAGGCCTCGACAAAAACCAGAGCTGTAATGCCTTTTGTGCAGAGCGGCTCTGGTCTTTTGTTGTGCCGCAATGGGAAACGGGGGCCTTACAAGGTACGGGCAATCTCATCGCTGCTGCGCTTGGGTACGCAGTAGTCCCGGTTTTCATCCAGGTAGTATTTTACCCCGGTCTCCGGGGTCATGGGCACCACCCGGGCAGCGTGGGTGGGGTAGCCAAAGGCCACCATGTAGGCCAGCTTCAGCGGCTCTTCGATGCCCAGCAGCTCGGTGAGGGCGGGCTTGTTGATGGCACCCATGATGCAGCTGCCCACCTCCTTGTCCCAGGCGGCCAGGGTCATGTTGGCCAGGGCGATGCCGGTGTCGGTGGAAAGGTCGCCGGGAGCGGAGCTGTCCTGCAGGACGGCCACATACAGGGTGGGCGTCTCGTCGGCCTTGGGCATGCCCTGTTCCGGGGGCAGATAGGCCGCCCACTTGACCAGCGGCTGCACTTTGGCCACCATTTCCGGGCTCTGCACCACCACAAGGCGCAGGGCCTGCCGGTTGGCCCCGCAGGAGGACAGCCGCACAGCTTCCACGATGTCACCCACCACATCCTGCGGCACGGGCTTCTGCGCAAAACGGCGGTAAGTGCGGCGGCTGGCGAGAAGTTCCATAACAGACATTCTGAATCACTCCTTTTTGGCAGGGAAATGCCCCCTGCTCTTACCTATAAAGTATAGCAGTGGGCTGCCCCCAGCGCAAGTAGGCCCCCTCAAAAAAAGCACCCGGGGCCTGCCTTGGACAGGGTCCCCCGGGTGCCGGGCTTACTTCAGGATAAAAGGTTGGCAGGGTCCAGGTACTGGCCATTCTGCAGCACTTCCAGATGGATGTGCGCTTCCTCGGCACATTCACAGCTGATGGTGTCGCCGCCCTTGGCGATGACCCGCTTGACCAGCGGCTTGCCGTAGGAGGTGTAGCTGTCCACGATGACCACATCACCGCGCTGCGGCGTATAGCCTGCCCCCCACACGATGAGCTTATCGCCGTTGACCAGCGTTGGCACCATGGAGCTGCCGTCCACCTGAATGATGCGGAAAAAGAACGAAAAGATGAGCACCAGCACCAGTGCCGCCGAGATCAGCGCCTCGTACCATTCCAGTAGATTCTGCCCGCGCACGGGCTTTGCCTGTTCCTGTTTTTCCATATCCGGTACACCTCACCCTCTGAGTTTTGCATCACTGACCCGATTATACAGCAATCCGCAGCCCCTGTGCAAGCGCACCGGCTGCAAAAAGCCGCATTTTACTGAAATTTTGATAAAGAAAAAAGGGACAACAAGGTTGTCCCTTTTCTCCCGTTTCAAATCGGGGATGATCAAATATCGCTCTTGACCTTGGCAGCCTTGCCCGTA
>OLOT01001549.1_pt1 | contig 13193 bp, 7 predicted proteins | sample 1671991 | NCBI WGS metagenome assembly OLOT01 (sample SAMEA3136634, study PRJEB25190) | human gut metagenome | biome: human gut; feature: human-associated habitat; material: faeces | place: Austria | collected 2013
TTCCCATGTGGAGGTAGCATTCTCCTCCATCCAGAGGCGCTGGGGGTCAATGCCCAGATTCACCAGCTCCCGGTACATGCACTCCGCCTCGGTGATTGGCTCGTCCGTACCCTGACCGCCGGAAAGCACGGCGCTCGTCAGGCGGGCGCGGCCGGGCATGGCGGAGAAGTAGTCGAGCACGATGCCCGCCTCATTGAGGTCGTCCTGCTGGGAATAGCCCCGTTGCAGCAGGCGCTGCAGCTTCACCTGCCCGTTGTGGACGAAGGTCAGCAGCAGCAGCTCGCTCTCGGCGTTGATATAGAGGCAGACGCCGTCGTCCGTATCCGCGGAGGACTTCGCGTGCTTTGGCATGGCAAAGTCCGCGTCCACGGCGGTGGCGTGGCTGTGACCGCAGAAATCGACGGCGGCAACGCTCAGCCCCATGCTGTTGGCAAGGGCATAGTAGCGCTGCAGCATCGCGCGCGGCACCGCCCAGAGCTGCACGCGCAGAAGACGCGCGTCCTCGCGCTGCTCGACGCCCACAGGCTCCCACGAAAGCTGATACTCGCCCGGGTCGATGGGGAAATACTCGTCCATGTTCGCCAGCAGCATCTGACCGAGGCGCTGCTGCTTTTTCACCGCGGGGACGGTGACGCTCTCGCTGATGACCTGCGTGGAGCAGAGCGAAAAGACCACCTTACGGCAGCGGCGGAACAGCCCCTGCCGCAGAACCGGCTCCATCGCGTCCCGCAGGGCGTCCAGCCCCACGAGCTGACCGTCCTCGACCGCGTTCGGCGGCGTGGGCAGGATGACCTGCTCGGAAATGGCGTCGCTGCCCAGCGTCATCTGGGCGATGCGGATCTCCCGCTCGGTGATCTGCACCACCAGCGCCCTGCCGCTCAGCTTTTGGTTGCTCATAAGTGTTCCCTCCCGGACTGTGGGAATGGCACAGCCGTCCCGAAGAACGGTTCTGCCCCTCCCACAGGCTCTTGTTTTTCTCTCGCGGGCAGGTCCGCGCCTGCCCTGTTTCTCTCCCGTGTTACAGCCCAAAAAGACCGAGGTACGCCGCGATGAGCCGGTCGCCCCATAGCGCCGCGACCCAGATCCCGGCGGCAAGATACGGTCCGAACGCCAGCTTGCGGGGCGCGCCGCGTTTCATGCGGACCGAGTGGATGATCGCACCGGAAACGCTGCCGAGGATCATCGCAAGAAGGATGCGCTGCCAGCCCAGCAGCAGTCCCGCCCCTGCCATCAGCTTGACGTCCCCCATGCCAAGGCCGCTGCCGTTCGTCACGAACCACAGCAGGAGGAAAAGAAGGCTCACCGAGAACATCCCGATGAGATACGTTTTCCAGTGCGCGGTATCGCCTGCAAGCTGCACCGCGCCCAGCAGGAAGATCGCAAGGTTCACCCCGTTGGGGATCTCGAAGGTGCGCCAGTCGATGAGTGCCACGACCGTCAGCAGGGAGAAAAGCAGCGAATACAGCACCGCGCGCAGCGGCTCGGCCTGGTACAGCCACGCCGCGAGCAGCCACGCGCCGCCGTTCAGCGCCTCCACCACGGGGTACTGGGCGGAGATCTTCTCCCCGCAGGAGCGGCACCTGCCCCCCTGCGCCAGCCAGCTTGCCACGGGAATCAGCTCGTACCAGCGCAGACGATGGCCGCAGGCCATGCAGTGCGACGGTGTTTTCACGAACTCCTCTCCACGGGGCAGACGGAAGATCAGCACGTTGCAGAAGCTGCCGACGCACAGACCCAGCGCCGTCCAGAGCAGCAGCAAAAGACAGGTCATGGGAAATCTCTCCTTTTCGCTCAGGGGTCTCCCCCGCCCGCCCGGGTGATAGGGATACCGGACGGGCAGAGCGTTGTTTCAAATTGCTTGGGGATGATGTAGGGGTGGATTAGTTGCCGCTAGCCGGGGTCAGCGTCCACTTCGCCTCAGAAAGCTTCCAAGTTGCGCTCGTAGCACCGCTCTTTAATTTGAAACCGGTAAGATTGTAATAAGGCTCCACGGCATCAGCATCGACACCAGAAACGGCAGTAGTACCTGTCTCGTCAGTATAAACTGAAATCGCAGCCTTGCCACCGTCAGTCGCAGCAGGGGTAACGGTGATCATCTTAATGTCCTGGAAGTTATCGTCGTTGACGTGCTTATCGGTATAAGCGAAGACGGCGGCGGTCTTGATGGCGTCGAGCTGGGTGTAGTCGGCAGCCTCGTTGGCCTTCTTGATGTAACCGGAGTAGGCGGGGACGGCGATGCCGGCGAGGATGCCCAGGATCGCGATGACGACGATCAGCTCAACGAGAGTAAAACCGGACTTGGAACCAAACTTTTTCATAGGAGTTTTTTTCCTTTCTTTGTTTTGTGTCGGATTTTATATCATCGCCATGCGGCACGGGCCCCTATCTCCCACACCAGGGGACATGGCTTGGATATACGGATTTACAGGTATTTGTCGAAGGCCTTGGTCATGTTGATCATCGGCAGGTAGATGGCCAGCACGATGATGACCACAAAGACCGCCATGAAGATGATGATGGCGGGCTCCATCAGGTTCAGGAGCTTTTTGGTGGCCTCATCTACTTCTTCATCATAGTAGTCGGCCACTTTGCCCATCATGCTTTGCAGGTCGCCGGTCTCCTCCCCCACGCCGACAAGATTCGACACCATGGGCGGAAAAATACCCGTCCGCACGAGGCTCTCCCGCAGGGGGGTACCCTCGGCGACCAGGGCGCGCGCGTCGCGGATGGCCTCCAGATAGTAGATGTTGCCCATGTTGCTGGCGGCGAGGTCCATGCTGTCCGTCAGCGTCAGGCCGGAGCCGATCAGCACCTCCATCGTGCGGCAGAAGGTCGCGCAGGCGGTCTTGACTGTCAGGTTGCCTACCACGGGCGTCTTGCGGGCGAGCCAGCCGAAAAAGTGCTTGCCCTTGTCGGTCCTGTGAAACAGGACGCCGCCCACGATCAGCGCTGCCAGCACCAGCAGCGGCACCCACCACCAGGACTTGAACCATTCGCAGACCGCCATCACGCCCTGCGTGAGCTTGGGCAGCTCCGCGTCCATATCCTCGAAGGTTTTGAGGAAGTTGGGGATGATCTTCGTCATCATCACGATCAGCACGATGATCATGACCACGATCAGCACGCAGGGGTAGATCATGGCGCTGGTCACCTTGCCCTTGGTGCGCTTGCTGCGTTCGAAATAAAGCTCCATCTGGCGGAAGGATTCCTCCAGATTGCCGGATGCCTCGCCCGCTGACACCATGTTCACCAGAATGGCGGGGAAGATCTTGGGATGGCGGCGCATGGAAGAAGCAAGCGTTTCGCCCTTTTCCACGTCCGCCTGCATTTCGCGGATGGCGGCGCGCAGCTTTTTGTTGCCCGTCTGCTGCCCCAGCATGGCGAGCACGGAGGCGACGGAAACGCCCGCGCGCAGGATGGAGACGAACTGACGGCAGAACACCGCCATGTCCTTCGCCTTGGGGTTGCCGAGGAACGGGATCTCGATATCTCGGTTGAGGGTGGTCTGCTCCTTAATGTCTAAAATCGTATAACCGGCGCCGCGAAGGGAGCTTTTCGCGGTCTCGATGGACGACGCATCCAGAGAGGAGCGGACGCGCTTTCCGTTTCGGTTGATCGCCGTATAGTTGAATCCGGGCATGGAGCCGCCCTCCTTTCTCAGGTCTGCCGCCCTGTCTTGAATTTATCAGGCTCGTTGGCGGCGGCGAGGGCAGTCTCCAGCGAAATCACGTGACGGTCGACCAGATCCTCCAGCGCGTCGTCCAAAAGCTGCATCCCGTACCGCTTGCCGGTCTGGATGGCGCTGACGATCTGGAAGGTCTTGCTTTGCAGGATCATGCTGCGAATGGCGGGGGTGACGATCATGATCTCGAATACCGCCGTGCGGCCGCCGCCGATCTTCGGCAGGAGGGTCTGGCCCACGGCACACTCCAGCACGTCCGCCAACTGGATGCGGATCTGGTTCTGCTGCTCGGCGGGGAACGAGTCGATGATACGGTCGATGGTGTTGGCGGCTCCCTTGGTGTGCAGCGTGCCGAACACCAGATGGCCCGTTTCGGCGGCTGTGATGGCGGTGGAGATGGTCTCCAGATCGCGCATCTCGCCGACTAAGATCACGTCGGGGTCCTGACGCAGCGCAGCGCGAAGTCCCGCGGCAAAGCTGCTGGTATCAGCGCCCACCTCGCGCTGATTGATGATACATTGATCGCTCGTGTGCAGGTATTCGATCGGCTCCTCCAGCGTGATGATGTGGCGGCGCTCGGTGTGGTTGATGTGGTCGAGCAGCGCCGCCAGAGTGGAGCTTTTGCCCGAGCCGGTGGGGCCGGTGACGAGCACCAGTCCGCGGGGTTTATCCGCCTGCGCCACCACCACGGGCGGAAGGCCCAATTCCTCGGCGGTGGCAATGCGCAGCGGCAGCAGGCGAAGCGCCAGCGACGTCATGCCCCGCTGACGGAACACGTTACAGCGCATACGCACCAAATCATGATAGGTCACGGCGAAGTCCGCCTCGCCCATTTCTTGAAATTCCTTGAGAAGTCCGGGCGTGATCAGCTCCTGCACATAGGCGGTGGTATCCGCCTCGGTCAGCGGGACCTCCCCAAAGTTGGTCAGCTCGCCGTCCAGTCGAAAAACGGGGGGCTCCCCCACCGTGAGGTGAATGTCGGAGGCGTTGCGCTCCAGCGCGTCATGAATGAGTGTTCCCAGGTCGATCATGCGCCGTCCTCCAAAGGATGAGTTTCTTCCGCCACATTTTCAACGCTGATGCGCTGCATCTCGCTGATGGAGGTCGTTCCCTCCAGCACAAGGCGGCGGGCGCTTTCGCGGAGGGTGTGCATCCCCTCGGCGATGGCAGTCTCCCGCAGCGCGCCCGTGTCGCAGCGGTGGGAGATCATCGTGCGCATACGGGGCGTGATCTCCATGATCTCGTAAATGCCGATCCGGTCGAAATATCCGGTACCGGCGCAGCGCTGGCAGCCCACCGGCTCGTAAACCTCGGCGCTGTCCTTCTCCTTCGGCGTCAGTCCCAGATATTCCAACTCATGCTCTAAAAGAACGTGCCGCCGCTTGCAGTTGGGGCAAAGACGGCGCACAAGGCGCTGGGCGATGATGCCGGTCAGCGCGTCGGCGATGAGGTAGCTTTCCACGCCCATGTCCAGCAGGCGCGTGACGCTGCTGGCGGTGTCGTTGGTATGCAGCGTACTCACCACGAGGTGACCCGTGATGGACGCCTGCACCGCGATGGACGCCGTTTCCCGGTCGCGGATCTCGCCGATCATGATAATGTCGGGGTCCTGACGCAAAATGGAACGCAGGGCGTTGCCAAAGGTCAGGTTCGCCTTGGGATTCACCTGCACCTGATTCACGCCGTCCACGTTCGCCTCCACGGGGTCCTCCACCGTGACGATGTTCACCATGTCGCTGTTAAGCTCGTTCAATGCGGTGTAAAGCGTGGTGGATTTGCCCGATCCGGTAGGTCCGGTGACCAGCACGATCCCGTTGGGATGGCGCAGGATCTCGTCGAATTTTTCCAGTTCCGACCCCGTCAGACCAAGGGCGCGCTTGCTGCGGCGCAGCGCCTTTTTCTGCGTCAGTCGCATCACGCACTTTTCGCCATAGACCGTGGGGAGCGTGGAAACACGCACATCGTATTCCCGGCGGTCCACCAGGATGGAAAAGCGGCCGTCCTGCGGTCTGCGCTTTTCGGAAATATCCAGATTGCTGAGGATCTTAATGCGCGCGATGATGGCGGGCAGCAGCTGCAGGTCGTAAGTGGCGGTGGTGTACAGCACGCCGTCCACCCGGCAGCGAACCCGGACCTTGTCCGGTCCGGACTCCACGTGGATATCGGAAGCGCGTTGGCGCACCGCCTGCTCCACAAGGGAGTTCACCAGCACCACCACGGGGGAGGCGTTGACATCCTCCTGAAAGACCTGATCTTCCAGAGAGGCGCTCTCCCGCTCGTTGGTCTGGGTGTAAAGCTCGGCAGCCTCCTGCATCTCCTCGCTGCCGTAGCAGCGGTCGATGGTCACGAGAATGTCGGATGTTGTCGCTAAAAATGGCTTAATGCGACACTTGCTGGCAATGGCGACCATGTCGCGCCCCTTCATGTTCATGGGCTCGTTCATGGCAACATACAGCGTGCCGCTGTCCTCCGGATCAAACTGGAAGGGCATCATTGTATATGTACGCAGGATATCCGGGCGAACCGCCTGTCGGACATCCATGGGGATGGTCATTTCGTAAAGGTGCACCACGGGGGTGCGGGTCAGCGAGGACAGGGCTTCGATGACCTGTTCCTCGGGCAGGATGGCGCGCTCCAAGATCAGCTCGCGGATGGACTTGTTCGTTTCCTCCTGAGCACGACGCAGCTCGTCCGCCTGTTCCGCGGTCAAAAGCTGCTGTTCCAGCAGGTATCGCAGGAGCTTTTCGTTCATGCGCGCCCTCCTTTCTCTTGTTTTTCGGGGCAGAAATTATTTTTGAATCAGTGCTTTTCAAAAGTGTGAGACGACAGACCCGCCAGGCTCTCAAACGCGAATGAGCCGCTGCCGCGCCTAACGTCTCTTTTTTTATGCCCCCCCCCCCCCGGCGGGGCGGAATTGCCCCGCCGGGAAGAGGTGGTCCGAATGATGGATTTGTCTTACGCTGTCAAATTACTTGCCGTTGACGACGTTGATGATGAGGTTCGCGCTGGCGGTGCGGCCGTTGTAGTTGACCGTCACCTTCTGACCGTTTTCACCAGCGAAGTCGTTGATGCTCAGATCGCCGAACTTCGCGATGAGGTTCGCAAGCTCGGTCACAGCCTCGAGAGAGGTCTTGGCATTGCCAAGCGCCGTGAGATCGTTCTTCGTCAGCTCCACACCCGCGATGGTCACGCTTGCGCCGTCGGGCAGCAGGTTCTGCGCCTTGGCAACGATCTTGCCGAGGTACTGCGCAACATACTTGTCGCCCTTGCTGCCGACGATGCTCTTCATGGTATCGCCCTTGAGCGCGTCAGCAAGCTCGCTTGCCTTCTTGGTCTGGATGCCATTGGCGGCATCGAACTTCAGGCTGTTGATCAGGTTGATCTTCTCCTGATACTTCGTCTGTTCGGCAGAGCCGTTATTCAGAATATCCGACACATTGATCGCGGCAAGCTTGCTCTCCAGCTTTTCGGCGAGCTTTGCCTTGCCCTCGTCCTTGATGGTGGTCTTCAGGCTATCCATGTCCACAGCCTTCTTGGCGGCGTCCTGCTCGGTGGTGAAGTTCAAACGGAGCTGCACGAGCGCGCTGTAGATCAGGTAATCCTTCAGACCGGGATTGCCCGCCAGCAGATCCTTCAGCGTGGCGGAGGAATTCAGCGCAGTGTCAAGCTCATCGGTCGCCATCTTGACGATCTCACCCTTGAGGGCGGGAACATCGACCTCAGCCTTTATAGCGCCTGCCTTGACCGTGATGGTCTTTTCAGCAAGGATAGCATTGATATCGTCGACCGTCTTGATATCCAGCTTGATATGGGAGGGCGTAATGGTAGCCGAGGAGTAGTTGGAAAGAACCCACTTAGCCACCGACAGCATTTCGTGGTTGTTCGCCTTATTGACGATCCAAGCCTCGTTGATCTCCTTCTCCTTGAGCTTAGCCTTGATTTGGTTCTGGATCAGAGCGTCCACATCGAGCGCGCCGATGTCCTTCTCGATCTGAGGCCACACGGCGTTGATGAGGATGTCGTTCTTAAGACCCTTGAGGGTGCCGCCGCTGATGGTAGTGTCAACGATCGTCGTCCAGTTGATATCGATCCAGCTCTCCACCACGGGCATCAGAGCATTTTCAATGCTCTCGACAGAGGTGTTCGTCAGCTTGATGTCGTACTTGGCAAGCGCTGCCGTGACCTCTTTGTAGAGGGCGGGGATCTCCTTCTTCAGATCATCCTTGGCCTTAGCGACGACCTCATCCTTGGTGGTGCCGTCGTTATAGCTGATCTGCTCGGCGAGCTGCTTCACACCCTCGTTGTAAGCCGTCTGGATATCCTGAGTGATGTTGAGACGCAGATAGTTCTCATCGCCCTCGTACTTGTACTCGAGCAGACCGTTGCTGTTGAGGTTCGCCACCACGGTCACCTGATAGTCTTTGGCGTACTTGGCGGTCTTCGCGGCGATCTCCGAGTTGGCGGAGGAACCGAAGTTCATATTCACGCCGATGGTGAACTTAAGCTGAGAGGTGTACCCCTCCTTGGCGCCCTGCTCCTTCATCTGCTTGTAGATCTCCTTGGAGATGGCAGTGCCGAGCTCCTTGGCGATCTGGGACTTGCTGCCCTCGAGGGTGGTGTTGCCGTCGCCGACCTTGATGGTGGCGTAGGTCTTACCGTTGAACACAACGTCCACATCGCCGCAGACATAGTTGCCCTTGCCGTCGTGGAAGTTCGCCCACAGGCTCTTGCCCTCGGTCTTGAGCTTATCGACGACCTGCGTCTTGATCTCCTGCAGGGACTTGTCGGTGAGCACGATGCCGGTCTCGGACTCGACAGCGTTCTTAACGCTGGTCAGGAAACCGTCGATATCGTCAGGAGTGGGCTTGCTCGTGTTGCCGGTGATGATCGCGTTGGCGATCTTGTTCGCCTGCTCGATAACGGAAACGGCCTGGTCTTCCTTCACGTTCAGAGCAACGTTCCAGGTGACCTCACGCTCGGTCTTGTTGTCGCCGGAGGTGAAGTTTGCCTTCACATCCTCGACCTTGACCATGTCGTTGACAATGTTCTTGACCTGCTGGAGCTGTGCATCCGTCAGGTACTTGTTGTCCTTGTTGACCTGATCAACGGCGTCGACAACAGCCTTCTTCATGGCGTCGAATCTGTCGTTGACATCATTGACGGACTTGAGAACGGCATTGCCGATCAGGTCATCGGAAACGACCACGGGAGCCTTCGCCTCCCAGATCGCAAACAGGGTGGTGTTCGCCGTCACGTTAATGCTCGTGCCGGTGATCACTTCGCCGTTTGCTTTCGTCGCCCAGCCCTTGAACTGCTTGCCCGAAGGAGCGGTGAAGGTGCAGGTGGGCAGCGTGTAGCTGCCGGAAACACCGGTGACATCCGCCATACTGCCGCTGCCGCCGTTCGCGTTAAAGCTCACGGTGTAGGTGGTCACCGGGGGATTCACGGGGGGATTCACCGGGGGGTTCACCGTGCCGCCGGGATTAACGCTCGGGGTGTTGTCCGGCTTCGCGCTCTGCACGAGGTAAGACATACGGTAGATCACCGCTGCCACCTGCGCACGGGTGGACAGTTCGTTGGGACGGAACGTGCCGTCCTCAAAGCCGTTGACCAAGCCGTGACGCTGGCACTGCTTGACCGCGGCGAGCGCATACGCGGGGATCGCGTTCTCATCGACCATGACGGAGACGGAACCGGTCTCGGGCAGAGTCACCTTCCATGCCTTCTTATAGAGGGCGAGGTAACGCTCGATCATGGTGCACATCTGCGCACGGGTGATGGGATCGTTCGGGGCAAACTTGCCGTCGCCCACACCATCCACGATCCTGTTGGCGGCCGCCCAGTTGATGGCATCGGTGTACCACTGGCCGGGAGCCACATCGGTGAATGCGCTCTGGGTGCGATCACCCTTCGCACCGTCGAAACGGAACAGGACCGTGACGAACATCGCACGGGTCATGTTCTCCGCGGGAGCGAAGGTCGTCTCTGAGGTGCCGTTGAAGTAACCCTTCGACGTCACATAGTCTACGAACTGGTAGTACCAGTCGGATCTGCTGACGTCCGTGAAATCGTCAGCTTTTTCCGCCAGCGCTGTGGGCACCAGGGAAAAGACGATGCACAATGCCAGCAGAGCACTCAAGATACGCTGCTTTTTCATCTTCTTAACCACTCCTTTTTTTTACTGATGATCTTCGAGTACCGCAAAAGGGTGTCAGCGTTTCCGCCCCAAGCGCTGCTCGCAGCATCCAAAACCTGTCCCTGTCCGGGCGTGCGGATAGACGCACGTACTGACAGTAATACAGTCTACATAAAGTCTATCAGATATTTTCTCTTTTTGCAAGCAGTTCTTGCTTTTTTTCTATATCCTTCCAGGGGTCTTACATTCGAAAATTAATCGCCGCGAATTGCTCGGACAAGTCTCACGTGAGACCGCCCTATCCTTCTTCAAAACAGGAGAACGCCGGATAGTAGCGCAGTGGGATGGGCTGTCCGAGCGCGGCGGAGCGATTCTTGAGGATCTTGAGCTCCAGCTCGCGGGGATCCTTGCGCTTTTCCTCGTCGATGTTGAAGCCGGGCCGCCCCGCCCCGCGCGCCTGAAGTCCCATCAGCACGTCGGCGGAGTAGTCGATGCCGCCGGATTCCTTGAAGGCGTTCATGGAGACTTCCAGATTATAATTCTCGCGGTTGAAGGAGGAAATGGCGAGGATGGTCAGCCCGTGCTGGCGCGAGAGCTTTTTCAGCGCGCAGACGATGCGGTCAAGGTTCTGCTTGTCCGTGAAATGGACGTCCACCGGGGCGATGATCTGGAGATAGTCGATGAGCACCACGGGCTTTTGTCCGGTCTCGGCTATGTGGCGCGCGACCTCCGCGCGGATGTAGTCCAGCCCCGTTTCGTGGTCGCCCTCGCGGAAATAGAGGTGCTTTGCATAGGAGGCGTAGCGCGTCTGCGCCAGCTCCAGATGCGCGAGATCCTGCGCACTGTAGCCCGCCCAGCGCCTGCCGTCTAAAACACCGCGTGCGGTCTTGGCAAGGCGGCGGCGCGCGGAGGTGTCGAGCAGGAAGGATTCGCGGGAAACGGAACGAGCCATCAGCTCCCATGTCATCATTTCAAGGGAGAAAATGAGAACGTCGCGCCCCTGCATGGCAAGCTGATCGGCGATCTGCATACAAAAGGCGGTCTTGCCCAGCGAGCTGACCGCGCCGATCACATAAAGTCCGTCGTAAAGTCCGCCGTCCAGCGTTTGATCCAGCCCCTCAAAGCCGGTTTTGAGCGCGGGCCGCTTTGCCTGCGCCTCGATATAAGCGCGGAATGCCTCCATCTGCCCCGCGGCGGAGGTCTCGGCATAAGGGGGCGGCTGCTGTGCCTGCCGATCCTCGACCGCCTGCGCCAGAAATCGCGCCGCGCCCTCGCGGTCGGCGCAAAGAAATTCGTTCAGATCCTTGCCGGTGGGAACGCCCGGGCAGCGGTACAGCCAGGGAAATTCCTCGGCGAGGGCGGCTGCCCACGCGTTACCCGCCGCGTCGTTGTCCGTCAGCAGCAGGATGGGGGCGGGCTTTTTGAGTCCGCGCAGGAGTGCGGCTGCTTTTTCGCGGTTGCCCGCGCCGTTCAGCGCGGCGGCCCGATAGCCCAGCTCCTCTGCCGAGAGCGCGTCAAAGGCGCCTTCCAAAAGGAAGACCGGCTCTTCCCCGCCCGCAGTCAGCAGCTCCGGCTGAAAGAGCGGCGAAGGCTGCCCTTTTTCGTTGAGATAGCGCTTTTCTGCGACGGCGCGGCGCACGCAGCGCCCGTTTTCGCATGGCAGCACCACGCAGTCATGCTCAGGGTCGTAGCCAAGGCGGAATTTTGTCACTGTGGCGTCGGAAAGCCCGCGTTTGGCAAAATAATCGGTTTTTCGGCGGTGAGAAAAGCAGCTTTCGGGGTAGGAGGCGGGCAGCGTTTCCCTGCTCAGGCGGTCAGCGGGGCGCGCCTCTCCCGCGTCGCCGTGCCCGTAGCGCTTGCTCGCAAGCGCCAGAGCGTCGTGCGGCGAGGTGAGGTTTTCGTCGATTGCCAGCAGATCGAAGAGATCATAGTCCGCGCCGCAGGCAAAGCAGTGTACTTTCTGCCGCTTTGCGTCGTATCCCATGGAGGGATCGCGGTCGAGATGCTTTGGATTCAGGCAGCGAAAGCGCTTTTGCGGGTCAATACCCCGGTCATAGAGATAGTCAACGATGCGGGGGCGCAGGTCGTGAAAGGTGTCCGGCATAGGATCGCCTCCTTTTCTTGTCGTTATTATAGCATAAGACCCCGCGGAGGAGCGATTCCCGCGAGGTCTGTAAGATATCTTAAGATATCAATAAGGGGATTTTCGGTAAAAAAAGAAAATCCGAAAAAAATTAGATGAAACAAATATAAAAGTATGATTCGACAGAAAATATCTGTATAAAAGTTTGAAAAACATGGAAAAATGGCTTGGGTGATTTTGGGTCTCCTGCACGACTTGAGGTCGGCTTTGCACGAAATGAAGTCGTCTTAGCACGGCTCGAAGTCGGAATTGGACAGGCTGTGACCCTCGTTTTTTCCACAGGATGGGCACAGACGGTGGAGAACTTCCGTGAAAAGCAGGCGTTTTGGTGGGAAAATCGGACTTTTGTCGTCAAATTTCCGCTTTTTGTGGATATCTTTTCCACGGATGTTTTGTCTTTCAATCAGCGGCCGCGCAGAAATTTGAGGAATTCAGACGTGGTTTCGTGCAGTTGCTGAGGGGTCACTGCGTGCTCTGGGGCGGCTTTTTAGCGGGCTTTTTCTTCGCCTCGATCTGCTTGACCGTCTTGTTTTTTTCGATCTGCTGGATGTAGCTCTGCATGGTGGCGTCAATGCCGACGTTCATCTTGCCGCCGAGGAAGGTATTGATGTCGTCATAGTCGAAATCCATGTGGATCGAGCCGCCCGAGACGTCCTCGATCTCCTCCACCGCCTTATTGAACGGGCGGATGATCGCCTCGTCATAGTTGCGGTTTTTGACGTCCTCCTTGGTCGGCAGGCCGATGTAGTGGATGATGTCCTGAATTTTTACGCGGAAGCTGCCGTCGTCATCGACGGGCGCTTTCCGCGCGCGGTAGAAGAGATAAAACGCCATGCGGTAGGCATTTTCGCTCAGATGACCCATCCAGTCGGGGATCAGCTGGTAATACTGGGTCAGGAAATGGCGCACGTTCTCGGCGAAGGAAATGCGCACCTCGCCGGTGTACTTTTTGATGGATGCCTCGGTCGCCAGATGGGTGATATAAAAGGATTCAAAATACTTTTTGAAGGATTCCGCGGTGATCTTCATGCCCGTGATGGACTGCATATCCTTCTTGATCTGGCGGTAGGCGGCGTCTCTGGAGCGGAGCCCCGCCCAGTCCATATATTCCTCGATAGTAAAGCTCGCGGTGCTGTTGCGCCAGTTGTCGCTGTTGCCGCGCATCAGGGTGTAGATCAGCAGGCGGTGCGCCGTCCAGGAGAGATTTTTCGTGTATTCCGCGACGGCCTCAA
>OLOT01001553.1_pt1 | contig 13146 bp, 14 predicted proteins | sample 1671991 | NCBI WGS metagenome assembly OLOT01 (sample SAMEA3136634, study PRJEB25190) | human gut metagenome | biome: human gut; feature: human-associated habitat; material: faeces | place: Austria | collected 2013
CCATTCGGCGAGGGGTTCCGGTTAAAATCATCGGTCAGTCCCGTGATCGTATTGCCGGGATTGATGGCATTCAGGCGAATTTTGCGGTCGATGTATTCCGGCGCGTGGACTTTCATTTTGACATATGTACACAGGCACTGCTTGGAGAAAACATAGCCATTCTGAATGACATCGGGGTGCGCGGCATACCAGTCGAGCGCAGCCTCATAGCTCGGGGCATTTACGACTGCTGCGCAGTCTGCAAAGGCATCCTGCCAGCCAAAGCCGCCGGTCGAGGCGATGATATTGACAGAGCCGTTGTCCGCAATTTTTGGCAGCGTCTTTTCCAGCAGATATTTGTGCCCGAGGAAATTGACCTTCTGCACCTCCAGCGCGTTGGAGGCATCCGCCTTCAGCGCGATGCCGTGGCAGAGGAACATGGCGTCGATCGTTTTCGGCAGCGCATCTGCAAGCGCATCCAGATCCGCCTTGACACCGAAGTCGGCGTACAGCTCGCCTGCGACCGGAAAATCCAGCTTACTGTGCCGTCCGTTGCGGCGGCAGATCGTATAAACGTTTGCCCCGAGCTCCTGCAGCAGCCGTGCCGCAGCCAGTCCCATGCCGGAGTATGCTCCGGAAACGACGACCGTTTTTCCCTCATATCCAAACAGGTTTTTCAGATCCATATTGTTTCCCTTTCATGCAGCATACAAAAAGGAGCCTGTGGTCAGGCTCCTTTTTGGCTTCGGTAATTACTCGATTGCCTGAAGCTCCTTGTCCAGCTCCTCCAGATGGGGTTGCAGGAACGCCGACTGCGGGAAGCTGGCGAGCTTGCGCAGCGTCAGACCGCCGACGAGCTTCATCTGCGGGTTCTTGGAAGCATCGGGGCTGTACTTGTCCAGAACAGCTGCTGCCGCCGGATTCTTCAGAATGTCCTTTACCTTGCTGTCGAGAGAAAATGCCATGAGAGTAACCTCCTCTTTCTTTGATTCTCTACACATATTTTAGAGAATCCTGCCGAAAAAGGAAATCCTGCAAACTGGCGGATATGTACCGCAGGGACCCGTTTGTTTTGCGGGGGATGCGGCGCAGAGTCTCAAACATTACAAGCAGCGGCTATTACAGCCGTGAATTCGCCCGCCGCACGGATGGCGGCATGGTCGGCATCAATGTCGGGATTCCGGTTCCGGTCGGCATTTTCCCGTTCAGCGGGCACAAGGACTCCTTCTTCGGGGATCTGCACGTGCTTGGAAAAGACGGCGTGCGGTTCTTTACGGAGGTCAAGGCGGTCATGACAAACTGGCCGAATCCCGCATCCGGCGAGAAGCATCAAATCGACACCTGGGAAGGCTCCGTCGGCGGAAGCATGTAAGTTCGGCAGCAGAAAGGACAAGCTGTTTATCTCGATGTATAACACTTATGTCCATGATACCTACCGCCGTATTATCATCGTCATTGATGAATTGGCTGAAATCCTCGACAAAAAGCGTTTTCCCAAAGCCCAGCACGCCAGAATCGACAATATTATTGGCTATTTGTCAATAATTGCATGTACAGGTCGCGCATTTGGCGTTCATCTGATTCTTGGAACACAGCGCCGCAGCGCTGTGCATCTCAACCAAAAAACAGCGCCATAAGAAAGAAGAAATCCGAACACATCTCCCACAGGGAAGAATAAGTTCGGATTTCTTGCATTTGGTACGCCCGACACGATTTCCCCCTCCGGGGGATAAACTTCTCATCGTGTCGGACGATAAAAATATCCACCCCGGTTGGGGTGGATATTTTTATGGTACGCCCGACACGATTTGCCCCTCCGGGGCATAAACTTCGAACCGTATCGGGCAATAAAAATGCCCACCCCGGTGGGGTGGGTATTTTTATGGTACGCCCGACACGATTCGAACGTGCGACCTACAGAGTCGGAGTTTTCAGGCGTATCCTGACTGATAAAATGCTGCATTTTCAAGGATTGTACGGTTTTCGACGAGATTCCCCGTCTTTTCTGAATGATTGCAAAACCGTTGAAAACACTGAAGAAATCGGCTTTTTGGGGATTTCGGATGATAGCAGTCAAATAGTAGTCACGGTCATATCATTGCCAGAACAACATTTCAGGAAAAATATAAAGACGCGCTGCTTGCAGAATTACAAGCAGCGCATTTTTATATGTCGGTCAATTATCAAGATCGTTTCAAATCATATCCTTAGTCTTCTGGATGCAGCTCGTAAGTACACAGATAAAATAGAAACGACGTCATCTGATAGCGGCTGATGCGGGTATCGGAGGCATCCAGCAAATCGGGAAGATCGCTGTCCCGTGTGGTGATGCCGGCCTGATTGCACCAGAGCATGGCGCGGACGGCTTCGGCACTGAGCTGCGGCTCACTCTGTATGGTCTGCTGGAGCTGTGTCCGGTCTACTGCCGTATCGACGCCGGCCATAGCCGCATAGCGGTAGATCAGCACGCACGCGGTTTGATAGTCCACTTTATCTGTGCATGCAGTACACACATCATCCTGCCGGAGGAGCCGTTTCTGCCAGGCCCAGCATACAGCGTCGTAATAGGGATCGGTGCCGTCAAAGTCCTCACTTTCAGAATCAGGCGGAAGAGCGGAGCTGTCCGTTTCGGGGCGTCCGGCGATCCGGTAGAGTACATCGACAAACTCGCCCAGCTTTGCTCTGGCCTTTCCGCCGAAGGTATCCGGAGTTTCCGGATCCACATACCCATTGCGGTACATATACAGGACGCTGGCCTGATTGAAAATGCTCTTGATATCCGTAAATACCACGGTGTCTTCCAGACTGCCGCCGCTCGGCTGTTTGTCGAAGACGTGCGCGTAATAATCACTGTTGACAATATTGCTGGAGAGCTGGAACTTGTTTTCTACATAGAGACGGTACGCCTCGAGCATTTCGTCGGAGATGCTAGCGTCCGCATGCGCGGGGATGACGGCCTCAGACCCGGCGTCATAGCGGAAGGTTTTCGTCAAAAAAGACTTGTCCGACAGCACGGCCATATGGATCCCGGTGGATAACACGTCAGTACCTGCCAGCAGCCGCGAATCAAAGTCCACGCCGAACAGGTTCAGAAGCGTCGGCAGAATGTCCGCCGTGGAGCAGTATTCATCCACCACGATATTCTCTGGAAGACCGGGAACATAACAGATGAAGCTGTTGCGGTATTTTTCAAAGGTGGTGTCCAGCGTTTGACCTGCCAGCTCATTGTATTCTGTCTCGGTTAGACCGTAGGGATAATGGCCGTTGGTCAGGACGATGCAGGTCTTGTCTGCAATGCCGGCCGCCTCCAGCCGCTGCGTCAGGTATTCCAGCGCATACTCCAGTTCCAAATTGCAGGCGATATACGCCTTGACCGGCTCGGAATCGGGAAGGCTCTTCACCACATCTTTGTTTTTGGCGCTCATGGCGTTGTCCCAGTTGTACTGGTAGTGGCCGCTGAAGGTCATGTAATAGGCGTGGAAGGGCGTTTCGCTTCCGATATAGTCGTCTACGGAGGCCTGCATCATCTCTAGATCGGACGAGGGCCAGTCGATTTTGATATCCAGACCGGAATCCGCTGCCTGGAAGGTGTAGCCCATGTTGGCGTGGGTGATGTTCCGGTTATAAAAATCCCCGATGTAGTCGTGATAGGCCCAGGTCTGATAGCCCATCTCTTTGAGCGCATTGCCCAGGCAGAACGGCAGATAATTGGTACCTGCCACATTGAAGCTGGAATCGGTTTTTGTACGGGACATATCCGGATACAGCCCCATACACATGGTGTACTCGCCGTTGGTGGTGACAGACTGGAAGGTACCATAGTAATTTTCAAAAATGATGCCGGTATGGGTCATCTTGTAGAGCGTCGGCGTCAGTTCCTCACTGATGAACCAGGGGCAGAAGCTCTCGGCGCAGATCGTGATCAGGTTATAGTCCTTCAAAAGACCGGTGTAATTATTTTTTCGGGTGGGGATCACGGTCGCCAGATACTGATCCGTATTTTTCAGAGTTTCGTCGTTGGTGCCGCTTGCCAGGGCGGCGAAATCAATGCTTTCGATCACATTATAGGAATTGCTGCTGTAGGTCCGCGGGCTGCTGCTTGCACCCGGAGAGGACGGCGTGATCGAAGATGTGCCGCTGCGGCTGCCGAAGAGCATATAGCGAAGCTCCTGCGCCGTGGTGGCCAGCATACCGACCTTCTTATAGCTGCTGTCGGTGGAGGTGTTCACGTTGCAGAAAGTATGGTACACGGAAAGCGGCTTGTTTCGACCAGAAAGCATGAGACTTGCAGTTATGACCAGCAGCCCAAGAAAAACACCAGCGGACGCAAGCGCCTGCCGCCAGCGGAGCCGACGCTTCAGTGCGCCTGGTTTCCGCAGCGCAAGGCAGAGGAGCGTCACAGGCAGCGGTATCAGTAGCAAAAGGATTGTCGAAAGGTTCCTGCCGATGCTGTAAAGGATCTGCGAGGCAAAATTTGTGACAACATTTCCGCCCATGCTGATCTCGTTGATGGGCATGAAGTTTCCGAAGATCACCTGATAAACCAGCTGCACCTCGGCAAACAGCACCTGCGCGGCTATCAGAAGGAATCCCGCGATCTGCCGCGCGACGCCGGGCAGGCACGAGACCAGCAGGGAGCTGAGCACGCCGCCCAGCAGACCGAACAGAAACAGGTAGACCGCATAGCGGTCCAGTGAACGATATACACACAGGTGCAGACAAAGCTCGATATAGACGCTGGCAGAGCAGAACAGCAGCAGATTTTTGCGCCATGTTTTCCAGAGACTGCAAGACGGCGCCGCAGTTGCAGTGCAAGATTCACCTGGGTTTGCGTTGAACATATTGCTTACTCCTGATCAAGGTTATTGTAAAGAAAACAGCAGCAGAACCTTATCATAGAGAAAATGTCGGAAACAGTCAACGCTTCTTCAAAAAAATTCAGAAAGTTTTATAGACGTTGCTGCCTTAACAGCGGCAAAGAAACGTCCCGGTAGCGAAAACATGGAGGCTTCCGAAATCCGGAAACCTCCATAAATTTATCAGATTCGACAAAAGAAGAATTGAATGGTCAGGCGGCGCTGAACGGCTCCAGGTCTGTGTGATTTTTCCACTCGTCCGTGACGCCGGCGTCGCGCAGCAGCTCTGTCACGGTTTTATCCAAGGCATCGACTCTGTCGCTGCTGACTGCCTTCAGGTCAAAACCGGCATCGCCGGCATCGTCCAGAATCGCGGGATCCTCGCTGCCGTCCAGCAGGGCGTTTGCCTGACGAAGCGCCTGCTGCCACTGGAAGGAGAAAAAGTCCTTCTGCGTTGCATTCATTCCGGCCAGATAAGTTTTCGCTGCTTCTTCGACCTTTCCGCTCTCGTTCATAGCGAGGTTCATCAGAGAAACTGCGGCGTTTGCCTGCTGCAGGCTGCCGCCTGCGCTGCCGTGCGCGACAGTATCAATGCTCACGAGCAGATTGACCAGCGTATCCTTGCTCTCGGGTGCATACATCCAGCCGGTCACGTCACCGCTGTAATTGACCATGTCAGTGGTCTGGGACTCCAGCCGGTAAAGCAGCGTCACAAGCTGGGCGCGGGTGCAGGATGTGTCCGGCAGCAGACGGTTATTGGAGCCCTTGAGGATTTCGGTGTTGACTGCCCACGCCATCGCCTCGCGGGCATACTCGGAAAGGCTGTCATAGTCGTTATACTCGCGGATCGCCATGCCGCCCTGCGTGGTGTCGAAGCCTTGCTGCCTTGCAAAGCGCCAGAGCATCGTGACCGCCTGCTCCCGGGTCACGGCATTCGCCGCGCCGAAGGTGTTCTTGCTGAGACCGGTGACAATGCCGAGACTTGCAGCCCAGCGGACGGCTTCTGCGTAATAGGAACTCTCTTTCACATCAGAAAAGCTCATCGCGTAATTCACGACTGGCTTCCCGGCGGCGCGCCAGAGGAAGGTCACAAAGTTGGCGCGGGTGCAGTCACGCTCCGGCGCGAATGCGTCCTTGCTGACACCGGATGTGATTTCTTTCTCGACCGCCCAGTTGACAGCGTCATAAAAATAATCCTGTTTCGATACGTCTGTAAACGCCTGTGCCGGTTCTGTGGCAAGCGCCTGTGCGCTCAATAGCATCACGGCTGCCAGCAGCAAACTGAAAACCCGAATGGTGCGTTTCATACAAATGCCTCCATATTTATTGGATCTTGTATCCATCTTTGCATTTTTCCAGCGCAAAGTGCATCTGCGCCTCGTGGGTCGCAAACGGAAGCTGTTCAAATCCGTCCGCCGGATGAAAAGAAATAATCTGATTCAGATGATCGATCCACACGGCGCAAAGCTCTTTGAAATGTTCCCGCTGCTCCTCGTTCATCGTATATGCTCCTTTTCTGTTTTGTCATATAATTTTAGTCGGTTTATCTTGTAAAAACAAGAAACTGGCAGTACAATAAAGAAAAAGAGACTTGTGCAAAGCGCACAAGCGAAAGGATATCGCCATATGGCTGCAACACGGTGGGAAACGTGCAGTGCCGATGCGCTGCTGCGGGAATTTTTTGCGCAGGACGATCTAAGTCGCCTCGCGGAAGGCGCGGGCGCGCTGCTGGGCTGTCCGCTTCTGGTGCTGGACGATACGTTTCATGTTGCCGCGCACCATTTGCCGCTGGGGTTTTCCGATGCGGTGTTTCAGGCGTCGGTGCGCAGCGGCGAGATCACCTATGAGGCAGGCGCGATCATCAGCCGAAGTCCAGCCCTGTCCGCAGGAGCGGCGGACTGCATCAAGCTTGCAGACAGCCCGTATCGCCGCCGCTTTGCCCCGCTCGTCAGTGCGGGCGTGCGGCTGGGGTATCTGATCTGCGTCGACACGGACGGGCATCTGGAAAAAATCCCGGCGCAGACATGGAATACCGTGGAGCAAATTCTGTCCAAGCAGCTTTTCGTCGAGGCCAGCCGGCAGGATAAGCCGTTTGAAACGGCGGAGGATATTCTCCGGCATTTGCTGGACGGCGGCTTTCCGTCCGCACCGTATTTCAGGCTGCAAATTTCGGGAACATATCTGGTGGACTTCCATCCGCTTGCCTTCGCGCTCATCGATCTGACTGCCTATCACAGCGGATATCTCGGGCAGCGCCATTTGAAGGAGGAAGTAACGGCGATTTTCCTGGACTCCCATTCTTTTTTATACAAAGGAAATGTTATGCTTTTTCTGCACCGGCGGGAAGATATGGAGCGATTTCCCGTACTGGCGGAGGAATTTCAGCTCAAGGTCGTTGTGTCGGAGAAAATTGACGATCTGTTTGCACTGCCTGCGCTCTATCGCACGGCAAGCGAGGCACTGGCGCTGATGACGGATGAACGCTTCCACGGCGGTCGCGTCTACACTGTTGCGCAGCTGCGCACGCCGCTGCTGCTGAAAAATCTGGAAGGGCGGGAAGATTTGATCGCGCAGGAGGTGCGCACTCTTGCCGCGCACGACCGGGAAAAGGGCACGCAGTACTGCGAAACGCTCTATTATTATCTCATTTGCTGCCGGTCGCTGCAAAAGACCTGCGAGGCGCTCTTTGCCCACCGCAACACGGTGCTCTACCGCATCCGAAGAATGCAGGAGGAATTCGGCATCCCGCTGGATGAACCGGTCAAGCACGCCGATCTGCTGCTGAGCGTGTCGCTTCTTTTGTTTGAAGCGAAGGGGCCGGATTTCTTCCTGCCGCAGCTACCGCCTGATAATTCATAATTCGGTCATGCTTCTAACAAGATTTTGTCACAACTTCCTGTCACAATAACGCCAGTTCGAAAGAACGGAACACCCTTGATGAAAGGAAGTTTGACCTATGAAAAAAGTATTGGCAATTTTGCTTGCCCTTTCGGTGCTGGCATTGAGCGCCTGCGCAGCCAAGCAGGCTAATTCGGATACACAGAAGGACTCCAACACAGCGGAAACGGAGCAGCAGCCGGATTCTGCGCAGACCGCAGAAACACAGCAGCCCGCGCAGGAAGCAAAGCGCATCGAGCCGCTGCCGGAAAGCCTTGACCTGAACGCACTGACCGACGCGACCGTCGCAGCAAGCTTCGGCGCGGAGAACATCTCCGAAAAAGACGGCAAGACGCAGATCACCCTGACGGTCTATGATTACGATGTCTACGATATGGTGGACATTGCACAGCTTGCCGTCGGCGATACCATCGTCGTGGACGGCAAGGACATGGTCGTTGCATCCCGCGAGGACAAGGATGGCTTTGTTACCATCAATGGAGCACTCGAGCAGGGTGGTGTCGATCTGACGAGCGATGACAGCGGCGTTTATTATGCCGTTGGCATGGACGATGCGAAGTCGTATCACGAGCTTGGTAAGATCACCGTGCCGGTCGCGGAAGGCTTTGTCCTGACGGACAACTCCGACCTCGAGCATCCGGATGAGACCTATGCCGCGTCTGACCTTGCAAAGCTGGCTGCGTCTGAACCCGGCTTCACCGCCAACAACACGCTGGCGACCATCGAACACGGCGAACTGACCGTCCTGGCCAGAAGCTATACGCCGTAATTCTGAAACGCAGAATCTGCCCGGAGGCACAATGCTTCCGGGCATTTTCTTTGCTGCGGCAGATTTTTACGGAGATTTCACACAAAAACGATCGCTGAATTTACACAGGCTTGCTATCATAACCATATCTATACGGAAATGGGGCGGATGCTATGACCTACAAAACGATCGTACCTCGGCGTGATCTCCCGCGAGAATATGCAGCTTGAAGGGTTCTGGTACTATCTGTTTCTCGGCGTTTTTGAGGCGGCGACCATCCACTACGCGGTGGCGAAGATCTTCGGCCCGCTGCTGTTCGGGCGCGGCTGGTGCGGCTACGCCTGCTGGACGGCGATGGTGCTGGATTTTCTGCCCTACAAGCAGCCGCAGAAGCCGCGAAAGGAAAAGCTGGGCGTTCTTCGCTATGTGATGTTCGCACTGTCGTTGGCATTGGTGTCCGGCTTGTTCCTGATGAAAGTCGCAAATCTGGAGCAGATCATGTTCTGGCTGTTCCTTGCCGGGAACACGCTTTATTACATCGCAGGCATTGCTCTGGCATTTGCGTTCAAGGATAACCGGGCGTTTTGCAAATACCTGTGTCCCATCACGGTGTTCCTCAAGCCCATGAGTTATTTTTCGCTGCTGCGCGTCCACTGTGATGAGGATAAGTGTGTCCACTGCGGCAAATGCCTGTGGGTCTGCCCCATGAACGTAGAGGTCAATAAGGAATCCCGCAAACGGAAAAATGGGACGGAGTGCATCCTCTGCTACGAGTGTACGAAGGCCTGCCCCGCAAAAGCGCTGCATTAGGCCGCATTCCACGCAAATTCTACCGCCGGGAGATGTTATTTCTCCCGGCTTTGCTCTATGCTCAAAGCATCCTCAACACAGGAGACATTCCAAATGAACCAGACAGCCATTGGCAGCTGCATCGCACGGAAGCGCAAGGTTCAGAATCTCACGCAGGAGCAGCTAGCAGAGCAGCTCGGCGCGTCCAAAACCACCGGCGGAACGGATGTACAGGACTTTATCTCGGGTATTCTGATGGGCCTTTCGGTTGTGGAAATCCTGGCGGGGATCGGAATCGTCGGAAAGCACATGCTCGGAAAATCGTTTTGATAAAATCTGCTATCAAAATTGAGAGAGAAAGTCCGGGCTGAAAGCTGTTCGGACTTTTCCCATATATTCCGAAGCTGCGCTGGAATTGTTCATAGACGCTGAGAAAACATCATACATTCTGCCACGGTTCAAGTAAGCAGCCCTTTCTTTCGGGCTTTGTAATAGAATAGGCCCGTCAGGTCCGCCAAGGCCCAGCCGATCGGGACCGACCACCAGATGCCGGTGACGCCGATGGCGGGGATCGCGGACAGCAGATAGGCAAGCGCGACGCGGGTGCCCAACGAGATGACCGTAAGCACCACGCTCATGCCCGGCTTTCCCAACGCACGATACAAGCCATAGAGCAGGAACAGGCAGCCGATGCCGCAGTAAAACGCGCCCTCGATACGAAGATACCGCACGCCTTCCAGAATGACTTCGGTTTCTCCGGCGTCCACAAAAATCGCCATAAGGGGGCTTGCAAATACGAAGACGAGCGCGGATATGACCACACAGAAGGTCATGGAAATGCAGACGGCGCTTTTCAGCCCCGCGCGTATCCGTTCGCTCTCTTTTGCGCCGTAATTCTGCGCGATAAAGGTAGAAAAGGCATTGCCGAAGTCCTGCACCGGCATATAGGCAAAGGCGTCGATTTTCACAGCGGCGGCAAATGCCGCCATCACAATGGGGCCGAAGCTGTTGACCAATCCCTGCACCATAAGGATGCCGAGGTTCATGACCGATTGCTGCACGCATGTCAGCGTGGAGAAGGAGACGATCTCTTGGATACGTCCGCGCCGCAGGCAGCGGAGCTTCCAGATCGAGCGCACCTGCGGGAAGCGCGCAAGGGTGAAAACGGCGATGCCGGCTCCTGAAACATACTGAGCGATCACCGTCGCCTCCGCCGCTCCGGCAACACCTCTATTTAACCCGATGACAAACCAGAGATCGAGGGCGATATTCAGCACAGCGGAAACAGCCAAAAAGATAAGCGGGATAACGGAATTGCCGATTGCCCGCAGAAAAGAGGCAAAGTAATTATAAAGGAAAACGGCGGGAATGCCCATGAAAATCACAAACAGGTATTCACGCATATCGCCCCACACCTCGGCAGGAACCCGGAGGAAGGTGCGAAGCCCGTCCAGACAGGCAAACGATAAGATGTTCAGAAGCACGGTGACGAGCGCGATAAAGAAAAACGATGCACAGAGGTTCTCGCAAAGAGTCTTCTCATCCCGCTGCCCAAATCGCATGGAAAACAGTGCGCCGCTCCCCATACACAGGCCAAGGATGATGGAGGTCAGAAATGTCATCAGCGTAAAGGCGGAGCCGACCGCTGCAAGCGCATCGCGCCCAAGAAATTGCCCGACGATCAGCGTATCAGCAATGTTATAGCACTGCTGCAATAGATCCCCCAAAATCATGGGGATGGCAAACAGCAGCATGGACCTGGTGACAGGGCCTCGTGTTAAATCGCGGTTCATGGCGCGCCTCCGTATCGCAAGCAAAAGATTACACTCGAGAGCCATTATAGTGCGATGGAAGCGCTTCGTCAATCCGGTACACCGCCGCCTGCGAGAAGATGCGCGAGGGCAGAAATGATGAGAAACGCAAGAAGCTGTTCCGCCTGCCGGACGCACAGAACACATTGCCGGCAGAGTCCACACTGATGAGTTTCACGGCCGGCTTCAAGCCGGCGTGGGGCATCTCCGGAGAACCGGGAGCGCCTTATTCCTACGACCGGCGAAGAACAAACGTCTGTGTGCAGCCATCATAGCGCTTCGGTGCGCTCTTTCCGCGCTTTTATGCCTTGGCGTCGCTGCCGTTATTCTGGCTGTCCTCTCCCTCCTGCCTTTCCGGCGGGGTGCTGCCATCCGGCTTTTGACCGCCAAAGCCGCCCTGTGCGGGACGCTCTTCGCCGCTGGGCGGTTCTTTCCCATTGGGCTGGCCGCCTGTGCCGGGCTGCCCGTTCTGTAGATTCTCACTCGGCATTCCCGTCATGCCGCCGAAGATGTTCAGTTCATAGGAATAGCCGCTCAGGTCAGCATTGGCGGCGTTGATGCAGTCGTCTGTGGATTGAATATTGATGCTGCCGGAAAATACATTGACCGCGGCGCCCTCCAGCCCCTCGTTGCAGGAGGTGACGGTCACGCCGGGGCCGTCCGTCCCCTCCGCGCCGATATTCAAGGCATACCATTCGAAGAACACAGAGTTGATAGGGGTGTACGTTTAAGGACATCACCGTTACTGCTTTATCTGTCGTATTTTCTGGTGTCGTCGCAACTGTAATTATGATTCTTTATCAAAAGCTTTCAGGTGAGCAAGCCGCAAAACACAAAGTCTTTGAAACAGCAGATGCATAAAATCACTTGAAAAGATGGCGCTTGCGTGCGGATAAAGCGAAAAAGTAATTGCGTAGGGAAAATCGGCAAGTTTGCAGCACATATTTTTAGAATAGATACGAGGCAGCGCAATTTCAGCAGCTGTGCCGGCTTTTTCAGTTCTTCCGCGCGGCTGTCACGCGTTAAGAAAGTCGCGCAGGCTGACGGCTGTTCTGCCGCGGATGCCGTGCGTGGTCTCGGCGTGGTAGAGCGAGCTGATGATCGCCTCTTCGACCGCTTCCACAGAGGCCTCGAACACCTTGTCGATGTTATCATCGTAGAACATTCGGCAGGGCAGAATATCGTGGTCGCTGTAATGCGGAATACGGTTAGCCGTGGTGAAGGCGATCGCGATATCGCCGCTGCCGTTGCCGCAGAACGATCCCACGCGTCCAAGCGAGATCATCGTGCGCTTGGCCACGCGCCCGAGCTGCCGCTCGGAAAGAGGAATATCCGTTGCCAGAATCATGATGATGGAACCGCGGTCTCTCGCGTCAGAAGCGCGGGCCTTTCTTGTGTCGTAATGCCGGCCGCCGATCACAAGGTTGCCGGGTGCGCCGAAGTTTGACATGACGAGCGCACCGACCGTATATTTTGCGCCGTCGATCTCCAGCACGCGCGAAGCGGAGCCGATACCGCCCTTGAGCCCGAGACAGCGCATGCCGTTTCCGCTGCCGACGCAGCCCTCGGCAAAATCCTGCGCCGCCGTTTCAATGGCATTGCGGACGTCTGATTCCTGCACATGCATGCCACGGATATCGTTGAGCGAACCGTCGTTGCACTCGGTGACAAGGCAGTTGACGGTGCCGGTGGTCACCCCGATGTCGGGATTCTGTTCCAGCATGTATTTGCACAGCGCCGTATAGGCGGTCCCGATGCTCATGGTGTTGGTCAGAACAATGGGGGTCTCTATCGTGCCGAGCTCCTGCACCTGCAAAAGGCCGATGCTCTTGCCAAAGCCGTTGATGACGGCGCAGGCGGCCATGACCTTGTCGCGGAACAGATTGCCTCCGTGCGGAAGAACCGCCGTTACGCCCGTGTGGATATCCTTTGCCGGGTCGGTCAGCGTGGTATGACCGACCAATACCCCCGGCACGTCCGTGATGAGATCCTTTTCGCCGCAGGGCCACTTGGCGTGCAGATCAAGGCTTTTTACATGATCAATTCCCATATATCGGATTCCTTT
>OLOT01001556.1_pt1 | contig 13121 bp, 10 predicted proteins | sample 1671991 | NCBI WGS metagenome assembly OLOT01 (sample SAMEA3136634, study PRJEB25190) | human gut metagenome | biome: human gut; feature: human-associated habitat; material: faeces | place: Austria | collected 2013
GTTCCCGGTCAGTCAGAGAAAATGCCGTGGAAAATGTGGAAAACGGGTCTGCATTGGGAGTGTTCTGTGGATAATCCGGATCGGAGGAAATGTCCGAAACCGTAGAGGCGGACGAATCGTTGCCGAGGGCGGCCTTTGTGTTATGGATCGCGTTCGCTTCGCAAGTTGCCTGCATTTTGTGAGTCATAGTGCCGCCTGTCTCAGTCTGTACGCCCGGCGCATTTAACATGCTATAGGCTGCGATCAAAATGCTTACCGTTGCGAACAGGACAAGAGCCGTGATAATCAGCGTGATGCTGCTGTTCGATGCGATCAGGGAGAGAGACAGGTTTGAGACCAGGGCAGCGCCCGCATTGTTGACAGCACGCCCCATTCCTGCCCAGAGGCGCGGGCAGCGGGTATCTTCGGACAGCGCCAGAAAAGAGGTCGTAAAGAATACGACGAAAAATCCGGAGGACAGGTAAAAGACGATCAGTCCGATCAGGAAAGAACCGCCAAGCTGCAGGATTGCGACGCTGAGCGTGGAAAGCATCATAATGCAGTACATGATGAGATTCATGAAACGTCTGTTATGGAGGTCAAACAAAAATCCGGCAGCAAGTCCGCTGCAGGCGAGCAGGATACGAGGCCACTGACCGATATCCATGGTTCCGTCTGCGTGTCCCAGTGTAACGGTGTTGTCCAGTGTACTGAAAATACAGGTCATAAAAATGACGAGAAAGATCAGCAAAACGAGCTGCGGCAGGGCACCGGAGGCAGATGGAGCAGGGAGCTTATGCTGTGGGTCGGTGCTGCCGGAAGAGACGCAAGCTGACGTGTCTGACATATGTGGACAGGGATTTGTCACATCGGACACCTGAGGGCTGGAATTTGCAGTGTCCGGCATCTGGGAGCTGCGGCTTGCCTTCCGGTGCTGAAACCGGAACAGGAAAAATACGATAAAAAGTAACGCGGCGCAAAGCAGCAGCTGTTCTGCCAGGGCAGAAGAAATCAGACTGTTGTTTAGAAATTGCAGCAGGATAGCAAACCCATAGGAAATGCCAACCATGCGTGCGAAATATTTTTTGTCAGAAATTTCACAAAGAAAATGGTAATGCACTGCGCTGCCGAGGATGCCGAGAACCAGAAACAGAAGCATTCCGACGGCAGTCAGAAGACCGGGCGGAACAGGACTGCCAAGGATTACAAAGCAGACGATTGCCAGCATTGTAAGTGTGAAAAACACAGCGCTGTGCAGGCGATCGCGAAAAAACCGAAACAGCAGAGGATAGAGGCAAAAGCCGATCGCACTGATACCGAGCGCATAATTCTGGACGTTCACCGTCCGGGCGCTGGAGGCGTTTTGAGCGATCTGGTTGACATAGAAATACTCTGTGCTCAAAAAGAGAAATGTAAAAACCGCCAGCATGGAAATGGCGCGGAGGGATGAAGGTTTTGTAAGTTCCTGTTTCATAAAGGGGAAAGCTCCATTCGTATCGTTCACGAGTGTCGGTTGACAGCTCTTTAAAAGGGAAAATGCTGTAAACCTTGAATCGGACTTCTTTTTCGTTGCATAATTCATTATATAAAATTTGAAAAAACAGTGCAATCGCTTCGCCGCAGAGAACTGAGAAAAGGGGTAACGGGAAAGAAAATAAAAAACAACATCATAAATTTTAAAGGGGAGAGTAAAAGGTAGTTATCACAGTCTTTTCCACTTGACACACTGGAAAAAACCGATATAATAAATTGAAAATGGTTTTTAATTTCAAAATGAACCGCTGCGGTTCATAGGGAAAGAAGATTGAAAAATAAAATTTTTCAATCGCGGGATTTGTGTCTGTGCGCACTTGACACAAACTCGGCATGCACAAAAAGCGTGCGCAGAAATGGGAGAAAAATGGCAGAACGTGTCAGATATAGAACGAAGCAACAGGAGCTGATCCGGGATTGTCTGGAAAAACACAGCGACCGGTTTGTGACGGCGGAACAGTGTATGGACTGTCTCAAAGCCGAAGGAATTCACGTTGGACAGACGACGGTTTATCGGGCTCTCGACCGTCTCACAGAGGAGAACGCCGTGATCAAAATTCCGGCAGTGGACGGCGCAGGCGCGCAGTACCGCTATATCGGAGAATTGAGGCCGGGCAGCCCGGGGCGGCTTGTTTGCCTGCAGTGCGGGAAGATCATTCCTCTGGAATGTAACAAGCTCCATGGATTTTCCGAACATATCCTGAAAGAGCATGACTTTGCGCTGGATTCCTCGCATCTGATCTTTTACGGCTGCTGTCGGGAGTGCCGCAAATTCAGGGAAACACAGGAAGGACTGCAGGACAGAAATGAGGATGAATAGAAAAAAGAAATGCGGGAAGCATGCTGTGATTTCCGGCATCAGAATGCCGCAGCTGCGCTGCACACGGGTATCGGAAAGCGGCATCCTGCGTCGTGTGGCGTTGGCGCTCTGCGCGTGCTTACTGTTTACCACAGTGTTTGTCGGCTGCGGCACGGAAGCTTCTGACGAACCGGTGGATCCCAACAAGCTGCAGGTGATGGCGAGTTTTTATACGATGCACGATTTCGCACAAAAAATTGGCGGCGAGCACGTCCAGGTGACCTGCATGGTGCCGTCCGGCACAGAGCCCCACGACTGGGAGCCGTCCACAAAGGATATTACCCGGATGGAGCAGGCGGACGTTTTTATCTATAACGGTGCTGGGATGGAGCACTGGGTTTCGGACGTTCTGGCGGGGCTTTCCAATAAAAAATTGATTTCCGTGGAAGCGTCGCAGGGAGTGAGCCTGCTGCGCAGCGCAGAGGAAGAGGACGGTCACGACCATGAGGCCGCGCATGCCGATGAGGCCGAAGAGGACAGCCATGACCATGGGACCGCGCATGCTGATGAGGACGGTCACGATCATGCGGATGAAGAAGACGCCGCTGTGAGCAATGCGGCCGCGCATGAAGACGATGCCGCCGACCACACTGTTGTCGCCGCACCGGACGGTCATGACGGCCACGAGCACGGCGAGTACGACCCCCACGTTTGGCTGGACCCGATGAACGTAAAACAGGAAATGCAAAATATCTGCGAAGCGTTTTCTGAGGCGGATCCGGAGCATCGCGCAGACTATCAGGCAAATTATGAGAAATGGGCAAAACAGCTCGACGAGCTGGACAAAATCTATCAGACGACGCTGGAAAATCTGTCGGAGCGAAACATCGTTGTGGCGCATGAGGCGTATGGATATCTGTGCAGGCGCTATAACCTGACGCAGGTGAGCATCGAGGGCATGTCGCCGGATTCCGAACCCGACCCGGGACGGATGGCAGATATTATCGATTTTGTCCGGACAAACAACGTCCGTGCGATTTTCTTTGAAGAGCTGTCCGGCTCGAGGACGGCGGAAACGGTAGCGGCGGAAACCGGCGTGAAGCTTTTGACCCTCAGCCCGCTGGAAGGCCTAAGCGACAGACAGGAAGAAACCGGCGGAGATTATTTTTCCGTCATGGAAGAAAATCTGCAGCAGCTGACAGAAGCTTTGCGGTAAGGAGCAGACATATGAATGCGATAGAAATCAAAAATCTGCACTTTTCCTATGGAAAGGAAAATGTGCTGGACGGCGTCAGCCTTTGCCTGAAAGAAGGGCGGCTGGCGATTCTCGCAGGAGAAAACGGGGCAGGAAAATCGACGCTTTTAAGGCTTTTATTAGGAGAGCTCCCGATCGGGGAAAACCCCAAAGGGGATCAGGAGGAAGGCAGCAGCGACGGCAGCATTGAGATTTTGGGGCAAGACATCCGACAGTTTAAGGATTGGTCGAGCATCAGCTATGTGCCGCAGAACGGGATGGGTGGCTGGAAGGATTTTCCGGCATCCGTGGAAGAAATCGTGCGCGCAAATTTATATAAGCAGATCGGATTGTTCCGGTTTGCGGGGAAAAAAGAGCGGCAGCAGGTAAGGGCTGCGCTGGCGCAGGTGGGCATGGAGGAATACCAGAACCGTTTGATCGGCAGACTTTCTGGCGGGCAGCAGCAGAGAGTGCTCCTGGCACGCGCCCTGGTCAACGAGCCGAAGCTTCTGATTCTGGATGAGCCGACGTCGGCATTGGATGAAAAAAATGCGTCACACTTTTACCGACTGCTCAAAAAAATCAATGCGGAGAAAAGGATCACCGTCCTGATGGTGACGCATGACCTCAAACGTGCATCGTCTTATGCAGATGATATCTGGGTGCTGGAGGACGGAAAGGTAAAACAGGAAGCTGGGAAAGGAGACGGACAGGCATGAGGATTTTTGAGTATCTGTTTATGCAGCGGGCGTTTGTTGTCGGAATTTTGCTGGCGGCGGTCGTGCCCTGCGTCGGAATGGTCGTTGTCTGCAAACGTCTTTCCATGATCGGCGATGCACTTTCCCATACGTCGCTCGCCGGCGTCGCGGCAGGACTTTTGCTGGGCGTCAATCCGGTGGCGGGCGCAGCGGCAGCCTGTGTGGCAGCGTCCTTCGGCATTGAGGCGATCCGCAGAAAGCTTCCGCGCTATTCGGAAATGTCGATATCCATTATCATGTCAGCAGGAATCGGTCTGGCGGGTGTGTTGTCCGGTTTTGTGAAAAATTCGGCAAACTTCAATAGCTTTCTGTTCGGTAGCATTGTGGCGATCAGCGATGCCGAGATGATTTCAGTCATCGTGGTGTCCGTTGTGGTGCTTGCGTTATTTTTGCTTCTATATAAAGAACTGTTTTATATTTCATTAGATGAAAGAAGCGCACGGTTGGCGGGCGTGCCGGTCGGCGTCGTCAATTTTATCTTCACGATTATGATTGCAGTGACGGTTTCGGTCGCAGCACGGACAGTCGGTGCGTTGATGGTATCGTCGATGATGGTCGTTCCGGTAGCTTGTGCGATGCAGCTGGGAAAAAACTTTAAACAGACTGTATGGTACGCTGTCGGTTTGAACGTGCTGTTCATGATTATCGGGCTGTTTGCGGCGTTTTATCTGGGCCTAAAGCCAGGCGGCACAATCGTTTTGGTGGGCGTTGCAGCACTTCTGATCATTTTTATCGGGAAACGGATTGTGTTCGGAAAGCAGGAGTGAACAGTTCACCCGCGCCATTCGCAAAATCGCATCTTCGATGCTTTCCGCTGCTTCGCAGCTCGTTTTTGCTCATGGAATGGCGCTCTCTTCGAACCTTCCTGCAAGCAATTTTCCATGCGAGCATGAAAATCTGCTTGCAGGAAAATTCGAGTGAACTGTAAGACACGAATTGACACAGGAAAAAAAGCGTGCTACCATGTTTGCAGTCAATGATGACTAACAAAAGAAAGCTATGCCGTACGACAGGTAGTATAGACGTATCCTGCGCCGGTCGAAGGAGGAAACGAACATGATGAAAGCATCTGATGCAAAGAAAATCGGTTTATTTTTAGGAGGCGTATTGTTCGGAACAGCCGGAATCAAGATCCTTTCCAGCAAAGACGCGAAGAAAGCATACGTACAGTGTACCGCAGCAGCGCTTCGTGCAAAGGACAGCGTTATGAAGACCGTAACAACAGTTCAGGAAAACGCTGGCGATGTTCTGGCAGAAGCAAAGCAGATCAATGAAGACAGAGCTGCAGAAGAAGCGGAAGCTGAAGTAAAAGAAGAAGCCTGATTCAGGGCAGTGGGGGACGGAGCCGGAGACGGCGCCGTCCTTTTTGACGGAGTCCTGTTTTCTGAAAAAGCGCGAAGCGTATCAGCGAAGTGGAGATAAGATTGAAAAATAAAATTTTCAATCGCGAGATTTGTGTCTGCGCGCACTTGACACAAACTTGACATGCGCAAAAAGCGTGCGCAGAAATGAGCGGAAAAAATGAACTTTAAAATCAAACACAAAATTCCCGGGCGAATCCGGGTGCATATGGGGCAGTCCAGAATGAGCTTTGATCAGGCGGACACCCTGCAGTATTTTCTGGAAGCACAGCCAGGTGTGACAAAAGCGACCGTATACGAGCAGACGCAGGATGCGGTGATCGAGTATGACGGCGAATTAAAAGAACTGATGGAGGCGCTGAAAAGCTTTCATTATGAAGACGTTCAGCTGCCGGATTCCGTCCGTTCCAGTTCGGGACGTGCGCTGAATGCAGAGTATAAAGAAAAACTGATCGGGCATGTGGCAAAACGGTTATTTACAAAATACATGCTTCCCTTACCGATCAGAAATGTGTATACTATATGGAAAGCTTTCCGTTATGTAAAAGAAGGCGTCCTATGCCTTTCCAAAGGAAAACTGGAAGTCCCGGTTCTGGATGCGACAGCGATTACCGTATCAATTCTGCGGCGGGACTGCCAGACCGCAGGATCGGTTATGTTCCTGCTTGGTCTGGGTGAAATCCTCGAGGAGTGGACACATAAAAAGTCTGTCGGTGATCTGGCGCGCAGCATGTCGTTAAATGTCGGCAAAGTGTGGATAAAGACCCGGGATCAGGAAATCCTTGTGGATTCTGCATCCGTTGTGCCGGGCGACCATATCGTGATCCATGTCGGTAACGTCATTCCGTTTGACGGCGTAGTGGCAGACGGCGAAGCGATGATCAACCAGGCTTCCATGACCGGTGAATCCGAGCCTGTACGCAAGGAAAAGGGCGGATTCGTTTATGCCGGAACCGTTGTGGAAGAGGGCGAGCTGACGATTGAGGTCAAGGCGGTTTCCGGCTCGACCCGCTACGAAAAGATCGTTACGATGATCGAGGATTCCGAGAAGCTCAAGTCCGCAGTAGAAGGACGTGCGGAGCATCTGGCGGACAGGCTGGTTCCCTATACCTTCCTTGGAACCGCTCTTACATGGCTGCTTACAAGAAATGTTACCAGAACGTTATCCGTACTGATGGTTGACTTTTCCTGCGCATTAAAGCTTGCGATGCCACTGACTGTCCTGACAGCGATCCGGGAAGCAAACGCAGCGAAGATCACTGTAAAGGGCGGAAAATATCTGGAAGCATTTTCCGAGGCTTCCACCATCGTATTCGATAAGACCGGTACGCTGACCAAAGCGCAGCCTACGCTGTATTCCGTTGTCACATTCGGTAAGGAAAAGGAAGACGATCTTTTACGTCTGGCAGCATGTCTGGAGGAGCATTTTCCTCATTCGATGGCAAAGGCGGTTGTGCGTGCAGCGGCAGAGCGTAATCTGGAACATGAGGAAGTACATTCCAAGGTGGAATATATCGTTGCACATGGCATTGCCTCTTATGTTGGAGAAAAGCGTGTGGTAATCGGCAGTGCTCACTTTGTATTTGAAGATGAGAAGTGCCGGATCCGTCCGGAATATCAGCAGCGTTTCGATGAGCTGCCGCTGCAGTATTCCCATCTGTATCTGGCAGTTGACAACGTACTGGAAGCAGTGCTCTGCATTGAGGATCCGGTGCGTGAAGAGGCAAAACAGATTATCCGCGAGCTGAAACGGGAAGGCTTTACAAAAATCGTCATGATGACTGGCGACAGCGAGCGAACAGCAGCGGCGATCGCAAAACAGATCGGCGTGGACGAATACCATGCGGAAGTTCTGCCGGAGGACAAGGCGAACTTTGTCCAGCAGGAAAAAGAAGCCGGACGCAGGGTAGTCATGGTCGGCGACGGAATCAACGACTCCCCGGCGCTTTCCGCAGCGGATGTTGGTATTGCGATCAGCGACGGTTCGGAGCTTGCGCGGGAAATTGCGGATATTACAGTCGGTGCGGACAGCCTGCAGGAGCTGGTTTACCTGCGCCGCTTAAGCAAAGAAATGATGCGTCGGATTCATGTCAACTACCGTGCAATCCTTGGCATCAACGGCAGTTTAATTGCAGCCGGTGTGACCGGGCTGATTCAGCCTACGACATCCGCGCTGCTGCATAATACGACAACACTGGCCCTGAGCCTGAGAAGCATGAGCTGGAAAGTTCCGGGAGAGGCAGGGCAGGAATAAAAAGAACGGAGACAGAGAATGAAAAAGGCGATGATTGCCATGAGCGGCGGCGTAGATTCGAGCGTTGCGGCATGGCTGATGAAGCGGGACGGATATGATTGTATGGGCGTTACGATGCGCCTGTTTGCCGGAGAGGACAGCTGCGAACGAAAAGGGCATACCTGCTGTTCGTTAGATGACGTGGAGGACGCAAGAAGCGTTGCACGTCAGCTGGGCATTCCGTATTTCGTGTTCAATTTTACGGAAGATTTCGGCACACAGATCATGGACCGCTTTGTCTGCGCCTATGAAAACGGATTCACCCCGAATCCGTGTATCGACTGTAACCGTTATATGAAGTTCGAGAAGCTGATGAAGCGGGCAAAGGAGCTGGATTACGATTACGTTGTAACCGGACACTATGCCCGAATCGAAGAACAGGACGGAAAGTTCCTCCTGAAAAAAGCCATCGATGAAAAGAAAGACCAGAGCTATGTGCTCTACAGCCTGACGCAGGAGCAGCTTGCACATACGCTGTTCCCCCTGGGCGGCATGACGAAGCCGCAGATCCGGGAAATGGCGGAAGAACAGGGACTGATCAATGCGCGCAAGCATGACAGCCAGGATATCTGCTTTGTACCGGACGGAGATTATGCTGGATTTATTGAACGATACACCGGCAAAAGCTTTGAGCCGGGCAATTTCGTAGATCAGGAAGGACATGTGCTGGGGCAGCATAAGGGAATTATCTGCTATACGATCGGACAGCGCAAAGGGCTGGGACTAGCCCTGCATGAGCCGATGTATGTGTGCAGGATCGATCCAAAGACCAATACGGTAGTCCTTGGACGCGACCGGGATCTGTGGTCAAAAGAGCTGACGGCGAAGGATTTACACTGGATCAGCGGCGAGGTGCCGACGGGCACGCAGCGCATCAAAGCGAAAATCCGTTACCGTCACCAGGAACAGTGGGCGAACGCAGAGATCACCGGACCGGACAGCATTCATCTGGTCTTTGACGAGCCCCAGAGGGCAATTACCTGCGGACAGTCGGTTGTACTTTATGATGGCGATGTTGTAGTGGGCGGAGGAACGATCAATGGATTATGTGGTTCTGGATCTGGAATGGAATCAGGCGTCTGATAGCCGCGATGCCCGCAACAGACTGCTTACGTTTGAAATTATTGAGATCGGTGCGGTAAAATTAAACAGCCGGATGGAAATTGTGGATACCTTTGAGGAGCTGATCCGTCCGCAGGTTTATGATACCATGCACCATATTACAGAAAAGCTGATCGGCATCCATATGAAAGATCTCTCAGGATGTCGGACCTTTGATGTCGTGATGAAGGACTTTCTGGCGTGGTGTGGCGAGGATTTCATGTTCGGTACCTGGGGACCGCAGGATCTGACGGAGCTTCAGAAAAATATGCGGTTTTTCGGTATGGAACCCCTTGGAAAAGGACCTGTCCGGTTCTATGATATTCAGAAGCTGTTTTCCATCGCCTACGAAGATCAGAAGGTGCGAAGGAGCCTGGAATATGCGGTAGATTATCTGCAGATTCCAAAGGATATTCCGTTTCACCGGGCGATCAGCGACGCGGTGTATACCGCACGGGTATTTCAGATGATCAAAGACCCGATTGCACTGCAGCGGGTTTCCTTCGACACGTTCCAGCTGCCGGAAAATCACCGCAGCGAGGTGCATGTCGTATTCGATAATTATGCAAAATATATTTCCCGACCGTTTCCGGATAAGGAGGCGTTGATGGCGGATAAAGAGGTTCTTTCCACCAGATGTTATCTGTGCCATCATAACCTTCGCAAAAAAGTCCGCTGGTTCTCGCCAAACGGCAAGCACTATTACAGTCTGTCGTGGTGCGATAAGCACGGTTGGATGAAAGGAAAAATCCGCGTGAAAAAAGCGGAAGATGACATGGTTTACGCCGTCAAGACGACGAAGCTGGTCGGAGAGAAAGAGGTTGCCGCCCTGATGGAGAGAAAAGATCACATCCGCCAGCTGCGCAAGGAGCACAGACACCGCGAAGCGCAGGAAAAGCTCGGGAAACGGTGAGGCGGGGTGCTGGCATCGGAGACACGCCGGGGAGCCCATATAATAAAATAATACGAAAAAAATGCCGCAGACCGGTTTCAAAAGAAATGGTCTGCGGCATTTTTGTGAATCCCGTCCTGTGTCTTACGCGAAGGGATCGGTGTAACGGTCGAAGTCGATGATTTCATCTTTGCGGCTGCGATGTCGTTTCATGATATCGCGGCGCTTGCGATTGCGGCTGTGTCCGATCAGAATGGAACGGATCACCAGAATGACGATCAGGATAACCGCGACAATGCTGACTGCAAGCAAAATTTTACGGACGTTTAAGAAAATAACATTTCCCCCCGGTGTGGAAACTGCGGTCGGAGAAGTTGTGGAAGCGACGGATTCAGACGCTGTAGTGCCAGCCTGCGCGCTCGTGGCGCCCTGTGTGCCGGAGGAACCGTTTGCACTGGAAGCATTCACATTGCCATCCGTGCCGGAGCTGTCTGTGCTGCTTTGCGCATTAGAAGCGCCGCTTTGTACGCTGTTCGCATCTGCCTTGGAAGAGCCATCCGCTGTTGCGATGGCTGCGCTTTCCGTTTCAGAAACCGGTTCTGCACTGAAATCAAAGGGCGTTATGCTGGAAAAGAGGATCGGCGCGCTGCCGAGATCCTGACCTTCGTAGGAGTAGTGGATGACAGCGGCCTGTCCATCCTTCAGGTTATCATAGCTCAGCTCGGAATCCAGATCGGCAAAGGTGAGCGTATCCGGAAGAAGAACTTTCGCATCCGGGTCGATAGAAAGGATGTCGGACTGATTGAACGTATTTGCGAACAGGTCGCCGTTTTTTACCTGATAGGTGGTGTCTTCTTTGGATGCTGTAACAGAAGAAAAGTTGCTGAAACCGTAATCAAATAAGCTTATCGTATCCTTGAACTGCTGCGGGGACTCCTCCATCATAACGACGCAGATCAGCTTCAGCCCGTCTTTCTGGGCGCAGGAAACGAGGTTAGAGCGAGCGTTTGCGGTGTAGCCGGTCTTACTGCCGACGAGATATTCGTAAGCGTAGGTTTTACCGGGCAGCAGCTTGTTTTTGCTGTTCGGAATCAGATCCTGTGACAGCGTTGCGCTCGCCGGGATTTTGTAGCTTACCGTGTCGGACATGCGGCAAAGCACGTCATCGGAGAAAAACTTCTGCCCGATCAGAGCGAGGTCATGGGTGGAGGTATAGTGATTGTCATCATGCTTGCCATTGGTATTGACGAAATGGGAATCCGTGCAGCCAAGCTCCTTTGCGGTTTGGTTCATTAAATCTACAAACGCTTCCATACTGCCGCTGATATGTTCGCCGATGGCATTGCCGCATTCACTGCCGGAGCCCACCAGCAGACCGTAGAGGGACTGTTCCATCGTGATCGCTTCACCGGCTTTGATGCCGATGTTGGAATCACTTCGCCAGTCGATGCTGTGCACCGCGGTATCGGAATATTCGATCATCTCATTTAATTCGCTGTTCTGACGCGCAATGTAGGCAGTCAGAATCTTGGTTGTGCTGGCGGGATAGAGCTTTTCGTGGATATTTTTGGCATAAAGGATTGCACCGCTGTCCGCATCCATCAAAATCGCGGAGCGAGCGTTGAGGATCGGACCCTCCGGCCAGTTTTTGATTTCGTTGCTCTCAACCGGGATCGAAAGGTTGGCCTCCGCCAGCGCCTGGTAATCGATGACCTCGGCGCGAGCCGTTAAAACAGCGCCACAAAACAGATTGGCGCCGACTCCAAGTGCTATCATAAAAGAAAAGAAGGATCTTTTCTGGAAAAATTTCATGTAATGTACCGTCCTTTATTGAAAGATAGTAACATCATACACTATTTCCAGGCAGATTTTAAGGGTAGAACAGCAAAATTCAAAATTTTTTAAAATTTAGACTACAGTTCCCTCGTGGCATCCCGTGGGCAGAATTTCATGCTTGCATGAGAATTTGCCCACGGGATGCCACGAAGGGAGCGCCGCCAAAATGCAAAGCTTCCTTTTTATCCCGAAATATAGTAAGATAAATTGATATCAGGATTGTGGGAGTGCGCAGCACGGAACAATCCGTAGGTATCAAAGCCAGGGTCAAAAGGTCTGAACCCACATGAGCTTGCTCATAGGTGGGAGAAAGACAAAAACCCAATAAAATAATAATGAAAAATAGTGAGGATAATTCATGAGATTGCGCAATATTACAGGCTGTCGGGAAATGATCGGGGAGAGCGAGTTTGTCGTACACGAACCGGAAACGATGAAAGGAAAGTGGAGAGAAGCGTTTGGCAACGACCATCCGGTTTATGTGGAAATCGGCATGGGCAAGGGACGTTTCCTGATGGATATGGCGCGCCTTTACCCGGAAATCAACTTTATCGGTATCGAAAAATATTCCAGCGTGCTGCTGCGCGCGGTTCAGAAGCTGGAGGAAGAAGAGTTGCCTAACGTTCGCCTGATCCGCATGGATGCAGAAGATCTGGAAAATGTTTTCGCGCAGGGAGAGCTGGATCGCATTTACCTGAATTTTTCCGATCCGTGGCCGAAGGACCGCCACGCGAAGCGACGCCTGGAGTCCAGACAGTTTCTGGCAAGATACGATCAAATCCTGAAAAAAGACGGAACGATCGAATTTAAGACGGACAACCGCGCCCTGTTTGATTTTGCACTGGAAGAGGTGGAAGCAGCAGGATGGACCTTGAATGAAAAAACCTTTGACCTTCACGCGGATGCGCGCTTAAACGAGGGAAACGTCATGACTGAGTATGAGGAACGGTTTTCAGCACAGGGCAATCCGATCTGCAAGTACATTATCAGCCGTTGAAAAACGGAACACCGCATTCTCGTTACTTTAGTGATGAGTTAGGTGTGCCAAATTTTTTATTAAAAACAGAACAAATGTTTGCTGTGTAGAAAGACGTATTGTATAATACAAATATGAAAAAAGATATGTTTGCTGTTAAGAAAAGTGAACTTTCATATGGTAGAGGATATGTATATTCTTTACAATACCATCTTGTTTGTGGAATCCATCGCATTGCGCAGTTACCGTAAGTGACCGAAGCCGGGATCAGGTAACGGCATATATCGAGGGACAAAAAGAGAAGGGAAAAAGAAAGTAGGGAACTTTATGCAGATTGTATCCAGCTATGGAGTAGAAAT
>OLOT01001561.1_pt1 | contig 13097 bp, 13 predicted proteins | sample 1671991 | NCBI WGS metagenome assembly OLOT01 (sample SAMEA3136634, study PRJEB25190) | human gut metagenome | biome: human gut; feature: human-associated habitat; material: faeces | place: Austria | collected 2013
TTGCCACACTGTCATAATCTTCTGTCTGTAAAATCTCATACATCTTTGGCAGCAGTGACGGCGGATCCTGCAGATCCACATCCATAATTGCCGCATAATTACCGCCTGCATTCTGAAGTCCTGCATAAATAGCCGCTTCTTTTCCAAAGTTTCTGGAAAAGGAAAGATACTGGCATCTTCCGTCCTTTCTGTGTAATTCTTTCATAACCTTATATGTTCTATCGGATGATCCGTCATCTACAAATATCAATTCGAAATCGGTCTGTTTCTTCATGGTGTCCATAACTTTTTTCATTTCGGTATAATAGATCGGCAATGCTTCTCCTTCATTGAAACACGGAATGATAATACTGATCTTGTCCATAACAATAAGCCTCCTCATCTTTTTCTTGATGCTATTGTAGGCTTCGTTTCTTAAAGACATACGCAAATAATTCTTAAGATTTCTTAAAAAACTTCTATATTTTTCCAAAACTATGTTGTGTAAAACAAGGACGAACCAGAAAAGATATTATGTCCCTGTTCTTGTCATGCTATATAGTTTTAAAAAGGCGGATTCCGTGTGCTGGGCCTGGAATCCGCTTTTTCTGCTATATTCTATCTTTTTACTTCTTATTTCATAACCTGTCTATAGTTTCTCAATTAAAATATGAGCTCTATCTTCGTTCCTTCGCCCAGTTTACTGTCTACATGAATCTTGGCTCCGTGAAGCATGGCTCCGTGTTTTACGATTGACAGTCCAAGGCCGGTTCCGCCGGTTTCTTTGGAATGGCTTTTATCTACACGATAGAAACGTTCGAAGATACGCTCCGTTTCATTTTCCGGTATTCCGATTCCGGTATCTGTGACACAGATTTTCTTGCCCTGCAGGGTATTGCCTACCCAGACAGTTAACTTTCCGCCTTCTTTGTTATACTTGATCGCATTTTCACAGATATTGTAGATCATCTCATCCAGAATCTGGCGGATTCCCACGTATTCTACCGGCTCTCCCGTCACCTCTACATGTACTTTTCTCTTCGCTGCCTGTGGCGAAAGTCTGGTCAGGATCTCTCTTGTCAACTTATAAAGATCTACTTCTTCTTTTTCCAGCTCTACATTGCCCTCATCCAGTTTGGATAACTTGATAATATCTTCTACCAGCGTGATCAGGCGGCTTGCTTCATTATAAATACGTTCTGCAAACCCCGTCATATCTTCCGGTTTTACCAATCCATTTTTCATGATCTCCGCATAACCTGAAATAGATGTAAGCGGAGTCTTTAATTCATGCGACACGTTTGCCGAGAATTCTTTTCTCATATTGGCAACTGCATCTTTTTCTTTATTCTGCTTATCGATACTCTGTAAAAGTGGTGTTAATTCTTCGTACACGTCATTCTCCAATGGATTCTCAAGATCCAGTCTGTTGATCGGACGGATCAGTCTCGTTACCTGCCATTTTACAAGTGCACTTGCAAATGCAAGCATGATCACTGCGATCAGTCCCATCACCGGAAATACTTTCATCGCTGTCCGGAATGCGGTATCTACCGTCTTTGATACACGCAGGATATCTCCATTTTCCAATTTCACTGCATAATAGAACATCTCTTTATTCAGCGTATTGGACTCTCGAATGTCCTGTCCGCTTCCTATTTTTAATGCTTCTTTTACTTCCGGACGGTTCTTATGATTCTGAAACGTTACTTCATCTTCTTTGGAATCATATTTTACATTTCCGTCTGAATCGATCAGTGTAATTCTTGTATCCTTATGCACCTTATCCATTATCTTCAGATAAGATTCTCCGGAGGTATCGATTGCTACATTGATATAATCCGCCTCCTGTCTGACTTCGCCTTCCATGATATGGATCGTCTGGCGATATACGACCATTGTAGTGATCGCATAGGCTATGATCAATGTCAGCGCAATCACAAGGATCATACTGCTCTGGATCTTTTTTCTCATACTTTGTTTCATATTATTACCTACTCATACGGTATCCGACTCCCCGGACTGTCTCAATCTGTTCACCTGCATCTCCGAGCTTCTGTCTTAAGGTTCTGACATGCACATCCACGGTTCTCGTCTCCCCGTCGAAATCATAACCCCAGATATCCTCCAGAAGCTGGTCTCTGGTAAGCACAATGTTCGAATTCTTCATCAGGCGCTTCAGTAATTCATATTCTTTCAGGGTCAGATTCACTACCTCTCCATGAACTGTCACTTCATGTTTCTTTGGATCTAACCGGATCTCTCCGATCTCAAATGTATCTTCACTGGATACACTTCCCTTCGCACTGCGTCTTAATACCGCCTTGATACGTGAGATCAGTTCCATCATACCAAAAGGTTTCGTCACATAGTCATCAGCCCCGGCATCCAGTCCTTTTACTTTGTCATATTCTGCACCTTTTGCCGTAACCATAATAACAGGAATGTCTTTCGTTTTCTTTGATGCTTTTAACTTTCTCAAAAGCTCCATTCCGTCTTCTCCCGGCAGCATGATATCAAGCAGAACAAGCTCTGGCGTCTCTAATGCCAGAGCTTCAAGGAATGAACTTCCATCTTCGAATCCGCGTGCCTGAAACCCTGTACTTTCCAGGGTATACACCACCAGTTCCCGTATATTACCGTCATCTTCTACACAAAAAATCATTCCTCATTCTCCTTCTTTATACTACAGATGATTTGTGGATTCCTGTAATTGAGAATTCCACCCACTCTGCGATATTCGTTGCATGGTCTGCAATACGCTCCAGATATTTGGCAACCATAATCAGATCGATTGCTTCCACACCTTGCAGACCTTTATTTTCAGCAATGAAATTAATCAATGTCGTCTTCACTTCCTCAAAAAGTTCATCTACCACATCATCATTTTCCATTACTTTTCTTGCCAGATCCAGATCTTTCTCTACGTAAGCATTGACACTGTCACGGACCATTTTACTGGCCACCTCTGACATCTTGATGATCATCGGAATATCCTGCGCTTCTGATTTGTCTTCAGTGATAATAATCTCTGCAATATCTGATGCCTGATCTCCGATGCGCTCCATATCGGTAATCATCTTAAGTGCTGCGGATATCTGTCTCAAATCTCTTGCTACCGGCTGCTGCTGAAGAAGAAGTCTTAAGCAAAGTCTTTCAATATCAGTCTCCGCCTGATCGATCTCTTCATCTGCAATTCTTACTTTCTCTGCCTGTTCCATGTTTCCTTCTTTTAATGCAGTCGTTGCTTTTCCAATCGCCTCTTCACACAACTCACCCATGTGAATAAGCTGTTTATTAAGTAACTCCAACTGTTGATCAAATCGATTACGCATATCTTAACCAAACCTCCCTGTAATATAATCTTCTGTTCTTTTATCCGCCGGAATGGAGAATAATTTTTCTGTCTCATTATACTCGATCACTTCTCCCAACAGGAAGAATGCTGTGTTATCTGATACACGTACAGCCTGCTGCATATTATGTGTTACCATAACGATAGTATAATCTTTTTTCAGCTCCATCGCAAGGTCTTCAATCTTCGATGTAGAGATTGGATCAAGTGCGCTTGTCGGCTCATCCATCAGAAGAACTTCCGGCTGTACAGCCAATGCTCTTGCGATACAGAGTCTCTGCTGCTGTCCGCCTGACATTCCAAGCGCGCTTGTCTTTAATCTGTCTTTACATTCATTCCAGATGGCTGCATCTCTTAAGGATTTTTCTACCAGATCATCCAGCTTTGCTTTCGAACGGATTCCGTGTGTTCTTGGTCCGTATGCAACATTGTCATAGATGCTCATCGGGAATGGATTCGGTTTCTGGAATACCATTCCGACTCTTTTTCTAAGCAGATTCACATCAATATCATGGAAAATGTCCTGACCGTCCAGAAGAATCTGTCCGTCGATCCTGCAGCCTTCTACCAGATCATTCATCCGGTTGATGGATTTTAACAATGTAGATTTACCACATCCGGATGGTCCGATAAATGCTGTGATCTTATTCGCTTCTATCTCAAGATTCACATTTTTCAGAGCATGGAAATCACCATAGTGCAGATCCATATTCTTAATACTTATTTTACTCATTTAAGATTCCTTCCTGTTCCTCATCTATTCTTTTCTTTACGATTTCGTGATTCGTTTTGCAATCATACCTGATATAGTATTGATCAGTACAACCAGTACCAGAAGCACAACTGCTGTTGCATATGCCTGATTCATATAAAGTCCTTCACTGGATAAGTTGTACATATGAACCGCAAGAGTACGTCCGGAGCCGAATACACTACTTGGTACCTTTGCAACGGTTCCCGCTGTATAGATCAGCGCTGCTGTCTCTCCGACGATTCGTCCGATCGCCAGGATCACACCTGCCAGGATTCCCGGTACCGCTGACGGAAGTACGATGCGGAATACGGTACGGAGTTTTCCTGCACCAAGTCCAAAGCTTCCTTCTCTGTATGAATCCGGTACGGCTTTCAATGCTTCTTCTGTACTTCGCATGATCAACGGAAGTACCATGATCGCAAGGGTAAATGCACCTGCTAATATGGAAAACCCCCACCCGCAGGTTGTTACGAAGAATAACATTCCGAAAAGTCCATATACAATGGATGGAATTCCCTGCAATGTCTCTGTCGTAAGTCTGATGACTTCTACGAATTTGTTTCCTCTCTTTGCATATTCCACAAGGAAGATTGCTGAGAAGATACCAAATGGAACAGCGATCAAAAGTGATAAAAATGTCATAATCACGGTATTAATAAGCGCCGGCATCAGGGATGCATTCTCTGATGTATAATGAAGCGAAAAGATCGACGGCTTCAGATACGGCACTCCGTGGACAACTACGTACACGATCAGGAATATCAGTACTGCAAATGTAAGGATCGCTGAAAGCATGACCAGAAGCATCACGATCAGAGAACCCGGTGTTCTCGTATAGGCTTTTAATTTGTCTTTCAAAGTCATTTCATTATTACTCATGATTCTTCCCCCTGTTCAAAAGTGCCACACAGAAGTTCAGAAGCAGGATGAATACGAAAAGTACCACACCTGTTGCGATCAGTGCCTCTCTGTGAAGTCCCGATGCATATCCCATCTCGATTACGATATTGGCTGTCAGCGTTCTGACTCCCTGGAAGATTCCACGCGGCATTCTCGGCTGGTTACCTGCTACCATGATCACAGCCATGGTCTCTCCGATCGCACGTCCGATTCCAAGAACGATTGCTGCGACCACACCAGATTTTGCTGCCGGAAGTACAACTGTAAAGATTGCTCTTTCATGTGTTCCGCCAAGTGCCACAGCACCTTCGTAATACTGTGTCGGAACTGCTCTGAGTGCTGATTCTGTCAGACCGATGATCGTTGGCAGGATCATCATTCCAAGCAGAATGGATGCAGTGATCATACTGCTTCCGTTGCCGCCCCGGTGAAGACTTCGTCCGATTTCTCTTACCCACGGTACCAGAACGACCAGTCCGAAGAATCCATATACAACGGACGGAATTCCCGCCAGAAGTTCCGTAGCCATTTTCAAAGGTCTGTAGATTGCTTTCGGACAATAGAAAGCCATAAATACAGCTGTCAGGATTCCTATCGGTACACCAATGATGATCGCACCTGCTGTCACATATAAACTTCCGACGATCATTGGAAAGATTCCGTAAATATCATTTTTCGGTCTCCACAACTCGCCGGTTAAGAATTTTCCAAATCCAATCTTACTCATTGCAGGAATACCATTTGCAAATAAGAATATACAAATGAGAGCAACCGCCAGCACCGAAGCGCAGGCGGCAACTGCAAATATTACCTGCATGAATTTTTCCGTCCATGCTTTTGATTTCATATTATTTTACTACCTCATCCCAGGCAACTGCATTGCCTGTGTAAATGTCTTTTACCTGATCGCTGCTCAGCTCATCTGTTGTGTTGTTTTTATTCACAATAACTGCGATACCGTCTGTTGCGATTGCCTGGCTGTCAAGTTTGTCTTTCTCATCATCCTGTAATTCACGAGAAGCCATTCCGATATCATAACTTCCATCGATTGCTGATGTCATACCTGTTGTAGAGTCTGTTGTCTGAAGTTCGATCTCTGCTCCTGTGTTGACTTTCTTATAAGCCTCGATCAGTTTTTCCATAACCGGTGATACAGAAGAAGATCCACCGACTACAACTTTTCCGGATGGTTTCGTTCCTGCATAAGCTTCCGCTGAATCATCTCCGATATATCCGTTATCTGAGATTACCTGCTGTCCTTCTTTACTCATGATATATGAGATGAAGTCTTTTGCCAGTTCATTGTCTGCACCTTTCTTTGTTGCAATGTTGAATGGTCTGCAGATCTTGTATTTTCCATCTTTGATGTTCTGCTCTGTTGCTTCTTCACCATCGATCTTTAAAGCTTTTACAGTATCATTTAAAGATCCGAGTGATACATAACCGATTGCGTAATCATCTCCGGCTACTGTTGTAAGCATTACGGATGTGCTGTTTGTGATCTGTGCATCATCTGTTGTCATGTCTACTTTTTCGCCGTCTTTCTTTTCTTCAATTCCGAAAAGTTCGATGAACGCTCCTCTTGTTCCTGAGCCATCCTCTCTGGAAACGATTGTTATATCATTGGAAGAATCCCAGTCACCTTTGCTGCTCTTATCATCAGAAGAACCACTATCTGAACTTCCACATCCAACTGCAAGTCCTGCTGCCATTGTTGCTACGGATAAAACTGCGATAAACTTTTTCATTTTCATAATCATACTCTCCTTAGATTCTCATCTTTTTTTATTCTGATTTTTTTCTTTGTCGCTTTCGACAATAGCTATCTTATAAGACGTATGTTAAATCCAAAATCTGCGAATTGTTAAATATGTGTAAAGTGTATGTAGGAAATGTATGGAAATGTAAAATTGAATTTCTTAATTTTTCATGCTATAATTCCTCTGCAGGACTTTTCCTGATCAGCTTTTTCAAAAATTATATTCGATATTAACCTTTATACAAAAAGCTGACAGTAATATGTTCTACAGATTCGAACACAATGAATACAAACATATGAAAACTTATTATTTGAGAAGAAAGAGGATATAATTCTATGTGGATTGCAGATCAATGGAAAGATTATGAAGTAATAGATTGTAGTAAAGGTGAGAAATTAGAGCGCTGGGGACAGTACACTCTGGTCCGTCCTGACCCGCAGGTTATCTGGGATACCCCGAAAACCGAGCGTGGATGGAAACATATGAACGGCCACTATCACCGCAGCAAGAAAGGCGGCGGGGAATGGGAATTCTTCAGTCTCCCGGAACAGTGGCAGATTCATTATAAAGAACTGACATTTAATCTGAAGCCTTTCAGCTTCAAGCACACCGGACTTTTCCCGGAACAGGCAACGAACTGGGACTGGTTCTCTGAGAAGATCAGAAATGCAGGAAGACCGATCAAAGTACTGAATCTCTTTGCTTACACAGGTGGTGCTACTCTCGCAGCCGCTGCTGCCGGAGCAAGTGTTACACATGTAGATGCTTCTAAAGGAATGGTTGCATGGGCAAAGGAAAATGCAGCCTCTTCCGGATTATCTGACAGACCGATCCGCTGGCTGGTCGATGACTGTGTAAAATTCGTAGAGCGTGAGATCCGCCGTGGCAATCACTATGATGCCATCATCATGGACCCTCCGTCATACGGACGTGGACCTAAAGGTGAGATCTGGAAGATCGAGGATGCAATTCATCCGCTGATCAAGTTATGTACACAGATTCTGTCGGATGACCCATTATTCTTTCTGGTCAACTCCTATACAACAGGACTTGCACCGGCCGTTCTGACTTATATGCTTGGAACGGAGCTCAAGAAATGGAACGGACATGTGGATTCACAGGAGATCGGACTTCCTGTTACGCATTCCGGACTGGTGCTGCCTTGCGGGGCTTCTGGGAGATGGGAAGCGGTTTAACGCAATAGGAACTGACTTTCCCGGTCCTGAATAAAAATATAGAAGCGCTTTCTGTGCTGATTCAATCATGGAGTAACTCATATGCACAGAAAGCGCTTCTATATTTTTATTCAGTTACGTTTTCGCATGCTCTACTCATTAATCTTCCTTCTTCACGGCCACGTTCTATCCCCGTCTTCTGTAAAATCAATCAGCAGTTCGTCTAACGCAACAATATCAACCTCTTTTTCCATTCTTCAGATCCTCCACAATTTCATTATACCGTTTTTTATTTAGCCGGTAGAAAAATAATACAACAGCTGTTACAATCCACAGAATCCCCGGAATGGTTGTAAATGCATATTTCATAATACTGATAACCGTATCATTTTGTGCCTGATTTGCCACGTATCCATATTTTCCAAGTAATGCCGCAAGCATCGCTGTACCGATCGCCATTCCAATCTTATTTCCAAGAGAAACGAATGCATATTGAAATCCATCATTCCGAAGTCCGGTTTTCCATTCTCCGTATTCCACACAGTCCGGAATGATCGCATAGATTGCTGTATTAAATCCTGAAAAAAAGAACTGTGTAACACCTGCCAAAATATAGAATACAACTGCTGAATCTTTTACATTAAAGAAATACATTGCCAGCATTGAAATACCTGTTAAAAAGGCAAATATCGAAGCTGTCCTTCCTTTATTGTTAAGTTTTCGGAATACCGGTTGAAAACATGCGGCACCGATAATGGATGGAATAATAATGCACATAGAATAAGTAGTATAATAAGATGCATTTCCTTCTACATATGTAAAATAATATAAAATGTCAGCATTTCTTCCATATAATGTAAATCCAAATAAAACCTGTCCGATTAATGCAAGTATATACGGTCTGTTCTGCATCACGGCTTTTAACTGTACTTTAATTGATATTTTTTCCTTTTCCGGAATTGTCACCTGCTCCTTCGTCTTCGCAAAGCAGAAGAAATGGCATGCCGCAAATATACATCCATAGATAATTGCTACAAATAAATATCCGTTCTTCGCACTTTGGCTTCCCAGCTTTCCAATCAAAGGTACTGTAATAATGTTGATAATCCCGATTGCAATCATAGCCGCAACCGAACGCGAAGTATTAATTTTTGCCCGTTCATCAATGTCCTGTGTCATCGCACCGCAAAGTGTTCCATACGGAATATTTACACATGTGTATCCCAGTACAAGCAGGCAATATGTAATAATCATATAGATAACCTTTGCCGTATCTGGCCAGTCCGGATGTGCCCAGAATGTCAACATTAAAAGCACTGCCGTAATGGGTGCTGCAACAAGCAGCCATGGACGGTAACGTCCCCATCTTGTTTTTGTCTTATCCGTCAACCCTCCGACAATCGGATCATTAATCGCATCCCAGAATCTTGAAAATAACATCAATGCTGAAACAGCCGCCATACTGATTCCAAACACATCTGTATAAAATATCATTAAAAAATTACTTACAAACATCCAACTGAAATTGCATCCGACATCACCAAATCCATATGCAATTTTACTGATCAATGGCACTTTTCCATTCTTACCCTCGTTTCCCATGGCTCCTCCTTATCAGCGTTTCTGACAAAACTTCTGTTCTCTCCTGATCTAATCTTTATTCCTGTACATTAATGATTACTTTCATCGTTGTTTCCCGGTTATCATCGATATACTGATAAGCTTTCAGATACTCCTGGAATGCAAATGTTTTTGAGATCAGTGGTCTTAAATGAACCTTTTCTTCATTTACAAGTCTGATTCCGTCAACATAGTCATCGTGCCGGTACATCATTGTGCTCTTGATATCCAGTTCATGATCATTAGCCACTGCAAGATCAATCTCTGCCATTCCTGCAAACACTGCAACCAATACAATAATGCTTCCTTTTCTTGCATACTTGATTGCCTGTCCCATTGTGATGTTATTTCCTGCACAATCATAAATCACATCGGCTTTGTCTGGTCCGAATGTTTCCAACATTGCTTCACCGAAATCTTTTTCTTTTGTATTCACACAGACATCAATGCCACATTCTTTCGCCTTATCCAGACGGAGATCACTGACATCCGTGATCATAACTTTTGCTGCTCCCATTCCCTTTGCTGCCTGTGCCACAAGATTACCAATCGGACCGGCACCAAGCACGGCAATGTTCATTCCTTTCACATCACCAACCTGCTTTACTCCGTGAACTGCAACAGCCAGTGGCTCGATCATTGCACCTTCTTCATATGACATTTCTTCCGGAATTGGTGTTACTTTCGATGCATCTACTGCAAAATATTCTGATGCTGTTCCGGTTGTCTGGAATCCCATAACTTTTAATTCTTCACACAAATTGTATTTTCCGTGTCTGCATGGATAACATTCTCCGCAATAAACCTGTGGCTCAATTGTTACTTTCTGACCTTCGTGAAATACTGTCACATCTTTCCCAAGTTTTACAACTTCACCGGATACTTCATGTCCCTGTGTTACCGGATATGAGGTAAATGGATGCTTACCGTGATATACATGAATATCAGAACCACAAATGCCGATATTCATAATCTTTACCAATACCTGATCATCTTTTACCTCCGGAACTGGTACCTCTCTGAAAATAATCTCTCCTGGTTTTGTCATTACCTGCTGTAACATATTGTTTTCCTCCTTCATTCTTTTATCTTATCTTTTATTAAATGTTTTATTAAAGTAATTACATTATTGTACAACCACTCTATTTTGTCAATATATGAATGCCTATTTCTACTTGTTGCACAAGTTTGATCAACTTTTTTATGCATATTTACCAACTGGATATGCATAGAATTTGCCACTGGCAACTTCTCTTGCATACTTAGATATCTATAAAACCTGCCAATTGCAGCTTCTTCCGAACATCTGACAATAAAAAAAAGAGGTAAATATTCAAAGTCCGTAATCATTACGAGCCTTGAATTTCACCTCAGTTTTTCATTCTTATTCTTTTTCCTACAACATATCAAATTTATAAATGCTGTATATATTCAGAGAGGAAATGTTTTGCCGCTCCGACAGCTGATGCCTCTCTTTTATAGGAGCAATTTTTTAAGTAACGTACATCATGTTCAAAACCATTATATGCCATCACTTTTTCCCCCAGTGGTATCATATACTCTGATAAATACCCCCCGACTTCTCCTCCAAGTATGATATCTGTGTCATACGCCATTCGCAGATTGGAAATCAAAATAGCCAGATTATCCAGATACTGATTCCATTTTTCCACAGTCTTTGTATTTTTCTGCTCCACTTTTTCCATAAATTGTTCCAACGTCATTTCCTGCTCTTCATCAGTCAATGCACTGGCTGCGCAATAGGCATCTGCACACCCGGCTTTTCCGCAATAACATTTCTTTCCTCCCGGCACCAGAATCATATGTCCGAATTCTCCTGCTTTCTGATTCTGACCAGCCACCAGTTTTCCATTAATACAGAATGCGCCGCCTAATGTATTGTTGAGCGAAAGATACACAGCATCCTGATATTCATGCATATCTTCTGCCATCATCGCAGCATTTGCATCATTTGCAAAATACACCGGATAAGAAAATACCTGTTCCAGAAAGCTCAGACTGAAATTCTCCAATTGCAGTGCATGAGATTTCACAACCATTCTATTCGCCTGATCAATAATACCGGGAATCGAAATTCCGATTCCTAATATCTTTTCCCGGTCTTCTACATCTTTCAGGAAGTCCTCCACCATTTCAGCTACTTTTAAGCAATAAGATGTTTCTGTTGAAAATTTTAACCGCATCCGGATTGTTTTTTCTATTTCATACTGCATGTTCAGCAATACGATTCCCAGATGATTTGCTGTGATCACTACACCGACTGCATATTTATATGCCGGATTAATCCCTATCCGTTTTGCTTTACGACCGCCGGTAGATTCATATTCTCCTATCTCGATGACCATATTCCGGTCGATCAGTTCGTTTACATTAGAAAGCACCGTCGGCATACTTAAGCTCAGATTCTGCGCCAGTTCTGCCTTTGATGTAATTTTATTATTGATGATATAGTTTACAATTTTAGATTTTGTAATATTCTTTTTTTCATTTCGCCCTGCCATATCAGACCTCTTTTATAAATTATTTTACAAAAGTATCTTAGTCCTTTTTTGCTATTCTGTAAAGAATAAATATGTTGCTTCTAAAAAACTTTTTTCCAAGGCACAACGATATAAAACAAGCCACCGGGACAGATACCACTCTTTTTTCTCCATCCCAATGGCTCAATTTAATATTCCTATTACATCCGCTAACGAATCACAGACCCGATACGTAAGTTCCCGTATCTCCTGTGTCGGCTGCACAAGATCCGGCACCATGATCACCTGCATGCCCGCCTGATGTGCCGACAGGATTCCTCCTGGCGCATCTTCAAACGCCATACAATATTCCGGCTGTATTCCCAGACTTTCACATGCTTTCTGATAAATCTCCGGATCCGGCTTCGCTTTCTTAACCATATCTCCACAGACCACACTGTCAAAATGCGAATCTATTCCGGCCCGGATCAGATTCCCCATGGCATACTCTCTGCTGGAAGATGTCGCTACTGCCATCTTATATCCTTGCGATTTTCCATAAGCCAGCAGTTCTTTTGCACCTTTTTTCAGCGGAAGACCTTCTTTATTCACAATTTTCCAGAAGTTATCCCGTGTCAGTTTTCCAAATTCTTCAACTGGAAAATCTTCCCGGATATATTTTCTGAAATATTCATTCCGGCCTGCGCGGTTCATTCCGAGTGTGTGATAGATGACGTTCCCCATATGCGGGATTCCCAATTCATCACCTGCGCTCTCCCATGAGCGCTGTACAATACGCTCAGAAGCGAACAACAGACCATCCATGTCAAATATAAAAGCTTTTATATCCATCCTAGAACTCTATGCCTCTTCCAAGTGCATCCTTCAGATAATCTGCAACTTCTTCTAATTTATGTACGGCCTCCATCTTCTCTTCAAACTCGTCCCCGACAGATTCTTTATTAATAAGTGCCTGTTGGATTTTCTTTACATCTTTGATCAAATTCTCTGTCATATCAAAAGCCCCCTTTTTATTATCTTGCAGGAAATTTACTTTCCGATAATCGATTTATC
>OLOT01001562.1_pt1 | contig 13091 bp, 9 predicted proteins | sample 1671991 | NCBI WGS metagenome assembly OLOT01 (sample SAMEA3136634, study PRJEB25190) | human gut metagenome | biome: human gut; feature: human-associated habitat; material: faeces | place: Austria | collected 2013
GTTCTTCCGGCATCACTTCGTTGATTGGTGCTTCCGGTTCTTCCGGCATCACTTCATTGATTGGTGCTTCCGGTTCTTCCGGCATCACTTCGTTGATTGGTGCTTCCGGTTCTTCCGGCATCACTTCGTCGATTGGTGCTTCCGGTTCTTCCGGCATCACTTCCTCAACTGGTGCGGCTGGTGATGGCTGTACCGATGCTGCTGTATAAGTAACAGCTGGCGCACCATTTATTTTTCCAACTTCAGCTAATATGGTATTGTGGATGGATAATTCCATTTCTTTCACGGAAGCTGCCATTTCCTGCTGTTTTAGCAGAAGGTCTTTATTGGCATTCTCAACTACAATACGCTGCTGCTCTAACATGTTCTTCTCAAGCTTATCCAGACGGTCGGAAAGATTAAATATCTGCTCTAATAATTTGTCGTTGGAATTCATCAATGCATCGGAATTTTCTTTGTTACGGCTTATGGTAACTTTGGCAATGGATTTCTGTGCATCTATGATGTCCTTTGTCGGTGAACCGGCTGCCTCTTCGATACGATCAAGCTGATCCGCAATATCTTCAAAGGATTTGCGGGTTACAAGATAAGAAGCTTTTTCTGACTTAAACAGATTATCATACTGTTCGTACTGGTCAATCTCTTTCTTATAATTTTTCTGGATTGCACTGGCAATCAGAATATAAATATCAGCCAGTGCTACAACTGTAAGTACAATCAATGCCACATAATTGGACGGATAGTTAATCATCACATATAATTCCCCTAAAACCAGCACTGTTAATACCAGTACAGCCGTCACAATTCTCAGATTGTAAGAATCCTTCTTTTGTTTGATGTTCTGCTTTGCTTCTTCCATTGTAAAAATCCTCCATGATTTTTTATTTTTCACTAAATAGCAGGAGCAAACCGTAAAAACCTGCCACTATACTGGCAGTTCCCTGGATATGTCCTGCAGCCGGGTACTTACTTTCCCTGTAAGTATAATTAATTTTATTCTATCACAGGTAGAATTTTCCTTCAAGAAGCCTTTTCCAAAATAGAAATGAAAATTAAGAAAGTTTGCTAGTTGATACCTTTACATATGAACTGATTTAAAAACTGATTTTTATCACATGGTCTGCCAAAAAGATAGCCCTGCAGATAATCAGCATGTATTTCTTTCAGCTTTTGATACCACTCTTCTTTTTCTACACCTTCTATACATATTTTGATATCTATACTATGTACCAGTTCAACTATTTTTTTTAACAGCTCAAAGTCCCTTGTTTGACTCATAGCTTTTGCTGTAAAATGATTATCCAGTTTCACATAATTAGGATTCATGTTTACAATACAATGTAGATTTGAAAAACCTGTGCCAAAATCATCCAGAATAAACTGTATTTTTTTCTCTTCGAATTTCTTCCGAAGCGTATAAAAATACGGTGTCATATCCGTATATCCGCTTTCTGTCAGTTCCGCACACAGGCTCTCCGGCGGAAGATTATATTGTTCTATAGACGAAAGTATGTCCTTCCAGATATCACTTTTCATCATCTGAATATAAGATATATTTACATTAACCTTAAATCCCGGTATATACTGCCGCATTTCATGGCACATTGCCGCAGCTTCATTTAATACAAATCTTCCAGCCGGAATAATAAGCCCGGTCTCTTCCAGTAATGGTATAAATTCCACAGGCGGGATACTTTCTTTTTTTCCACCTGAATACATGGAAAACCTCATAAGCGCTTCCGCACCAATTATATTTCCCGAGGAACAATCTATAATCGGCTGATAGTATACTTCAAATCCTTCAAATTCATTTGTCACGGCACCTCGAAGTGCACTTTTTATTTTCTCTTTTTTTAAAAATAACTTATAATCTTCTTTCTCAAAAAAATATACTCCGTTTCCTCCCATGGACTTTGCCTGTTTTAAAGAGAAAACCGCTATTTTACGATACTCGTCATAATATTTTAAGAGCTTCGTTGCATGGATAATTCCGGTAGATACTGTAAAAACCACCTTATATTTTTCAGAAATAATAAAATCTTCTATTTTTTTACATATTTCCTTCTGCAATAGCATAACATCATCTCTTGTATGGCTTTCCAGATCAATAATCATATACTCATCTGCAACAAGATGGTACAGCTGCTGGTTATCAGAAAGACATTCCTTGATACCGTCAGCAACACTTTTCAACACATAATTTCCATAATCTACGCCTAATGTACCATTAATCGCATTAAATCCATCAATCCCTATATGTATTAAAAATACTGACGAGCTGTCTTTTATATGGGAAGAAACAAAGGAATGCATTTCTCTTTCACCCAAAAGTCCGCTGACATTATCTGCCCGCTGTATATTTCCAATTTCGTTTACACAGCCTATAAGATAATGAGGTTTTCCATCTTTATCATGGATTACCTTTCCACGGCAGTTAATCCATACCGGCATCCCATCTTTATCAAGCCATCTGTAATGCAGATTGTGATTTTTTTCGTTTCCATCCGCAATCCGCTGTAAATGTTCCCTAATCATCGGACGGTCTTCTTCATATACAAAATAGCGGACACTGTCGGCAGCATTATCAAATGAATTACCCGGCATCTTAAAACGCTTCACCGCTTCCTGTGAAATGATAAGGGTATTTTTCTGTAAATCTATAATATAAAGATAGTCATCCATACATGGTGCAAATACTTCTATTAAATCCTCTGCTCCTATTTCCTTGAGCAGTCTGCGTATGTTTGTATCCATAGTATAAGTGCCTTTCTTACAAAACTTTTATACTGATAAACTTTCTATTCTGTGTTAGAAATTATAGCTGGAAATCATTATCGTATTATACTGTTTTTTCTGATTCTGCCAATTTAAATTTACGAATCATTTCACGCAGATTTTCTGATTCGCTGCTCATCTCCTGGCTGGCAGCTGCACATTCCTCAGATGTTGCAGAATTGGTCTGTACAACATCATTAATTTGTTCAATTCCTTCATTAATCTGCCGGATTTCTGTTGTCTGTGTTTCTAACGTTTCCGCAATATTTGTAACTTCTTCTGTAATTATTTTAGAGTTCTCTGCAACATCTTCCAATTGCGCCGCAGTCTGTCCTGCAATCACCATACCCTTTTCTACTGCCTTCACAGAGGTTTCAATCAACATTGCAGATTCTTTCGCTGCCTGGGCACTCTGGTCCGCTAACGAATTTACCTGATTTGCTACAACTGCAAATCCTTTTCCGGCTTCTCCTGCCCTTGCTGCTTCGATAGAAGCATTCAATGCAAGCAGATTTGTCTGGGAAGCAATTTCATTAATTGTTGCAATAATTTTGTCAATTTCTTTTGATGCTTCATTAATTTCATGCATGGAATCAACCATCTCATGCATCTTACCATTACTTTCTAAAATGGCATTTCCAAGCTCATCCACCCTTCCACTAATTTCTTTTGCAGATTTTGAATTATTTTCTACCTGTTCAGATACACCTGCAACTGTTGCTGTCAGTTCCTCTACTACTGCCGCCTGATTTGTAGCTCCATCTGCAAGATCATTAGAACTTGATGCTACCTGGTCTGCTGCACTTGAAACTTCATTGGAAACATTTTGAATTCCTCTAATCGTTTCTCCTATACTTTCTTCAAATTGCATAAAAGAATTTAAAATTCCGACAAAATCTCCCCGCCACTCTACTTCCGGTTTAACATCAAAATTTCCTGCTGCAAACAATTTCATTGCACGGTCAATATCGTCTACATAGCTTCCCAGGATACGGATTGATTTACGCATACTGTGTGCCAGTCTTCCAATCTCATCTTCTGAACGATAATCCAGTGTACTGTGTAAATTTCCTTCTGTCAGTTCCTTTGCGACATCCTCAACTGCCCGTAAAGGTTCAAGAATTGTATCCAGGACTTTTTTACCTGTTTTCTTTGTCAGTATCCATGCCAAAAATAAACACACTATAATACATACAATTCCTGCTATAGCAAAAGTAAATGTAGTTCTGGAAGCCCTGCTGCTCTCCTGGTCTGTCACATCATCTAATCTTATTGCGATTTCCACCGCTTTATTTAATGCAGGTGTGCAATCATTCATGATTTCATCAACTGCTTTTTCCTTATCACCACTTTTAATTTTTTCTATAATAGAATAACCAATGTTTCCCCAATCCGAAAGGGCTGATGAATATTCCTCATAATCTGAGTCAGGAATAATTCCGGTTCCCTTTAAATTTTTCAGTTCAGAATCAACTTCTTTCAGCAGCTTTTCTACTGTTTTCTCATAACCGGCATATGAAGAAGTATCATCATCTAATGCCATTTCCCTGATATTTCTTGCTGCCGCATTCACATTAATTCTACATATTTTTACTGCCTGATCTGCTACAGTAACATTTTCTATATAATGTACCATATTAGCAAATAAAACACCTATGACCACTATAGAAAGCAAGCCTGAAATTAACATCATAATAATGACTTTTCTGTAGCCATAGTTTATCCTTTCCTGCAGATGCATGTTTTCTAATTTACTTTTCATTTTATCTTTTTGTGAAAACATTGATTCTTATTTCCTTTCTCTTTATTTTAATTTTTTCTAGACCTTGTTATATCAGAATTTTTTCAAAAGTCAACGACTTTTCAGCTTTAATTTTCAAATTCTATTTTTTTGATAAAATTTAACACTTCCTGCTTTGGTTTTTCGTCATTTTTAAAGACAGCTATTTACAGTATTTTTCTATAAAAACGGCCGCACCATCTTCTATAGCAGCAAAAGCCATCTTATCGTCTGGCCATGATTTTCTGAGTGCCACATAAGAAATCAGAAAATTTGCAAGCCAGCCAGCCGGTACAGCAAGCCAGACAAATGCAATGCCAAAACGCGGTGCGAGTATCAAAGCAACTGACAGACGAATTGCAAGATTTACCATATTTGCAATGAGAAATGGACGCATGATTCCAAGTCCCCGAAGAACTCCGTCTGTTGCCATCTTGATACCCATGAAAATGAAAAAGAAGCCGAGCCATCTCATATAATCTCCAGACACCTGATATGCCAGCGCTGTTCCATCTTTACCCAGAAATAATGAGGAAATCTGTGTATGCAGTGTTTCAATGACTATAAAAGCAAGGACTGCAAAACATAAATCTAACACCAGTGCAGCGTGGTATCCTTTTTTTATACGCCCGATTTTCTTTGCGCCAAGATTCTGGGAAACATACGGCGAGACTGCATTGCCTATGGACACAAATATCAGTGAAAAAACATTCTCTACCCTCATCGTTGCCGCATAACCTGCAAGAGCCTGTGTACCAAACGGATTTACAACCGCCTGTACAATCATCATACCAATTGACACTGTTGACTGCTGGAGGACCGACGGTACAGCAATGCGGAGCATGGAATGTAATTCCCTCCCGTCAAACCAGCGAGCCGGACTCTTATACTGGCGTATCCGGTATAAAAAGATTAAAAACGAAAATACTGCCGAAATGCCTTGTGCAATAAGCGTGGCTAGGGCTGCACCGAACACACCCAGACCAAGGCCTGCTACCATCCAAAGATCCATCATAATATTCAGAACAGAAGAAAAAATCAAAAGGCATAATGGAATCTTTGATTCACCGATTGAAGTAAACATCGTTGAAAGAATGTTGTACATAAACAGAAACGGAAATCCCACAAAATAAACACGAAGATATAGTACTGCTTCCTCCAGTATATCAGCGGGTGTCTGTAATAAGCCCATCATGGAACGTGAAAAACAAAAGCCAGTAACTCCCAGAAGTATGCTAAGAACCAGAAAACTAATCAATGATGTTGATACGATTGTTTTCATTTTACTATAATCTCTGGCACCAAAATAACGGCTCACAAGTACACCTGCACCTACACCTGCACCAAGTGCTATACAAATGAATACATTCGTAAGGGCAGCACAGGCACCAACAGCCGCAAGGGCAGAAGATCCAACAAACTGACCCACAATGATTGAATCAGCCATATTGTAAACCTGTTGAAAAAAGCTTCCGAAAATCATTGGCATTGCAAAAACAGTCAGTGCTTTAAGGGGTGCATCTGTAATTAAATATTCATCTTTTGACATGATCTTCTTCCTCTGTAACTATTTTAAAGCACTATTACTGCGGCATCAAGTCCCTCAACTTTTCCGTCAAACAGTTCTTCTTCAAGCAAATTATATTTTCCCTCATACTCATTAAATCTCTTCTCACTGCTGCTGCAGTTAAAAATCAATGCCATGGTCTCTTCACTATTTTTTCTAATCAGAACAATGGTTTCTTCCTCATCCCTTGTGATTGCCTCAATCAATTCACCTTCTACGATACATTTATATTTTTTTCGAACCTGTAACAGCTGTTTATACCATTCAAACATCTCTTTATCCTGGTATTCTTCATCCCAGTACATGCCACGTCTGCAATCCGGATCGTTTGCTCCCGGCATCGCATACTCATCTCCATAATAAATCATCGGCATTCCCGGCAATAACAATTGAAAAGCTGCTGCCAAATGCTGCTTTTTCTTATTATTCTTACATAAATGTAAAAATCTTGCTGTATCATGGCTGTCTATCAGATTCCACATAAGAGGATAACATTTCTTATTTAAGCGTCCTTTCAAATATCCAAGATTCTGTATAAACTGGCTGACCGTAATCTTTTCATCTGCAAGCAGATCTATCATATTCAGATAAAACGGATAATTCATGACCGTATCCCATTCATCTCCTTCAAGAAAATCTCCTGCATAATGCCAGATTTCTCCAATTATCAGCATATCTTTCTTTACTGCCTTAACTGCTTTTCTAAAATTCTTCCAGAAAAAATGGCTGATTTCATCTCCTACATCCATTCTCCATCCGTCTATATCGCATTCCCTGATCCAATAGCATGCAACATCTGTAATAAATTTTTCAACTTCAGGATTTTTCAGATTTAATTTTGGCATTCCACCATAATAACCAAAGCATTTGAAGTTTGGAATCTCTCCCCTTTCACTTTTAAGTGGAAATTCATCAATAAAATACCAGTCCAGATATTTAGACTTATTTCCCTTTTCCAAAATATCTTCAAATGCAAAAAATTCATTTCCTGTATGGTTAAACACCGCATCCATAACCACTTTCATTCCATATTCATGCGCTTTTTGTACCAGCTCTTTAAGATCCTCTGCTGTTCCGAATGAGGGATCTATCTGATAATAATCAATGGTATCGTATTTATGGCTTGAATTTGATTTAAAGATTGGTGTCATATATAAAACATCAATTCCAAGACTATGGACATAATCCAGATGTTCTATAATTCCTCTGAGATCACCATGCAGATTATCCATAGACGTAACTGGTGCTTTATACCATACTTCCTTGTCTACCGGCTGTGATGATGCAAAACGGGACGGAAAAATCTGATATACGACCTTATTTTCTGCCCACTTTGGCACCACAAACATTTCTTCCTCCCGTAGATTCTGCGGGCAGTCAAACATTCTGTCTCTGTTTGTAATACATTCCTTACTAAACTCATAATTGCCGTAATATACTTTTTCCCCCTGCATATCCGTAAATTCAAAAAAATAACGGAGACATATCAGATGCATCTGGATCTGTGCTTCATAATAATCCTGAAACTGTGAGGTGGCAACCTTCTTCATTGGAATTGTCTTTCGCGTATCCTTCCATTCCATTGGTATATACTTATCCTCATAATGAAGAATTATTTCCTTTATATCATCTCTTTTTACCTGGATGCGTATCACAAATAAATCCTTATCTATTGCATAGCAGAATCTTTTGTCCATATCATGAATAATTGCAGAGTATTCCATTCATTTTCTCCTTTACATATTCTGTTTTCTTCTTTCGTATTACTTACTTTTTCTATATCTTAACGTGATAATCCTGACTTGTCTATAGATAACTTCCTCTGCAGCTTGCCGATTGATAAAAATATCCGAATCTTTATCTGGATCTGACCTGGATTTCGATTCTATCATACACCGTTTCAAACCGGGTGTTGCATCAGTTGATTGAAATGGACCAGATTGATAAAATCTGCTGGGGATGTGATACCTGGACAGTAGATGAAAGCTATGGTTCTCTTCTTGCTTTCCGCTTTTCGATGTGTAAGGTTTTGATATAAAATATAAAACACAGTTATGCTTGGACGAAACTCCCAGATATCATCATCAAGGTGTTTTGTGATAATTTCATTAAGCCGTGTACCATTATCTTCGAGGATCTGGATGTACAAACTGATCTGCCATTGGAATCTTCGTAAAATATCTTAACAGCTCCATTTCAATTTCAACTAATTTTTCATCCGAATCTCTGTTATCCGTCTTTTCTGTCAATGACATTTTCTCCTTTTCCCTGAACGAAAAAAATCACCCAGACTAGAATTTTTAATCTAATCTGAGTGATGCTTCGTCAGGCCTGTTTTCATCTCTGTAAAGCACCTTTCGGTGCTCGTCCGGTGCTCGGAGCACCCGGAGGATATAACCATTCCGTTCCATCGAGTTCACTCAGTTGGCCACCATTACGATTCAGCTTCGTAACAATGATCACTTGGTTTTCTTATTAGATTAACTATATTATAACGTGCTGTAGGTCGGATGTCGATGATTTTTTGACCATATTTATTGTTTTATATGTTACTTCTCTATTAGTTCTGCAAACTTGAATCTATTACTCCAAAATAACCGGAAGCATAATCATAATAATTCCAAATAGGGCAAATAGAATACCACCTATTTTTGTTGTTTTCAAGTAAAACTCAGATGGTTCATCTGCACGATAAGATTTCCATTCTTCTGTTAATTTCCATATTAAGCCCGGCTTTAAGAAGATAAACATACCTAACGCAAAGATTATGATTCCACCACCAATAGACCACCACATAGTTACCACCTCCTTTAGCAGTCGAGTAGATTCCGGAAAACGCAAAGGCATAGAACCCGTAATGGGGCTATGCCTTTGTGCTTATTCTGGCATTCATTTTTAGTTAGTGCGGGTTATTTACCTAATACAGTTCTTCTCATAATAAAAATCTGTTAGTTAAACTTTTTCAAATTTTGCTACTTCATCCGATAAATCTTCCGAAAGGTTCTTATTTTCGTCCGCCTGCACTGTAATTGCTGAAATTGCTGTTACAAGTTGTGATATCTCTTGTGCTACGTTTGTAACACCTTTTGCAGATTCTTCAATCGCTATAGAAATGTTATTGATACCTTCATTCATATCATTCATTGTACCTAAGCTATCTTTTGACTCAACTGCAAACTCGTTAAATGTATTACTTGCCTGATCAGAATCAGCATCATAATTTCCAATAATTTTTACAAAGTTGTCATAATCAAGTGCTACCTTTTCATCTACAAAACGAATCATTTCTGTTGCATTTCCAGACAGATTGTTTACTGCCTCAATAACTTTTCCACTGATTTCCTGAATATTGTTTGCTGTCTCACGTGAACTATCTGCAAGCTGTCTGATTTCATCTGCAACAACGGCAAAGCCCCTGCCTGCTTCCCCTGCTCTTGCTGCTTCAATCGATGCATTAAGTGCTAAAAGATTTGTCTGTGCTGCGATATTTAAGATATTTTCTGTAAGTTTTGCAATTTCATTTACAGACTTAGATGCTTCTACTGCCTCTGCGACATCCTTTTGAATGCCATCAAATGTTTCTACTGTTTTTTCTTTTGATGCAATCGCTTCTTTATAGCTATTTTCTGCAGTAAGCTTCACTTCATGCATCTTCATTGCAGAGTTCTTAGCATCCTCATTCATGCCTTCCATTTTCTTTAGCAGATTATTACATCCTTGGGCTAAATCAGATAGAGAAGCAGATACCTCTTCCATGGATGCTGCAAGTTCTTCCGATGTTGCACTCACATTGGATGCACTCATATTTGAAGATTCCGCCTCATTTTGTACAAGATAGGAAGATTCTTTCATATCTTTTGATACACTCTGAATCTTTACCATAAGATTTTGTAATGTTTCAATAAAATGGTTGACACCATTTGCAAGCTGACCAATTTCATCACTGGTTTCATCAAATACTCTTAACGTAAGATTACCCTGTCCTGATTCTATACCTAAAATGATATCATCCAAATCATTCTTTGCTCTTTTTGCTGGACGAACAATGGACTTATTAATAACAATCGAAAGAAGTACGATTACAATAATATCAGCTACCACAAGTGCAAGATCAAAAATGATGCTTCCATTTATTCTGTAGTTGATATGTCTGATGGCTTCTGCCACTTCTCCTTTTGCTGTTTCAAAAACCGCGGTATCATTATTTTCCACTGCTTCTTCATATTGTTCAAACTGTTCTATAAGCACATTATTCTTTCCTCGAATAGCTTGTAATGCCATTAAATTCAAGACTGTAATCAAAACTGCAAAAAAGCCTACAGACACTAACATTGTTACTAACTTTTTTCCCAAGTTCTTTCTCTTTTTCATGTTTATTTTTCTTCTTTCTGCGAAAGGCACCAATGCGTTATGTTTTGGAATTTTCTAGCATCATTCTACCCCACCCCACAAAATTTTGTCAATGCTTTATTCTATTGATAGAAAATTTTAATCTTTACTCTGATGAGGATGGCGTGAAACACATCCGTATCAAAGCCAGACCTAATAAATGGCATGAGAATGACTGCCCTTTCTGTCACAAGTCATGTCCTGTTTATGACAAACATTCCAGCAGACCAACCACTTGGAGGGGGCTGGGAAACTGTAGGCCGCTGTGTCAATCGTGCTCTTCACGATTTAGAACCGGAGCGCTCAAGAAGACTTGATGGTCTGGTTAATATCGGCATTGACGAAACCAGTTACAAAAAGGATCACAGAGTGTGTAAATGAATACACTCCTGACTGCGCCCGTTGTGTTGATTCCTTTCACGTAGTCGAGTGGGCTATGACAGCTCTCGATGAAGTCAGAAAAGATATCTGGCATGATGCCTACAGCGAATATAAGCAGATCAAAAAAGATAATCCATATGGCAAGGGTCGTCCTAAAAAGGATGATCCTGAACTTGCTATTGTGAAAGCAGCTAAAGCTAAAGCAGATGAGATAAAAGGCTCTGCATACATGATAAAGGTTCTCTGTTTCCTTTTTGATACCAAATATCATATGCATTATATAATATCTTTCTTGGGTGGAATTGGTTATCTAATTAACTACATTATTTTCTATCTAAAATATCCATAAATTCGTCACCTGTAATTGTTTCCTTCTCATACAGGTACATAGCCAGTTCGTCCAGTTTTTCCCTGTTTTCAGCAAGGATTTTTCTTGCTTTTTCATGCTCTGCTTTTACGAGCTGCACGACTTTTTCATCAATTTCCTTCTGGGTATCTGCGGAACAGGAAAGAGACGTATCGCCGCCAAGATACTGGTTGGTCACGTTTTCCATTGCCACCATGTCGAATTCATCTGTCATGCCGTAGCGGGTGATCATCGCTCTTGCAATTTTTGTTGCCTGTTCGATATCATTGGAGGCTCCGGTCGTGATCTCACCAAATACGATTTCCTCTGCCGCACGTCCGCCTGTAAATGTAGCAATCTTATTCTCAAGTTCTTTTTTCGTCATCAGATATTTATCACCCTGCTCAACCTGCATAGTGTAGCCGAGTGCACCTGAGGTACGCGGGATGATCGTAATCTTCTGGACCGGTGCTGAATGACTCTGTAATGCAGCTACCAGAGCGTGTCCTATCTCATGATATGCAACAACCTTCTTCTCCTGATCTGAAAGAACCGCATTCTTCTTCTGATATCCTGCAATAACCACTTCTATACTTTCTTCGAGATCAGATTCATTTACAACGGTCCTTCCACTACGGACAGCACGTAATGCTGCTTCATTTATAATATTGGCAAGCTCCGCACCGGATGCACCGGATGCCATACGTGCAATCGTATGCAGGTCAACATCATCAGATGCTTTTATCTTCTTTGCATGAACCTTTAAAATTGCTTCACGGCCTGCAAGATCCGGCAGTTCAACCGGCACACGCCTGTCAAAACGTCCCGGACGTGTAAGTGCCGGATCTAACGACTCCGGACGGTTCGTTGCAGCAAGAATGATGACACCATTATTTCCTTCAAATCCGTCCATCTCTGTAAGAAGCTGGTTTAAGGTCTGCTCCCTCTCATCATTTCCGCCCATTTGTCCGTCACGCTTTTTACCAATGGCATCAATTTCATCAATAAACACGATACATGGTGCCTTTTCCTTTGCCTGTCCGAAAAGATCTCGAACTTTGGAAGCTCCCATACCGACAAACATCTCAACAAATTCTGATCCGGACATTGAGAAAAATGGTACATTTGATTCACCTGCAACTGCTTTTGCAAGCATTGTTTTGCCGGTTCCCGGAGGTCCTACAAGAAGGACACCTTTTGGCATAGACGCACCTACATCGGTATACTTCTTCGGATTGTGAAGATAATCAACGATCTCTGAAAGGTTTTCTTTCGCCTCATCTTCTCCTGCAACATCTGAAAAACGGATTCCCTCACTGGATTGCACATAAATCTTCGCATTGCTTTTTCCCATTCCAAAAGCCATCGAATTTTTTCCTCCGGCATGCTCCATCAGTTTCTTCGCCATATAATTTCCCAGTGCGATAAAAAGGATCAATGGCAAAACCCCGGTCAGCAGGAAGCTGATGATCGGTGACATCTGCTTATCGATATCTTTTGCGAATACTGCTCCACATTCATATAGCCTGTCCGTCAGGTTCGGATCGTTCATCAGACCTGTTTTATAAATATTTTTTTGATCTTTATCTGTAAAGATGATCTGATTGTCCTTAACTTCTACTTCACCGATATTCTTCTTCTCGATCATGCTCATAAAAGTTCCATAATCCGTTTCCTTTACCTGATGCTCCATAAGGATTGGTGTGACAACCAGATTAAATACGATCAGCACTATTAACACAATCCCATAATAATATGCCAGTGGTTTTTTCGGTGTTTTAACTTCTTTCATGGTCTTTCCTCCTGTTGTTCTGCGTTATGCTTTCTCCGTGCATTTTCGTATTATTTATTCT
>OLOT01001580.1_pt1 | contig 12985 bp, 11 predicted proteins | sample 1671991 | NCBI WGS metagenome assembly OLOT01 (sample SAMEA3136634, study PRJEB25190) | human gut metagenome | biome: human gut; feature: human-associated habitat; material: faeces | place: Austria | collected 2013
AAAGTAAAGTCGATAAAGGGATAGATGGCGACGTGATTCGCCCCCAGTGAGAAGGCCGCGTCGATGTCGGCGCGCAAGTCCTCGTAGGTCTGCCCCGGCAGGGCGAAGATGAAGTCCATCGAGACTGTTTCAAAGGGGACCGCCGCGAGGGCCGCCGCCATCGCCGCGGTATCGACCCCCTTCCTGCCGAGGATCCTCTGATACTTGTCCGAAAAGGACTGGATACCGATGCTGATCTTCGTCACGCCCGCTTCCTTCAGCGTTTGCAGCACCTCGACCGTCACATTGTCGGGGTGAAGCTCAAGGCCGATCCCCTCGGTGATAATGAAGTGTTCGCCGAGCGCGTCTACGATCTCCTTGATGCGATTTGCCGCAAGCGCGGGCGTTCCGCCGCCGAAATACAGGCTGGTCGCCTTTTTCCGCCCCGGATGCTGCCCGCCAACAAGGTGTATTTCCTGAATCAGAGAATCAATATACCGCTCGCATAGCTCCGCGGAATAGCGCACCTTGCAGTAAGGGCAGAAGTTGCAGATGCTCTTGCAGAAAGGAATATGGACATAAAGCCCCAGACTCTCGCACTCCGCAAACGGTAAAACCTGATCATATTCACTTTTGAAGGTGAAAGGCCGCACGCTCCGCGTGAGCCACATTCTTGTTAAGCTCGTAAAGAAGTGCATGGCTCGCTCCTAAATGTACTTTAAGTAAGTGCGGAGCATCTCGAAGATGATCCTGGGATTGCCGCGGAACAAAAGCGTATATTCCGCAACAAAAAAGTACCCGCACTGCTCGCAGAGGCCGGGCACGCCGATGCAGCGCCCGCAGGTGGATATCTTTCCGTCCTCCATCACGACGCACTGGTGGCAGGGTGTCGGAAAGCGGTTCTCGATGAGATAGGGGAAGGCGCTTTTCAGGTTAAAGACCGGCGCGCCCTCTTTCATCATCTGCGCGATCACATCGCAGCAGGCGGCCTTTTCTTCTTTGCTCAAGGCAAGCTCCCTCGTGTCGGGGTACGGCGTATGGAAATTGAAGGACACCGCCCGCACGTTTTTCGTGTCGCGCGCGGCGATACATACATCGCGCACATGGTCCTTGTTGATCTGGTTGATCGCCATGTAAAAGCAGATGTTATCCGCGCTCGCGCTCGCGATATTTTGCATGATGGTGTCGTACGTATCGCCGCGAATTGCATTGTGGCGCTCCCTGTCGCCGTCCAGGCTCAAAAGGATCAGATCCGCCTCCGGAAGATCGATGGGAAGCGTACCGTTCGTCACGACATTCACAATGAGAAAGCCCATGGTCTTCGCTTCGATGACCAGCTCTCTCAGCGTGCGCTCGCCGTCGCGCCAGAGGAAGGTCTCGCCGCCGCAGAAGAAGAGGATACGCACGCCCATATCGTAGAGCTGCTGCATCTCCCGGCGGATCTGTTCAAATGGATGGACGACCGCCGTGATGTTGTTGACCGAGCAGTGCTTGCAGTGCAGGTTGCATTTGTCGGTCAAAATCACCGTCCCGAGGATCGGCTCTTTTTTCCGCAGCAGGATCGTTTTTACGCCGAAGGCGGCAAAGTGCAGAAACGAGGATGGCTTCATGGTGTTCCTCCGTAAATATTATCGCGCGAGCGCTTCTTCGCCGCGGTGCAGCGCGTTCCAGTCGTCGATGAACTCGTCCGTGCTCCAGTCGATGTCGTTATTCTCGGGATGTTCGATGCAGCCGTCGGACGCTTCGGCGATTTTGGCCGCCTCATCGCGTGTCAGGGACGAAAGGTAGCGTATGCGGATCTCGTCGATCAGCTCCCAGTAGGCGGCGCGGGCGAAGGAATCGAGATCCGCGGGCTTGATCCCGAGAAGGCCGGCGATCGCCTCCTGCTCGCGCGCGTCGCAGCGGTCCTGAATGGCTTCGAAAATATCGTCCGCGTCGCCGCCGTACCGGCTCAGCAGGCCGATGAGGTTCGATTCGGGAAAAAGTTCCGCAAAGCGGGCGGAAACAGTCTTCTTGCTCATAAAAAGTTCTCCTTGTCGAGGCATTGTGTTGACCATAGTGTCACACAACAGCGCCCAAAAGTCAACACGGATGCATTCTTCTCTCGACGGGCGGGCGCTTTTCTGCTATACTGAGGACAAGAAACAAGCAGGAGAAAGGACTTGCCGCCATGAACTACACTTCCGCCGAAGCAAATAAGCTCTTGAAGAAACTCAACGACGAATATACCGCGCTGCTTGACAAGGAAACCCGCAGCCGCGACTTTCGCGCCGCGATGGGCGAGGACGTTGCGTCCGTGCGCCCCGCCTACGATTACGTCGAGACGCAGGCACGCCTTGCAGCGCTCGAAGAGAAGATTCGCCGCCTCAAGCACGCGATCAACTGCTTCAATACGACGCATTTTGTCGACGGCTTTGACATGACCATCGATGAGATGCTGGTCTATATCCCGCAGCTCACAAGGCGCAAGAATAAGCTCCTTGAGATGAAAAGCAGACTTCCCAAGGAGCGCGTCGAGGAGCAGTACGGCCGGCAGTCGAACATCATCGACTACCGCTACGCGAACTACGACATTGCCGCTGTGGAGGCAGACTATGAGAAGACCGCCGATGAACTCTCCCGCGCGCAGCTCGCGCTCGACGCGGTGAACGGCCGGGAGACCTTTGAGCTTAGCGAATGAATTCTTTCCGTCGTCTCCATACGAATGCCGGACTATTTTGATAACAGAGTCACGATCTCCGTAAGTGTTTATGGTTCGGTGAGAGCATCGGTTATTTGAACGGTTATTTGTTATGCCGCCCTGTGTTCAATGTTCGGGGGACAACGATTGCGGCGCCGATGGAGCGAGAAAACTTTTTTGGGGGCCGAAGTACGGTTACAAGCCCCCCGCCTATAAAACGGACGCCGCCCGGGGGCAAGCGTCCTGCACAGGCCTTATCAAAAAAGTCTGCCGAACCGCATGGGGTTCGGCAGGCTTTTCTCTTTGTTTGCGGCAGCACGGCGGTCGGTCTTTCTCGGCTGCTCAGCTCGCGGATCTCCGTCTGAATGAGCTTGCCCGCCGCAGCGGCGAGCTGATCCATGCGGCGGATGCGGGCAAGGTCGCGGCCGTAGATGGTATTCGCGGCGGGAACGCTTGCATTCTCGCCCATGAAGACGGCGGCGACGCGCACGCCCTCAGCGCGCAGTGCGCGCACCTCCTCGGCGGTGTCGTCGATGCCGGCCTGCCCGTCGTATTCCCGGCTGAGGGGGATCTTACCGCTCGGCAGAATTTTGTGGCTGTCGTCCGGGCTTGCGTCGGTCAGCAGGATGAGCAGGTGCTTGTCCGCGGGCGCGGACTTCATCAGCTCTCCCGCCGCACGCAGCGCAAGGCCGTCGCGGTTCCACCCGGCGGCAAAGTAGTCGAAGACCCTGCGTTCGCCGTTCTTGTCGCCAAAATCCTTCAAAATGCGCAGCACCGTGTAGCCGCGCAGGCTGCAAAAGCTCGTCACGCGCACGGGGATGCCGCAGGAGGCGAGGCTTTTGGCTAAGATATATCCCTGAATGGCGATAGCCTCCTGACAGTGCAGGCGCGAGGCCGAGGCATCGAGCATCAGATCGACGGCGAAACCGGGGCGGCTTTCCTCGTCGCTGCGCAAAAATACGCGGTCGTCGTGCAGCACCGGTTCGCGCCAGACCTTGGTCCCGTCCAGCCAGCCCTGACGGGCGGGGATGCGCTCGGGCTGCTGGTGGACGAGCAGGCAGTTTCGAATTTGCTCGCTCAGGCGCGCGAGCGCGCTCTGGTGCAGATCGAGGTCGCGCGCGAAGGCGGCGCGGTTCAGCTTGGCCTGTTCCTCAGCCTGCTCGTAAAGACGCTGCGTGTCCGCGCTGATGAGCTGGTCCGACGCGCTCGCGCCCTTTGTGAACCACAGGTGGCAGCCCAGGTGGTTGCCGGTGCAGAGCTGCTGCTCGATGCGCGCGAGCTTGTCGGGCGAATAGATGCTGCGGCCGAAGCAGTGCTCGATGTAGCCGCGGTCCTCCGTTTCGTGCTCGTTGGAGCGCAGACGCGCGCGCAGCGCGTTCGAGACCTTGACCATGCCGTTTTCGCCCGGCATGGCGGAGCGGCCGATGGTCAAATCGTCCGTGCGGACGATCTCGGTCGGCAGGAGCTTTGTGAGAAGCGGTGCCCACTTGTCGTCAAAGTGCAGCTGGAACCCGCCTTTTTTATGCACTGTACCGTCGAATTGCAGGTATTTTTCAAACGCCGCGCGCACGGCGATCTCAAGCTCGGCGGCGTTCATCGTGCCGGGGCAGGCGAGCGCTTGCGCGAGCCCTTTTTCCCACGGGGCGAGAATGGGCGGCTTTTGCCCGAGAATCGTCTTCCAGCGGTCGGACTGCACGGCGTAGACAAGTTGGTTTTTCTCCATCCACTCCTGCCGCGAGAGCTGGTATTCCGACGCGAAAAACTCCTCCGCGTGCTTGCGGCGGAGATCGGCGAGCACAGGGCGCTCGGGCAGCTCCTTTTCATACGCCGCGTTCTCGAGCGCCAGCCAGCACAGCTCGTCGAAAACGTTCTGCCGCGCGTCGCCCGCCCAGTAGGCAAAGAGACGCTTTGGCATCTTGTCGCCGAACCACTTGTGCACAAGGCCGATGACGCAGTTCATGTAAAAGTCCGGCTCACCGTTTGATTTGAGCGCTAAAAACTGCGGCTCGAACTGATAGTCCCCGCTCGCCGTCCAGACGAGGTTGATGGCGCGGCGCTGCTGGGCGGAATAGCTTGACGTTTCCATGTCAGTCGGTGAACAGACGGCTGCGGTCAAGCTTTGCGGGGATGCGCGCGGCGATGACGTCGCGGATCAGGCTCTGCTCGTAGGAGTCAAACGCCTTGTTCGTGATGCCCATGTCAAGCGCGCGGCTCGCGCCCACGCCGCGGCGGATCAGACGCAGCGCGTCGAGAAGACCGCGCAGGTCGAGCGCCTTTTCGGAGATCTCCGCGTTTTCGCACTTTTTCTGCAGGTCGAGGAACAGCTGGGCGAACTGCTCCTTATACTTCTTTTCAAGCGTCGGGAACTCATCGCTAAGCAATCGCACAAGACCGTCCTGGTCGATGGACGGCATCTGGATGACGACAAAGCGCGACGTGAGCGCTTTGTTCAGCTCGCGTGTGCCGGCATAGCCGTAGTTCATCGTGCCGATGAAGCGCGCGGCGGGATCGACCTCCACGCGCTCGTAGCCGGGAACATCGATGGCGCGGCGGAAGTCGAGCGTCGCGTGCAGTACAGCAAGCGCCTCATTTTTTGCCATGTTGATCTCGTCGAGCACGCCGAAGCCACCATGCTTTGCGCAAAGGTACACGGGGCCGGGGCGGAAGCGGACCTCGCCGCCCTCGAACGTGTCCATGCCGATGAGGCTCGCGGCGTCCATGTTCACGTGGAACGACACGTCCCATGCGGGACGGGCGAAGACCTGGGCGAGGTTTTCCGCCAGCACGTTTTTGCCCGTGGCCTTGCTGCCCGCGAGCAGCAGGTTCTCCCCGCACAAAATGGCGGCGACCGCCGCCTCCCACACGTCCTTGCCATAATAATGATACCGCGGCTGCGGGATGCGGTTTTGCAGCTCCGGCGGCGTCGGATACTGCGCGTTAAATTCACGAATGCCATCCAAAAGGTCGGGACTCAGCCCTTCCTGTTTCAAAAAATCCAACAAATCGATCACTCTTTCTTGCCATGTGCACTGCACGTTCTTTTTTTCGGTCATCATCATAACACGGAAAAGGGAGTTTGCAAGCAAAAGTTTTGCATTTTTACAGAAAACATATAGCGGTTTTCTGCTTTTCGCACAGGTGCGAAGGGATATGCCGCCTGCGGGCGGCAGGGGCAAAGGGGATATTCTCTTTCGCGAAAGAGAATATCCCCTTTGAAACCCCAAGAGAAAGGCTTTTGATTGGCAGTCCCGGGCTTGAATGACCTTTATGCCTCCGGAATGGGAGTGCCTGCCAAGCAGTGTATCTAAACGACTTGACTATCTTCTATCTTCGCTGTCGCTTTGCCTGCGATTCGCTACCCTTACGCAATTTCCGCCTACTTCAGATTTTCGCTGTTTTGTTTTTGCCTGCCAAGGCGGCATTGCTTCGCTCGCCGCGATATTTGCACCATCGGTAGACGGCGATTACACTGTACCGGAGCAAGATTCGAGAGCGGCAGCGGATGATAGGAGCAGAGGCAAATCGTATAGCAGCTTCAACGCGGCAACGCCGCGCTATGGGCAGTGCAATCGGCAAGCGCCGCATCTCTTCGAGCTGCTTGCCCGCAATGGGAAACGCCTTTCTTTTGGACGGGCGACGCCCGTTTTCTTTCTCGGGAAAGAAAATGGGGGTCGCATTCGTGCAGCGCCTGCGGCGCTGCTTTCCCCGCGGCGCTTGCGCCGCATTGCAAAATGCGTATTGACAAAATATGACGTTATCCATATAATGTCATAAGTTGAAAAAAGGGAGGACGTCTGCTATGCTGCTGAAAAAACGCAACAAATGTCATTTCGTTTTCCTTTTTGTTTTTCATATTTAGAATATGGACCATCTGTCGATTCCTCGACAGGTGGTCTTTTTTTAGGAGGAGAGAGCGATGATCGAAAATTGGAAGGACGTTCAGATCGTGCCGGAGTTCTGCGATCAGGGCGTGGACTGCTACCGTTTGGAGGGAGGGCACTTCCTCAACGAGTATTACATTGTCTCGGAGGCCGAGACGCGAAAGCTGATGAACCATCCGGAGGTGGTGGGCTACGAGGTGTACGCCTCGCTCGTGACGGCGACCTCGCAGATGATGTACTACCTGAAGGAGAAAAAGAAGATCACGTCGGCGAATATCCTCTCGATCCTGCGGGGAGCCTTGAACTACCCGCTGGAGGAGAGCTGCTACAAAGAGCACATCCGCGTCCACGACATCAGCTTTATGTCGAGCGAGCGCGTTTTTGAAAACGGCGAGATGAGGGGCCTTGAGATCAAATACTGCAAGCTTGCCACCGTGCCGAACAGCACGCTGCTGATCGGCGACATCATCGCCTCCGGCGAGACGCTTGTGAACTGCCTGCGCTATGTGATCGACTATTACCGCAAGCAGGGGACCAAGCTGCGCAATATCGTCCTCTTCACGATCGGCGGCACGCAGGGCGTTGAGATCCTGGAAAAGCTGACGCAGGAGATCCGCGTGTACTGGCCGGGCTTTGAGGGATTTGTCACGGTGTATTACGAGGGCATTTTCAGCTGCTATGAAGAGGGAAACAAGGGCGTTTCCGGCATCAACCGCGCGCTGATCGACTTCTACTGGAAAGGCGGCATCATTGCCCCTGCCTTCCGTCGCGAGACGCTCTCGATGCAGAATCCCCTTTTTGAAAAGTGCACGATCTACGACGGCGGCGCCCGCCGCTACGAGATCCACGAGCATATTGAAGAGGTGCTCGAATTCTGGAACGGCATCTTAGAGCGCGCCGACAGCATCGACAAGCAAGCGCTGCTCGAGGAAAAGCTCGGGCATCCGCTGCCGATCTCCTACGAGGACTGGCTGAAGGACTGTCACTATGAAAAACTGGACAAAAAGACGACGCGCTGGCTCTATCAGCAGGAGCGCGGCTTTGTGGAGGGCCTGCGCGATGTTTCGCTGAAGGAGATCGCGCGCCAGCGGATCGACGAGTTCACCACGACCCTGAGAAAGTATATCCTTTAAAAAATTTATAGATCAGAGAGGACAGAACGCATGAAGAATGAAAAGACGGTAGTGGATATTGACTACGCAGAGGCGATCGTGCCGAAAAGCGCCCGACGCGGCATCGTGACCATGTTTATGATCATGCTGGGCTTCACCTTTTTCTCCGCGAGCATGTGGGTGGGCCAGCAGTTGGCGGACGGCCTGGATTTTCAGGGCTTCGTCGTGTCGATGATCGTCGGCGGCGTGATCTTGAGCCTGTACACGGGACTTTTGGGCTACGTGGGCGCGGAGACGGGCATGAGCCTCGACCTTTTGGCCCGCAAGGCGTTTGGCGTCAAGGGTTCGTATCTGCCCTCGGCCATGATCTCGTTCACGCAGATCGGCTGGTTCGGCGTGGGCATCGCCATGTTTGCCATCCCGGTCGCCAATGAGCTGCTGGGCGGCAGCAAGACGGCGGAGTGGGCACTGGTGATCGTTGCCGGTATCTGCATGACGGCCTCGGCCTACTTCGGTATCAAGTCGCTCACGATCGTCAGCTATATCGCCGTCCCGATGGTGGCGGTACTGGGTACGGTCGCGATGATCCTCGCCGTCATGCGCGGCGACGGCACGATCGTCGATCAGTTTGCCAAGTCCAGCGGCACGCTGACGGTGATCGGCGGCGCGGGACTGGTCGTTGGCTCGTTCGTCTCCGGCGGCACGGCGACGCCGAACTTCTCCCGCTTTGCCAAAAGCGGCAAGGTGGGCGCCATCACAACGGTGATCGCGTTCTTCATCGGCAACTCTCTGATGTTCTTCTTCGGCGGTGTCTCGTCGGTCTATGTGGGCGGCAACGACATCTTCGAGGTGATGATCAACCTTGGCCTGTTCTACCTCGCCATCCTGGTCCTGGGCCTGAACATCTGGACGACGAACGACAACGCGCTCTATTCCGCGGGCCTCGGCCTTGCCAACATCTTCGGCCAGAAAAAGAAGCCCATGGTGCTTGTCTCCGGCATCATCGGCACGGTGCTCGCCGTCTGGCTGTACTGGAACTTCTGCGGCTGGCTGAACATCCTGAACTGCACGCTGCCGCCGGTGGGTATCATTCTGGTGCTGGGCTATTTCCTGAACAAGGAAAAGTATCAGGACGTGGAGGTCAGCGAGAATGTCAACTGGTTCGCAGTGCTCGGCGTGGTGCTCGGCGCGGTGGTAGCGAATCTGGTGCATTGGGGCATCGCCTCGATCAATGGCATGGTGGTCGCCGCGGTGTGCTACCTGATCGGCCGCGCGGTGGAGAAGAAGTAAAAAGGTGTAACTTCCGCCAAGAAAATTGCAGAACAAAAGCCCATCAGCTCGTCGAGCTGATGGGCTTTTTCCTTTGCATGAAGTGCAGAAGATCACTTCGTGCTCGCCGCGTAGAGCATGATCGCCGTCAGCGCGATATAGACCGCGCAGGCCGCGGCGATCACAGCGCAGAGTGCGATGCAGGCGACGCGAAGCGTTCTCTTTTGCCGGAGCTTTCGCGCCGATAGCACGACGCCCGCGATGGACAGAAAAAACAGCAGTGCTGCGACCCAAAGCTGCATGAGACGCTCCTTTCTTCACTCCGCCGCAGGGCGGAAGACGTCGATCATGTCGGTGCACCACTTGAGCTCGCGGGTGAAGCGGCGGCGCAGCGCGTCGGGCGGCTCCTTGCCCTTGCCGACATCGAAAAAGCTGCGGCCGCTGTGTACGGCGATGTACAATGTCCCATCAGAATGCAGGCTGACGGAAAAATCGCCGAAGGCGGTGTTGGTGAGCGCAAGAATGCGCTCCATGCGGCTGGGATTCAAAAAGCGCAGCGCCCAGTCGGCATCATCGCAGCTCAGGTTGAAGTGCTTGTTGAAGTCCTCGTAATCCGTCTTGATGGTTTTTGCACGGAAGAGCTTGTCGAGCTTGCCGCGCGGCCAGAACATGAGTTCGGCGGGGTACGTTTTACCAAGCTCGCAGACCATCCACTGACCTTTGTAGACCACGCGCTCGGCGGACTCCATCATGTCGTTGTTCTCGTTGCGGTATTCGTCCACATCCGTCAGCGTGACGGTGCAGAGCTCGGACGTAAGGCCGCGGTAGGTGAAGTCGATGCGGCCGCTGGCGCTGTCGTAGACGTATGACGGCAGCGGAATGTTTGAACCCTTGATATCCACAAGGTTTTGCTTTCCGATGGGCTGCACATCTTCAAAATTCGCGTTCATGATCTCCGGCACGAGGGACTCAAAGACCGCTTTTCCGGTGGCCTTCCGGTGCTTGTTCAGAACGCCCTGCCCCAGCAGCGCGACGACGATGCCGATGACCGTCAGCGCCGTGACCGAGGTGAAAATACCGATCGCCGTCGCGGCGCAGCCAATCACCGTGAGGAGCTTGCCGCGGCCACCGCCGCGCTTGCCGTTTTGCAGCTCGCGCGCGAGCTGTTCGTCTGTCATTGTTTGATTTTTTTCCATCGTATCATCCTTTCTCAGTCCCGCGCCGCAAAAAGAGCGGTGTTTTTCAGCAGAAGATCCAGCGTTTCCTCCATTGCGTGCAGCGACGCGCAATAGCTGCGGCGCAGGGCGTCAAGGTCGCGCAGGTCTACATTACTGGCAACGGCGGCAAAGCCATAGTCTGTTTCCACCGCCAGCGAGAGCACCCGGCCTTCCCAGCGGAAGCCCAAAAGCTGTCCTTCGACGCGCTGCCTGAACTCGTTCATCAGCTCCATAAACTGCGGGGCAAGAAGGGAGAGGGCATCCTGCTCCGGCTCTGCTGTGACGCAGAAGCATCGGTCAAACAGCGCATCGCCCGTCGCTGCGCCGCGCGGACTGTCCTCCGTCCTTGCGTTGACGAGGACGGGGGAGGGGGCGGGCGTCTGCGTTTCGCAGCGCAGCACGAGGCCTTTGAAGACCATCTCGTGGCAGGTCTCATAGCCTTCGTGACCGCACCCTCGCTCATACACATGGTCCAGCCGCACATTGGCGGCGGAAAAATGCACGCCGCGATAATCGCCCTCATGGAAATTCTCAACCGTACATTCCTCCCACTGACCGTCCAGCAGGTGGAACGTCCGGAGAAACGGCTCGTCAACGCACATTTCCGGTGTGTGCATATCCGGGCCGAAGGCCTTTTCCCATTCCGCACGGAAAAAGTCTCCAAACTGCTCCTGTATCAGGGCATGGAGCTTCTTTTGCGCGCTGCCGCCCAAAAAGACCGCGCAGCAGACGCCGCCGAAGAACAGCACCCCCGTCAGGATGGCCTTGAGCGCGGTGTCCTGCACGGCAAAGTACGAGACCGTGCCGCTCAACGCGCCAAAAAGGCCCACCAGGATCCAGACGCGCGACATTTTCTGATAGTGCCCGAGCTTTTTCGAAAGCTCGGCGTCGCTGAGTTTTCCTCTTCCTGTCATTTCACATCCATCCTTTATCATGGCGTTTTTCAAATATCCCAGTTGTCCATCCAGTTTTCGCCCCAGTCGTCGGCGGGATCGTACGGCGCTTCGGGGATCCAGCCCGCGGGATAGACGAGACCGTCTTCGTCGTGGTAGGCAAGCCCGTCGTCGCCGATGGTATAATCGTTGCCCAGAAGGTAACGGTTCACACCGTCGTAGTACCAGATATAGAAGGTGGAGTATTCGTCTTCGTAAAACTCCGCGTTTTCCATGTCCGTGTAGGTGTAGAAGTCGGCGTTGCGGTAGAAGACACCGTCAAAGTGCTGATCGTCCCCGTAGCGGCCAAAGCGTTCGGCGGAGAGGGTGAAGCTATTGCCGTCGTCGCTGGGGCAGAGGTAGGCGCGCGTTCCGTTGTCGTAGAGGTAGAGGCCCATGCCCTCGCCCTCGTCGTTCATCGTGCCGCTCATGGAATAGTCCGGTGAGCAGGCGATGTACTGCATGAGGGACGAGTCGATGACGATGGTCTCGCCCAGGGCGTTCTGCCACATGCCGTCCCAGTTGCTTTTATCCCACTCGACGATCTCCGCCTCGTCGTCGCGGAGGAAGGTGTGGCGGTGGATGGTGAGCCCGCTGCCCTCGCCGTTCTGGTTCGGTAGCAGCACGCCGTCGTCGCGCAGGAGAAAATTGTAGAGAAAGCCGTTGAAAAAGATCATCGGCCGGCCGCTCGCCTCGGACAATTCAAATTCTCCGCGCCCGCCGAGACCCCAGCCGGTGCGGTAGGCATAGAAGCCCTCCTCACTGTCAAAGTACAGCCTCGAGGTGCCGTCGATGCTCCACATCCCGTCGAGAAATTCCATGTCCATGACGGTCTCATAGCCGCTTTGCGGATCATCAGAGCTGCTGTCGCCGCAGGCGGTCAGGCTCAGCAGGAGCAGCGCGAGCACGAGCGGCAGAAGATACGTTCGGTGCGTCATGCTGTTCACCGCCTTTTTAGTAGCAAATGCTGAAAAACAGCGTGTTGTAGGGGTCGACAAGGTCAATGTCCATGATGCTCGCCTCGGGCGCGATGCTATCGAGCTGCATCCGTCTGGCGCAGTCCTTATAGTTGTCGAGCTGTGGCATGGCGGCGAAGACCAGCCCGTCGTAATCGTCGGGCAGGTAGACCATGTAGCTCTTGGTCAGCACCATCGCCCAATCGCTGACGTTGTACTGCCAGTCGGTCGAGTAGGCGAATTCGATGAGGTATTCGTTGCCGTTATAATTGACGGTATGAACATAGTAGTTGTCGCCGCGCTGGCTGTTGCCGTAGGCGGTGGCGGCGGTGAACCACATGCCGGTGTAGTAGTCGTAGAGCTCGCTGTCGGTGTTGGTGATGTACTGCTCGGTGAAGTACGGGATGGAGCTCTCGGGAATGTAGCAGATGGCGTCGAACTGAATCTCGCGGATGCCGTCGTGCGACTGGTCGCTGTGCTTGATGACCTCCCAGTAGCAGTCGTTTCTCTCATAGCCGTCGCCAAGGCCAGAGTAGCAGGCAACACCGTTTTCCAGAAGATAAGTGCCCGTGTTGACCGCAGCGTTGATCTGTAAGCCGTTGTCAGAGAAATAGGGCGTGTCGGTCAGGTCGGCCTGCACGCCGTTTTCGTGGAAGTAGGAGTAATCCGGCTCGAAGACATAGCGCTCGTCGGCATCCCAGAACCAGACCATCTGCGTCGTGCTCATGTCGGCGTGCTGGAACGTCACGACGACGTCGCTCTCGCCATCGCCGGTGATGTCGTCGAACGAAATGTCAAAGCCCGTGCCGTCGTCGTTCGCGTCCTCGACCGTCACGGGAAAGGACACGCTGTCGAAGAGCTCCTGCTCTGGCTCGTCGCGGTAGAAGGCTGCGCTCTCAGGCCCCACGGTGACGAGCACCTTGACGCTGCCCTCGCCCTCGTGCGTGATGGTGCCCTCG
>OLOT01001589.1_pt1 | contig 12939 bp, 9 predicted proteins | sample 1671991 | NCBI WGS metagenome assembly OLOT01 (sample SAMEA3136634, study PRJEB25190) | human gut metagenome | biome: human gut; feature: human-associated habitat; material: faeces | place: Austria | collected 2013
CCATATTTTCAGGAGCCAGTGCAGCTAAAATGTGAGGGAGCATTAGAACTCATCGGACCGGACATCATCAGCCTGCAGGGCGGTATGGGCGGCACTTATGTAAAGACCATAGGAAAGACCGGAAGCGGAAAACTTATGATAAGCAGCCGCCAGGCAGGAACCAGAGAAATTACATTTGAAATAGAATAAGGGAGTATAACGATAAGGAGGGTATCTATGAAGGAGAAATCAAGAGAAATCTTCGGAAACAAAATGCCGCAGAAGGTGTACCGGAAAGCGGTAAAGAGTAAGAAGAAGTTTCAAAAGAAATTCGGGGATGACAGCAAGGTGGATTATCCGGTGGTGTTAAAAGAAAATGCGCATATCGGAGATTCCCTTGGCGTTGTGGATGTGCTGCTGCCGGAGCAGAAAGAGGCTTCGAAACTGGAATTTGACAAAGAGAAGGGAATCATTGTAGGAAATATCCGTATGGGATTTGGACATTACCGGATTTCCATGGCAATTGCATCCGCAGCAAAATCCATGGACTACACACCATACTGGATGGACTTAAATTCCTATCCTAGGACTACCTGCACGAAGGTCATTGGCGCACAGAATGATTTGTATTCTCTGGGTTCTAGACTTTCCGGTAAGAGTAGGCTCTTTAATAAACTGGTGTGGGAGCCAATGAATTATGAAGGGTTCCGGAAGCTTTCCTATAATGCTTCTGACCAGAAAAATGCAGAGCTTATGGCTCCGGTTTACCGGAATGTACCAAAGGAAATTCCGGTGGTAGCAACCCATGTGTGGCCGGCACAGGCAGCTATACATGCCGGCGTGAAATATGTAGTCAATGCGATTCCGGATAACTGGCCGATGGCATTGCATTTATCCGAAGGAAGCCTTCATACAGTTCAGACTCATTATGCGTATCAGGGCTATCGGATTTTAAATGGCATGCAGGGAAAAGATGTCTTAAATCCTATGCCGGAAAAAGATCTTATATACACGGGACATTATATTGACCATGAGCTGGTAAGCAATATTGAAGCAGACTGCGAAGCTAGAATTAAAAGAAAGCAGGAGAAGAAACCGATGCGTTTCTTATTAACCATCGGCGGAGCAGGAGCCCAGAGAGAAATTTTTGCGGCTATTATCAGATATCTGCTGCCGGCAATCCGGGAAGACAGGGCAGCACTTTATGTCAATGTAGGAGATTACCGGAATGTCTGGGAAGAATTATTACAGGAAATTCCGGGACTTAAAAATGCAGCAATGGAGCATTTTGATGACTGGGAGAATACAAAGCAGTTTGCCGAAGTTGCACTGGATGGGGAAGTAACCGGAGTCCATGGCTTCTATCATAAGAATATTTTCGAAGCAGTGTACTGCACGAATCTTTTGATGCGAAGCAGTGATGTGTTGGTGACAAAGCCAAGCGAACTGGCATTTTATCCGGTGCCGAAGCTCTTTATCAAAAGAGTGGGTGGTCATGAACAGTGGGGTGCCATCCATTCCGCAGAGATTGGGGACGGTACCCTGGAATGCCGTGATATTCCACATACCTTGCAGATGCTGGAATTATTCCAAAGCTCAGACCATCTGCTTACCGATATGTGTGAAGCAATTATGGAAAATAAGAAACAGGGGATTTACGATGGCGCATACAGGGTAGTGGAACTGGCAATGGGCTTACGAAAAGGAGGAGAAGGACAATGAGATTAACAACGAAAGAAAAAGTGGCATACGGACTTGGGGCAGTTGGCAAAGACATGGTATACATGCTTTCTGCAAGTTACATTTTATATTATTATCAGGATATTTTGAGTGTCAGTGCCATTGCAATGGGAATTATCCTGATGGCAGCAAGAGTATTTGACGCATTCAATGACCCGGTTATGGGAATTATCGTAGCCAAGACGAGAACCCGCTGGGGTAAGTTCCGTCCGTGGCTTCTGATTGGAACCATAACCAATGCAGTAATCTTATATCTGATGTTTGCGGCACCACCTGCATTAGATGGCAGCGGACTGGTTGCCTATGCAGCGGTAACCTATGTGTTATGGGGCGTTACTTATACCATGATGGATATTCCATTCTGGTCTATGATTCCGGCATTTACCGAAGGCGGCAAAGAAAGAGAGGGACTTTCTACCCTTGCCCGTTCCTGTGCAGGCGTGGGCTCCGCACTGATTACGATTATCACGGTAAAATGTGTGGTTTTATTAGGTCAGGGCAATGAACGTGCCGGTTTCAAATGGTTTGCATTAATCATTGCAGTATTATTTGTGATTTTTATCACCATTACCTGCATGAGCATCAAGGAGAAATCTACCGTAAATGTGGACTCTCCATCGGTGGGACAGATGTTTAAAGCATTGTTACAGAATGACCAGGCAATGACTGTAGTTATTACCATAGTGCTGATTAACTGCTCTCTTTATATTACTTCAAACCTTTTGATTTATTTTTTCAAATATGATTTTGGCGGGGACGCGTGGTATAACAGCTATACTTTATTCAATACCTTTGGTGGTGGAATCCAGATTATTTCCATGATGATATTCTTCCCACTGCTGCGTAAATTCTTAAGTGTCTTGAAGGTATTTTATGTAAGCTTTGTTATGGCAATCGCAGGTTATGGTGTATTATTTATACTGACACTGACAAATATGTCAAACTTATTGTTATTATTTATTCCGTCATTCTTTATCTTTACAGCCTTTGGAATGCTGACGGTACTTACCACCGTATTTCTTGCAAATACCGTGGACTATGGCGAACTGAAAAATAACCGGAGAGATGAGAGCGTTATCTTTTCCATGCAGACCTTTGTGGTAAAACTGGCATCCGGAGTAGCTGCACTGGCAGCTTCCATCTGCTTAAATCTCTGCCACTTAAGTAATGATACTGCAGAAACAGCAACCGCAGCTGCTGCGTCCGGCAGCTCCCTTTTAGGACTCCGCATGACGATGGCAGGAATTCCGATTATCGGCTTACTGATTGCAGTGCTGGTATTCCGTAAGAAATTTATCCTGACAGAAGAAAAAGTGCAGGAAATCACAGAACAGATTAAAGGGAAGGAAAATTATCGATGATTCGTAAGGAAAAGAATTATTTTATTCTGGATACCGACCATACCACCTATTGCTTCCGGGTACTTCCTACCGGGCAGCTGGAGCATCTTTATTATGGCAGAAAACTTCATATCGAGGACGAAGCAGATATGCAGCCGCTGGTGGAAAAGCATGTCTTTGCACCGGGTAATGTGAATCTGTATAACGAAGAGCAGAAAGCATATTCCTTAGAGGATATGCGCCTTGAAATGTCCTCCTATGGAAAAGGAGATATAAGAGAGCCTTTTGTGGAAGTGGTGAATGCCAATGGAAGCAATACGATAGATTTTGTATACAAGGAAGCAGAGATAACCAAAGGTAAGGAAGCCTTTGCGGAACTGCCGGGTTCCTATGGCAGCGAAGAGGAAGTGGAGCAGCTTTGTATCCGGCTTGCGGACGAAGGAAATGAGCTGGTACTGGAATTGTATTATTATGTCTATCCATCCTGTGACATTATCAGCCGCAGTGCGAAATTCTATAATAACGGAAAGAAAGCTGTGCAGTTGAAACGGCTGATGAGCCTGCAGCTTGACTTTGATGGGCATGATTATGCATTTACTACATTTCATGGAGCCTGGGCAAGAGAAATGAAGCGGAGTGATATGCCGGTAATAGCAGGAAAATTAGTAAATGCTTCCTATACCGGAACCACCTCCAGCCGGGCCAATTCCTTTGTGATGCTAAGCCGGCCGAAGACCACAGAGGATGCCGGGGAATGCTTTGGTTTTCACCTTATCTATTCCGGTAATCACTATGAAGCAGCAGAAGTAAACAGCTTTGGCAAAATGCGTCTGGTGACAGGAATCAATCCACAGGCATTTTCCTATGAAGTGGTGCCGGAAGAAAGCTTTCAGGCACCGGAGGCAGTGATGGCATATGCAGAAAACGGATTTAACCAGATGAGCCAGAGGCTACATCATTTTATCCGGGAGCATATTATCCGTGGAACCTGGCAGAAGAAGGAGCGGCCGATACTGCTTAACAGTTGGGAGGCTTCCTATTTTGACATCAGTGAGAAGAAGTTACTGAAGCTGGCAAAGGAAGCAAAAGAAGTTGGCATAGAATTATTTGTAATGGATGACGGCTGGTTTGGCGAACGGATGGATGACAGCAGTTCCTTAGGAGACTGGGAAGCAAATGCGAAGAAGCTGCCGGGCGGTCTTAAGGGCTTATCTGATAAGATTCATGGACTGGGACTGCAGTTTGGAATCTGGGTGGAGCCGGAAATGGTCAATGTGAAAAGCAAACTTTATGTGGCTCATCCGGACTGGACCATTGAGATTCCGGGGCAGCCTCATTCGGAAGGAAGAAACCAGCGGATTTTAGATTTGGGAAGAAGAGAAGTACAGGATTATATTATTGAGAGCATGAGTAAAGTCTTTTCTTCAGCAGACATTTCCTATGTGAAATGGGACATGAACCGGACCTTCAGTGATTATTATTCCACAGCACTTCCACCGGAACGGCAGGGAGAAGTGGCACACCGCTATGTGCTGGGATTATACCGGTGTATGAGGAAACTGACGGAACGGTTTCCGGAGATTTTATTTGAAGGCTGTGCGGCAGGCGGCAACCGTTTTGACCTTGGAATCTTATGCTATTTTCCGCAGATCTGGGGCAGTGATGATACGGATGCATTGTGCCGGGCGGAGATAGAAGAAAATTATAGTTACGGTTATCCGCTGTCAGCAGTCAGTGCTCATGTGTCTGCCTGCCCGAATCACCAGACGCTGCGGAATACGCCATTAGAGACAAGATTTCAGGTGGCATGCTTTGGAAGCTTCGGCTATGAATGCAACCTCTGCGATATGAAAAAAGAAGAAAAGGAAGCCATGAAGGAGCAGATTGCATTATATAAGAAATGGCGGAAGGTGTTGCAGCAGGGAACCTTTTACCGGGGCAGAAGCTTTTACGACGGAACACAGAGTGGAATGGGCGGCAGCGTTTTAGCGGATGAAGCCGGTAATCAGATGGAATGGACCTGCGTATCGGAAGATGGCACCAAAGCAGTGGGTATGCTGATGCAGAAATTAGTGGTACCGAATACGCAGCAGCAGACTTATTATCCGAAGGGATTGCTGCCGGATGTCCGTTACCATTTCTACAACCGGAAATTAAAATATAATATCAAAGAATTCGGTGATCTGGTAAATACGGTTTCGCCGGTTCATATCAGACAGGATTCCCTGACCCATCAGGTGCTTTCGAAATTGGTAAAAATGGATGGCGAGACGGAAGACTTCCATGCATATGGAGATACCTTAATGTATGGCGGCGTTCATGTCAGTCCGGCATTTGGCGGAACCGGATACAATGATAAGGTAAGGCACTACCCGGATTTTGCATCCCGTTTATATTTTATGGAGGGAGAAGTAAAAAAGTAGGGAGACAGAAGTCCATGTTTGTGCTAAGATGAACATATCTATAAACACAAACAGGAGCGGATATGAAGAATAAATCAAAGTTAAAGAAAATAAGAGAAAAGAAAGCAGGCACAGCCACCGTTACCAAAGAGTGGCTTTATATGAATCCAAATTCCATCACAGTAGCAGAGATTGAAAATGCATTAGAGGGAATGGATGGCATCGAAACAGAAATCTGGAAAGAGGCGGGAGTATTAGAGGTGGAGGTTCCGGAGCATCATTCCATGGATATCGAAGAGATTGCAGTCAATTTAAAGGATGAATATGCCAATGCTTATTTAAAAGAGCATGATATTCATGCTCTTTTTGCTGTCACAATTGACACAGAAAATTATGCATTTATGCAAAAAATCATGCAAAAAATTATCGCCGGAGCAGGCGGGTTCTTCTGTGGAGATACAGAAGATTTTACACCGGTAGTAAAAGAGTAAGAAGTGAAATAAAAAATGCGAAAGATAAGATTATATGATGCAACAAAATTAGACCGGGAACATATGATGTTTTCCAATAAGCAACTCCTTACGCTGCTTCTGCCGATTATGGTAGAGCAGCTTTTGAATTCCTTTATGGGAATGGCGGATACCATGATGGTAAGCAATGTGGGAAGTGCGGCAATCTCTGCGGTATCACTGGTGGATTCCATCAATGTACTGGTCATACAGGTATTTACGGCATTAGGAGCAGGAGCAGCAATTATCTGTTCCCAGTATCTTGGAAGGGGAGACCGGGAGTCCAGCAATGAGGCTGCAAGACAGGTAACTTTAAGCGTACTGACGATTTCTACGGTATTGTCTATATTTTGTATTATATTTCGTGGACCACTGCTGCATCTGATTTTTGGCCAGGTAGAAGAGGCTGTTATGGATAATTCCATGATTTACTTCCTGCTGACTGCAATTTCATTTCCGTTCATTGCACTTTTTGATGCCGGTGGAGCTTTTTACCGGGCAGCAGGAAACAGTCGTTTTCCAATGATGATTTCTGTGCTTTCCAATGGACTCAACATTGCCGGAAATGCAGTGCTTATCTTTGGATTAAAGATGGGCGTGGAAGGAGCAGCTCTTTCTACCTTATTTTCAAGAATCTTCTGTGCAGTAGTAATTTTCTGGAATCTGCGGAAACCGGATCAGGTGATTGTGGTAAATCATTATCTTAAAATCCGTCCCAATTTCCCATTGATTGGAAAAATTCTTTCCATCGGACTTCCGTCCGGAATTGAAAATGGAATGTTCCAGTTTGGTAAACTGGCAATCCAGTCCAGCGTATCAACCCTTGGAACGGCAGCCATTGCTGCGCAGGCAATGACCATTATTCTGGAAAACTTAAACGGAATCGGAGCCATTGGAATCGGCATCGGTCTGATGACGGTAGTAGGACAGTGCATCGGAGCCGGAAAAGTGGAAGAGGCGCGTTATTATATGGTGAAACTCTGCGGCTATGCGGAAATCGTTATTCTGATTTCCTGTGCAGTGGTATTTTTATTGACAAAGCCGGTTACATTTTTAGCTGGAATGGAAGCAGAAAGTGCCTCCCTCTGCATGGAAATGATAATAGCAATTACGATTGTAAAACCGATTGTATGGGTGCTGGCATTTATCCCGGCTTATGGCATGCGTGCCGCCGGAGATGTGAAATTTTCCATGATTTTATCCAGTCTTACCATGTGGTTCTGCCGTGTGGCACTGTGTGTATATCTGATCCGCAGCTGTGGTTTCGGACCAATGGCGGTGTGGATTGGCATGTTTGCCGATTGGACGCTTCGTGCTATCGCATTCAGCGTCCGGTATTTAAGCGGCAGGTGGAGCCGGATACATGTCATTTAGAACATGCATAATATTGTTGCATGAGCAGTATCAGCATACCGGCAGCAGTACCTGGGTAATAAATTTACTTTTGTCTTTATGCTGTGGCGGTCCCTCTAAATAGCAGTGGCGGAAGATGCCAACCGGTGTAAGTTTTTGCTCTCTGGCATAGGAAAGAAGGGTATCATGAACCGATGGCAATTCTTCATACGCTCCATGATGATAGAGGCAGACTGCTTTCTGGGCAGGGAGATTTAGGATATGTTCGCCCTTACTTCCTGCCGGGACAACAGCAAAAAAGGACATATCCTTTGCATCTGTAATGGGAGCTTCCGTAAAATAAATCTGCCCGGTATGTGCCGGACCATAGTTCTGCAGTGCTTCCAAGGCAACCTCTCTTAACAAATTCGTCTTTTCTGCGATGCTGTCACTTTCTATTTTGCGGCAGTACACCGTCTGTGATGGAATTGTAATGATTTCCATTGATTCAAATCCCTGATTGATTCTTTCATATAAGGCTTTGATATTGGCATTTAATTCATCCCGCAAAGCTTCCAGCCTTCGAACCATGGATAAAAGGTCGTTGGAGTTGTCAAAGTAGCCATGGATTTCATCCAGTGACAGGCCAAGATTCTGCAGCGAGCGGATGGTTCGAATCTTCGTCAGTGTATCAATGGTATAGTAACGATTGCCGGAGGGGTCTTCTTTTACATCCGGAAAAACCAGTCCATGAGCTTCATAATTTAAAATAATTCTTCTTGTGATGCCCACAAAGTCTGCGGCATCTCCAATTGAAAACAGTTCTTTCAAAATGTTCCCCCTTTTTATTTATTCGGTGATTGTGAAAAGAATGGATTTAGAAATTTTTGAAGAAATAAAGACAGTTTGCTTATTGCCTTAAAATGCCAACAGTTCTTAAGTGTATGTTTTGCTTGGTCATAAGCTGTCTTTCCGTTGCTTTGACCGGCTGCACCGGTTGTCCGTCTGCGACAGATACTTCCACAAACCCGTAAGGAGGTCTAGACATTCTGGCAAATAAGTTTATGATTCCGGCAACCGGCGCAAATTCATATCCATATTCAACTGCGCCTTGCAGGCACATCCCTGTGCCTGCATTGCCGGTTGCATAACAGAATGCCAAGACCTCCTAACAGGCTTGTTTATGTATCTGTATGCAGGCGGACAGCCGGTGCAGACTGTCAAACATTGGAAAGACGGGCTTTCATAAAGAAAAGCAAAACATGTATTTTAGAACTGTGGTATTTTAAGACAAAGCAACACTCTTTCACTCTTCAAAAATTTCCATATCATATTTCTTTTCTCAAATATCGGCAAAATTTGTAAAATAATTGCATCGTACATTGATGTACGGTGTAAAATAACAGTGTAATTGTAGCACAGCATTGAGAGTGTGAAAAGTGAAAAAAGAAAAAAGTAATTTAAGTGTAATTTAAGAAGGGAAGGATGTACATGAAACAAAAGAAGAAAAGTTTATTTTCCTTGTTACTTGCGTTGATGATGATGGCAGGTCTTATGCAGGGGATGACAGTTGAGACAAAGGCAGCCACAAATTCAGTTCAGGCAGGACCATTTACGTTGTCAAGAGATTCGGGGGCAATTGTAGAAGGAGTCGATTACACCTATGGAAAGTATGAATCTGGAAATAGAAATTCGCTTACCATTTTGACGGATGACATTACGATTGCAATGGATGAAAACGCAGAACCTACATCAGATATTATTGAGCTGGGAGAATTTAATAACCCACCTCTTGACAGTTTTTCTAAGGTAACATTTTCAAATTTAAAAATGAAATCTTATTATAATAATATATACAGTAATGTAGACCATATTCATATTACACTGGTTGGAAGCAATGAACTGGTCAGCATAAAAGAGAAATCGGAAACCTATGGAGGTTATGCAATTTTTGGACATGGAAGTGTAACTATTGAGAATAGTCCATATGGTTCTCTTTATGCAACCGGAGATGGACTTGGCTGGGGAGCTATTTCTGTATCAGAAGGATATGGAAAAAGTGATGCATGCATTACAGTTGGAGATGCCATGTCAATGAAAAGTTCTACCACTCTGATGGCAGATATATCAGAATTGACAGATACACCACAGGTTTGGAGAGACTATATTGGAGCAGGCAAAAATTATATGGATATTAAATCTGCCAAAACACTCCTGATCGGTATGTGGAAGCACAGCCACACATGGAGTTATGCATTGGATGAAAGCAAAGATGGAAGCCGTATTCTTGCAGCCTGCAGTGGATTGGGAGACTGCAATGAGAAAGATGCATCTTTATGGTTATCCTTATCAGCTGAGAATACAGACTATGATGGAACAGCAAAAGCTGCCAATATAACAATATCCGAAGACTGGAAGAGACTTAATCTTCCGGTTCCGGAAATCGTATATTATCTGAGTGGAACAGACACAAAGACCAACAGTGACAACAGCGGAGCAGAAGCCGTTGGAGGCGCACCAAAGTTACCGGGCAGCTATAAGGCACAGGTTACGGTTGGAACAGATACGAAAGCAACAAAAGAATTTACAATTACATGCAAGCATGGTGAATGGGTGGAAACAGTGTCAGATTCCTATCTGAAAACAGCAGCAACCTGTACGGCACCGGCAGTTTACTACAAATCCTGCAAGCTGTGTGGGGCAAAGGGAACGGAAACATTTACCAGTGGAAATCCATTAGGACATGACTTTAGCAACAATGCAGAAACCTGCAGACGGGAAGGCTGTAATGAGAAGAACCCGGATTATAAACCGGCAACACCGGTCATTATTGAAGGTGCCGGTGGAGAATGGACAAAGGAAAGTGGTTCTACACTTCGCTTCCGCAGTGACGCCGGTATCAGCAGCTTTGTTCGTGTAGAAGTGGATGGCACCGTAGTAGATGCGAAAAATTATACGGTAACAGAAGGCTCTACCATTGTTACTTTCACAGCAGAATACTTAGAAAGCCTTGCTACCGGAAAGCATACGGTTGCGATTGTGTCCTCTATCAGTGGGGAAGAAAAGAAAGCAACCGCCGAATTTACCATTGCGAAGAAAGCTGATACAACAAATGGAAATAACAATGCAAATGCAGACCAGACCACAGCGCAGAAAACAAAAGCATTGAAAACAGGTGATGAATCACCGATTGGATACCTGCTTGCACTTTTCGTATTATGTGGAGTGGCAGTGGTATTCACAGGGAAAAAGGGTTATTTAAAATAGGAGGATGCAAATGAAACGAAAGAAGAAAAGTTTATTTGCTATATTACTTGCACTGGTTATGATGGCAGGTCTTATGCAGGGTATGACAATTGAGACAAAGGCAGCTGCAAATTTAGTTCAGGCAGGACCATTTACGTTGTCAAGAGATTCGAAAGCAATTGTAGAGGGTGTCGATTACACATATGGAAAGTATGAATATGGAAATTGGAATACGCTTACAATTCTAACGGATGATATTACCATTGCAATGGATGAAAATGCGGAACCTACATCAGATGTTATTAAGTTGGGACAATATAATAGCACGCCTCTTGACAGTTTTTCTAAGGTAACATTTTCTGATTTAAAAATAAAATCTCGTTACGATAGTGTATTAAGTTATGTAAATGATATTCATATTACTCTGGTTGGAAAAAATGAGTTAATTAGTGTAAATGAAAATCCTGCATTTTATGGTAGTCAGGGGCTTCTGAGCTATGGAAGCATAACTATTGAAAATAGTCCGAACGGTTCTCTTTATGCAAGTGGAGAAGGATATGGCTGGGGTGCGATTTTTTCATCCACTGCACATGGAAAACCAAGCGCGAGCATTACGATAGGGGATGAGATGGCTATGAGAAGTTCTACAGAGGAAATGGTAGATGTTTCAGAGCTGACAGACATTCCGCAGGTTTGGACAAGTTATATTGCACTGAATAATAACGAAGATTACACAACAAGGGGAAATGCCAAAACAATCCTGATTAGCCCGAAGGAGCACAGACATACATGGAGTTATGCAGTAGATGAAACAGAAAGCAAGGATGGAAGCCGTATTCTTGCCACCTGTAGTGGATTGGGAGATTGCAATGAGAAAGATGCATCTTTATGGTTATCCTTATCAGCTGAGAATACAGACTATGATGGAACAGCAAAAGCTGCCAATATAACAATATCCGAAGACTGGAAGAGACTTAATCTTCCGGTTCCGGAAATCGTATATTATCTGAGTGGAACAGACACAAAGACCAACAGTGACAACAGCGGAGCAGAAGCCGTTGGAGGTGCACCAAAGTTACCGGGCAGTTATAAGGCACAGATTGCAGTTGGAACAGATACGAAAGCAATAAAAGAATTTACAATTACATGCAAGCATGGTGAATGGGTGGAAACAGTATCAGATTCCTATCTGAAAACAGCAGCAACCTGTACGGCACCGGCAGTTTACTACAAATCCTGCAAGCTGTGTGGGGCAAAGGGAACGGAAACATTTACCAGTGGAAATCCATTAGGACATGACTTTAGCAACAATGCAGAAACCTGCAGACGGGAAGGCTGTAATGAGAAGAACCCGGATTATAAACCGGCAACACCGGTCATTATTGAAGGCGCTGGTGGAGAATGGACAAAGGAAAGTGGTGCAACGCTTCGTTTCCGCAGTGATGCTGGTATCAGCAGTTTTGTTCGTGTAGAAGTGGATGGCACCGTAGTAGATGCGAAAAATTATACGGTAACAGAAGGCTCTACCATTGTCACCTTTACTGCAGAATACTTAGAAAGCCTTGCTACCGGAAAGCATACGGTTGCGATTGTGTCTTCTATCAGTGGGGAAGAAAAGAAAGCAACCGCCGAATTTACCGTTGCTAAGAAAGCCGATACAACAAGTGGAAATAGCACTCCAAATACTGAGCAGACCACAGCACAGAAAACAAAAGCATTGAAAACGGGCGATGAATCACCGGTTGGATATCTGCTTGTACTCTTGGCATTATGCGGAGCGGCAGTAGTATTCACAGGGAAAAGGGGTTATTTAAAATAGAATATAGATGAAAATTAAGATGCATATAAGGGATGATAGATATAATCTGGAATCTTTTATATGCATCTTTTTAGCATCTGATATCTGTAAAAAAGGTTTTCAAGGGTAGAGGGACAGATGTTATAAAAATAAATTCTAAACCAGAAAGAATGACAGTTTTTGACCATTAGGTTATAGTTATAATATCAATTATTCCGGAATTAGGATGATACTTTAAACTAACGGTTGTTTTTCTGAGGTTATTTTTCTTTGTTGGGAGTTCAATACATACATTGAACATATAATCATTGTATTCATTTTTATTTATTTTATAAATATAATTGCTACATATTAATTTATAAATTTCTTTTGTAAAATCACATTTGCTGATGGTATCAAAAGATAATGAGTTTAGGATGCCGCCTTTGCCAGTGGTATTGTTGCTTAAGTAGCCCCATTTGCCATCTGAAATATTTAAAGAGAGTTTCTCTAATGAATCAAATTTTGGAAATAAAGCATTAAAAGAAAAGCCTATATCATCTGATATGTACCCAGAATCCTGGACACATATTTACGAACTAGGCTGAACACAT
>OLOT01001592.1_pt1 | contig 12929 bp, 10 predicted proteins | sample 1671991 | NCBI WGS metagenome assembly OLOT01 (sample SAMEA3136634, study PRJEB25190) | human gut metagenome | biome: human gut; feature: human-associated habitat; material: faeces | place: Austria | collected 2013
CAGGAGAACCATTATTTGCAATAGACAGATATTAAGAAACCCGTTGGAGGATCCAACATTATATAAAGAAAAATGAAAATTTTTAAATCCAGATAAAAAGGAGGAAAACAAAATGGATTATGAAAATACAGCAAAAAAGATCCTTCAAAGAGTGGGAGGAAAAGATAATGTCATCAATCTGGTACATTGTATGACAAGACTTCGTTTCACATTAAAAGATGAATCCATCGTTGATGATGAAGCAGTAAAGAAAACAAAAGGTGTTATGGGAATCATGAAAAAGGGCGGACAATATCAGATCATTATTGGAAATGATGTTGGAAACGTTTTTAACGAATTAAATAAACTTGGGAATTTTTCTAATGAAGTAAAAGAAGTACCAGCAAAATCGAATGAAAAGAAAAATATCTTTACAATGCTGATGGATACGATTTCAGGTATCATGGCACCTGTTATTCCAGCAATCATTGGTGCAGCTATGATCAAAGTATTGCTTACATTACTTCCTATGATCGGTGTGTTAAGCACAAATGGGCAAACATATCAGTTATTAAGTGTTATAGGAGATGGTGCGTTTTTCTTCATGCCAGTACTGATTGCAATTTCAGCATCCAAAAAGTTTGGAACAAATATGTATTATGCAGCAAGTATTGCACTGATCATGTTACATCCAAACTTGATCACACTGATGAATACAGCACATGATGCAGGACAGACTGTGAAATTTTTGAAATATATTCCGGTAACTTATGCATCCTATTCTTATTCGGTTATCCCAATCATTTTGGCAGTATATTCTCTAAGATATGTAGAACGTTTTGTAGATAAAATCACGCCAGTTGTCACAAAGAACTTCTTAAAACCAATGTTAGTTGTTTTAATTGAAGCACCGATCGCATTGATCATTCTTGGACCTTTAGGAGCTATTTGCGGTAATGGATTATCAACAGTAGTTTATGCAATTCATGATAAATTAGGATTTATTGCCATTGGTCTTGTGGCTGGCGTTTATCCATTCGTTGTTATGGCAGGTATGCATCATGCATTTACACCGATTAAATTAGGGATGATCGCAACAACAGGATATGAGAACTTTATCTGTATCGGAGAATTATGTTCTAATATGGCACAGGGTGCAGCCTCCCTTGCAGTTGCACTTCGAAGCAAAAACAAAGACTTTAAACAGATCGCAGGATCTTCTGCGTTTTCAGCATTATTTGCTGGTATCACAGAACCTGCACTTTATGGTGTAACACTTCGTTTAAAACGACCAATGTTAGGAGCATGTATTGGTGGTGCTGTTGGTGGATTAGTCGGTGGATTTTTCCAAATGAAATGTTTTGGAATTGCAACACCAGCAATCGTAACGATTGTTCAGTATGTAGAAAAAGGAAAACCACAGACATTATTATTTGCAGCACTCACAATTTTGGTCACAGTAGTTGTTACATTTGTTGCAACACTGATTATTGGCTTTGAAGATATTGTAGATGAAGATGATGATTTAGATTTTGTAGAAGAATCTAATGCACAGTTATTAGATAATGAGATCAGCATTACAAGTCCAGTTGAAGGGAAAGTGATTCCTTTAACAGAAGTGAAAGATCCAACATTTTCGCAAGAAATCTTAGGAAAAGGAGCAGCGATCATTCCTGAAAAAGGAGTTGTCTATGCACCATTTGACGGAAAAGTAGATGCTGTTTTTGAAACAGGACATGCATTAGGATTAGTAAGTGAAGATGGAGTAGAACTTTTGGTACATGTAGGAATCGATACAGTAAATTTAAAAGGAAAACATTTTACTCCAAAGAAAAAATCTGGAGATACAATGAAAAAAGGGGATATCTTACTAGAATTTGATATTGACAAGATTAAAGCAGATGGATACGATGTAACAACACCGATCATTATTTCCAATACAGAACAATTTGCAAAAGTTAAAGCATGTGAAGATAAAGTAGTAACAAAGGAAAGTAAATTATTAAGTGTACAGTAGCAGAAAGGAAGCGTAACATTTATGGAAGAAATGAAAGTTACAAAATTTCCAGAAGGATTTTTGTGGGGAAGTGCTTCAGCTGCCTATCAGATTGAAGGCGGCTGGAGAGAAGATGGAAAAGGAATCACAAACTGGGATCAATTTGTAAGGATTCCAGGAAAAACATATAAAGCGACAACCGGAGATGTTGCAGTTGACCATTATCATCGCTACAAAGAAGATATCGCGTTGATGGCGGAAATGGGATTAAAAACCTATCGTTTTTCTGTTTCATGGGCAAGAATCTATCCGGAAGGAAGAGGAGAGGTCAATCCCAAAGGAATTGAGTTTTATGAAAATATTATTGATGAATGTTTAAAATATGGGATTGAACCAATGGTGACAATCTACCATTGGGATCTTCCTCAGGCATTAGTGGATCTCTATGGAGGATGGGAATCTGAGGAGATCATTGAGGATTATGTAAATTATGCTAAGACTTTATTTAAGGCATATGGAAGTAAGGTAAAATACTGGATTACATTTAATGAACAAAATATTTTTACATCACTTGGATGGCTGACAGCACAGCATCCTCCAGGAAAGTTTGACGATCAGAAAACATTTTATCAAGTGAACCATCACGTCTTTATGGCACATGCAAAGGCTGTTTTGGCATATCGTGAGATGGGCGGAACAGGAAAGATTGGTGCAAGCTTTGCTTATACACCATCTTATGCACTTGATTGTAAACCTGAAAATGTTATGTCAAAACATGATTATGATGAACTGAAGAATTTCTGGTGGATGGATGTTTATGCATATGGAAGATATCCTAAAGCAGCCATGAATTATTTAAGAAAAAAAGGATTTGCACCAGTTGTCACAAAAGACGATCAGAAAATTTTAAAGGCAGCAGCGGCAGAGATTGATTTTATGGGAGTTAATTATTATCAAAGTTGTGTATGCGAGTATAATCCGATGGATGGAGTAACACCATATGGTACAATGAATACAACAGGAGTGAAAGGTTCTGCGCAGGTACTTGGAGTTCCTGGAATTTATAAAAATCCAGGCAATCCATATTTAATAACAACAGACTGGGATTGGAGTATTGATCCAGTTGGGCTTCGCTATTGTTGTCGTGAGATCACAAGTCGTTATGATCTGCCAATCATCATTTCGGAAAATGGACTTGGAGCATTTGATAAGAAGACGGAAGATCATAAGATTCATGATGAATATCGAATTGATTATCTAAGAGAACATTTAAAAGAATTAGGAAAAGCCATCGAGGAAGGCTGTGAAGTGCTTGCATATTGTACATGGTCTTTTACGGATTTGTTAAGCTGGCTGAATGGATATCAAAAACGATATGGATTTGTGTATGTAGATCGCGAAGAAGAAGAGGGCGCTACATTAGATCGATATAAGAAAGATAGTTTTTATTGGTATCAAGATGTGATCAAACAGGATGGAGAGAATCTGTTTAAAGAATAAATAATTAGAAATTTTGGATAAAGAAAAAAAGAAGCAGCAAAAACCAGACTATAAAAAGAAAACATTCTTAAAAAAACTGAATAACTTTGATATAAAAATGAAATCCTAGGATCTTTTCAGTGAAAAGACTCTGGGATTTTTTATATATTGTATACAAAAAATAAAACACAAAAATCGTTAAAATAAGACAAAAATAACAGTATAAATTGCATCGAAAATCATGTAAATGTGCAGTTTTTATAATGAAAAACGAGAAAAATGAAAAAAATTATGTAAAATACACAAAAAAGTTTTGCAAAATCTGAAATTTGTGGTACAATAAGTTCAATGACATATGAATGTGACATAATTAATTTTAGGAGGTATTGACATGGCAACAAAATGGGTCTACAAATTTAGTGAAGGAAATGCCGAAATGCGTAACCTTCTTGGAGGAAAAGGTGCAAACTTAGCAGAGATGACAGGACTTAATTTACCAATTCCTCAGGGATTCACAGTTACAACAGAAGCGTGCACAAACTATTATGACTGCGGTGGAAAGATCAGTGATGAAGTAGCATCACAGGTAATTGAAGCAATGAAAGACTTGGAAGAGATTCAGGGAAAGAAGTTCGGAGACCTTGAAGATCCTCTATTAGTATCAGTAAGATCAGGAGCAAGAGTATCCATGCCGGGTATGATGGATACGATCCTTAACTTAGGATTGAATGATGAAGCTGTCGAAGGATTTGCGAAGAAGACAGGCAATCCTCGTTTTGCATATGATTCTTATCGTCGTTTTATCCAGATGTTCTCAGACGTTGTAAAAGAAGTGGATAAAGCGAAATTCGAAGATGTCTTAGATGACATCAAAGCAGAGAAAGGTGTGAAGTTTGATACAGACTTAGATGCCGATGATCTGAAGGAAGTGATCAAGAGATACAAAGGTATCTATCGCAAAGCTTTGAATGAAGAATTCCCTCAGGATCCAAAGGACCAGTTATTTGAAGCAATCAAAGCGGTATTCCGCTCTTGGGACAACCCACGTGCTATCTATTATCGTCGAATGAACGACATTCCAGGAGACTGGGGAACAGCTGTTAACGTTCAGACAATGGTATTTGGTAACATGGGAGATACATCAGGAACAGGTGTGGCATTTACAAGAAACCCATCTACAGGTGAGAAACAGATCTACGGAGAATACCTGATCAATGCACAGGGTGAAGACGTAGTAGCTGGTGTTCGTACACCACAGCCAATTACTAAACTGGCAGAAGACTTACCAGATTGTTATAAACAGTTTATGGACATTGCTCATACACTGGAAGAACATTATCGTGATATGCAGGATATGGAATTTACAATTCAGGAAGGAAAACTGTACTTCTTACAGACAAGAAATGGTAAGAGAACAGCCCCAGCTGCACTCCGTATCGCCTGTGAATTAGTAGATGAAGGAAAAATCACAAAAGAAGAAGCAGTTTCAAGAATTGATGCGAAAGCATTAGATCAGTTACTGCATCCAAACTTTGACCAGGCAGCATTGAAAGCCGCTCTTCCAATCGGAGAAGCACTTCCAGCATCTCCAGGAGCTGCTGCTGGTAAAGTATATTTTGATGCTGAGATGGCGAAACTGCATCATGAAGCAGGACTGAAAGTTATCTTAGTTCGTTTAGAAACATCACCAGAAGATATCGAAGGAATGCATGCAGCAGAAGGTATCTTAACAGCTCGTGGTGGTATGACATCTCACGCAGCCGTTGTAGCACGTGGTATGGGAACAGCGTGTGTAGCAGGATGCGGAGATATCAAGTTTGCTGAAGATGGCAAATCTTTCACATTAGGTGGAAAGACAGTACAGGAAGGAGATTATATTTCCTTAGATGGATCCACAGGTAAGATTTATCTGGGTGAGATCCGTACAGTACCTGCAAGTATCAGTGGTAATTTCGATCGTATCATGACATGGGCCGATGAGATCCGTACATTACAGGTAAGAACAAATGCAGATACACCTGCCGATGCATTGAATGCAGTGAAATTCGGAGCACAGGGTATTGGACTTTGCCGTACAGAGCATATGTTCTTTGATGCAGAGAGAATTCCAAAGATTCGTCGTATGATCCTCTCTACAACAAAAGAAGCAAGAGAAATCGCATTAAATCAGTTAATTCCTTATCAGAAGAAAGACTTTAAAGATTTATATGAGGTTATGGAAGGAAGACCGGTCACAATCCGTTTCTTAGATCCACCTCTTCATGAGTTCCTTCCAAATACAATGGAAGAGATCACAGCTCTTGCCAAAGATATGGGAGTTACAGTAGAAGAGATCAATATGAGACGTGCAGCTCTTCATGAATTTAACCCTATGATGGGACATCGTGGATGCCGTCTGGCAGTTACTTATCCAGAGATTGCTAAGATGCAGACAAGAGCCGTTATGGAAGCAGCAATCGAAGTAAAACAGGAAAAAGGATATGATATCGTTCCTGAGATCATGATTCCATTAGTAGGAGAGAAGAAAGAGTTAGCATATGTTAAAGAAGTTGTTGTACAGACAGCTGAGAAAGTAAAAGCTTACTATGAATCTGACATTAAGTACAAAGTTGGTACAATGATTGAGATTCCTCGTGCAGCATTATTGGCAGACGAGATTGCCGAAGAAGCAGAATTCTTCTCTTTCGGAACAAATGACTTAACACAGATGACATTTGGATTCTCTCGTGATGATGCAGGTAAGTTCTTAGAGTCTTACTATGAAAACAAGATTTACGAATCTGATCCATTTGCTAAATTAGACCAGAAAGGTGTTGGACAGCTGATCGAAATGGCAGCTAAGAAAGGAAAAGCAACTCGTCCAGATATCCACTTAGGAATCTGTGGAGAACATGGTGGAGATCCATCATCTGTAGAATTCTGCTACAGAGCCGGATTAGACTATGTATCCTGCTCACCATTCCGTGTACCAATTGCAAGATTAGCAGCAGCTCAGGCAGTATTGAAAGACAAATAAGTCGATCATTATTCATATAATCTATAACAATTCATTCTAACGAAAAGAGATTCATCAATTATGATGAATCTCTTTTTGGATATATGTGCAAGAACAAACATAATTTATACTTTTGATACTTACATCATGTTATAATATCACTATATATTAAAAGGGAGATTGATTTATGATCGATACATTATTATTTGATTTAGACAATACATTACTGGATTTTGATAAAGCAGAAGCCAATGCAATTACAAGGGCATTAGGTGATGTAGGAATTTCTGCGACGAATGAGATGCGTGATTGCTATCATAAGATTAATCTTGCTCAATGGAAATTGTTGGAACAAGGGAAAATGACAAGAGAAGAAGTAAAAATGCGCAGATTTAAGCTTTTATTTCAAGAATTTGATATAAAAGTATCACCACAGGAAGTGGCAAAACATTATCAGGACTATTTAGGACAGGGACACTATTTTATCGAAGGAGCCGAAGAAGTTTTACAGGAATTATCAAAGAGATTTCGTATCTATCTTGTAACGAATGGAACATTGTCTGTACAAAGAGGAAGATTAAAAAGTTCAGGAATTGAGAAGTATCTGCAAGGTGTTTTTATTTCTGAAGAAATTGGATATAACAAACCAAGCATTGAATATTTTGAGAAATGTTTTTCTAAGATTCCAGATTTTAAGAAGGAGAATACAGCGATCATTGGAGACAGCTTGAGTTCTGATATTCAAGGCGGGATCAATGCAGGGATCAAGACAATCTGGTTTCACAGAGGACAAGATCTGACAGAAGATCCACAACCAAAACCCGATTATGAAATCAATAGTTTAAAATTTTTATTAGAGATGTTAAAATAAAGACAGTAAAATTATTTATCTAAATTAAAATAAGGATTTTAGAACAATGAAAAAATTAAAAATAGCAGGAATCGTTCTGGTTTTGTTTATTTTGTATGTGATCATTGGAATGCTTGTACCATTTGTACATATGAAATCGGTAAGCAAAACAAATAAGTCAAAGATTCATACGGAAACATTTTATTCAACATCAAACGCAAATGGATCAGACCGAGCAAAGATCGTCAGTGATAATCAGGAAGCACTTGATCTGCGGTTGGATATGATACGAAAAGCAAAGAAAGAGATCATTCTATCAACCTTTGATATCCGTGAAGGAAGCAGCAGTGATGATATTTTTTCAGAATTACTCAAAGCATCCAGACGAGGCGTCAAGATAAAGATTCTGGTTGATGGGCTTTATGGAACGATCCATATGACAGGAAAGGATATTTTTGCAGCAGTTGGAAGTGAGCCAAATGTTGAAATTCGTTTTTATAACACGCCAAATCTTTTGAAACCATGGACGATCAATGGATGTCTGCATGACAAATATATTGTGGCAGATCATAAGTATCTCTTAATGGGTGGCAGAAATATGTTTGATTATTTCCTTGGAACACACAAAGGAAAAAGCAAAGGTATAGACCGGGAGATTCTGATCGTCAATCAAGGATCAAAAGATCAAGGTGCAGTCGGACAGATCAGAAGATATTTTCAAAAAGTCTGGAACTTAGAAGTCTGCAAAACAAAATTTAGTACATGCTCAAAGAATAAAAAAGAGAAGGAAGTCAAGCGCCTTTTGTTCCATGCAGAGAAAGTGAGAGTTCCAGATTATGATTATCAAAAGATTACAGTTCCAACGAAGAAAACAATACTGGTAACCAATCCGACAACAATTTATGGAAAAGAACCAGTTGTATTTGAAACGCTGAAGCAGTTGATGTTACAGGCAAAAAGCAAAGTTATCATTCATACACCATATGCAGTGTTTTCCAAAGAAATGTACGAAGGGATCGCACAGGTGAAACAACAGGTTCCGAACACAACAATGATCTTGAATTCAATCGCATCAGGAGATAATATTTGTGCATCAGCAGATTATCAAAAGAACCGATCAAAGATTTTAGGTACAGGAGTGTCACTGTATGAATATATGGGCAGACATTCCACACACGGAAAATCTCTGATCATTGATGATGATATAGCAGTGGTTGGTTCTTACAACTTTGATTGCAGAAGTACCTATGTAGACACAGAAACGATGCTTGTTGTACAAGGAAAAGAGATCACAAAACAGCTGGAAGAAGATTTTAGCAGATTAAAAAGCGGATCTTTGAAAGTGAATCAAGATGGAAGTTATCAAAATGGCAAGGATGTAGTAGAACGCACGATGGATAGCAAAAAGCAGGGTATGATCAAGATTTTGTCTTATATCATACAGGCATTTCGTTATTTAGCGTAAACTCTCATCATAATATAGAAGGAAAAGAAAGACATGAAAGATATTAAAATCATATTTTTTGACATTGATGGTACATTGATCGCTATGGATCAAGATACGATTTCAGAAAAAACATTAGAAGCATTAAAGCGACTACAGGAAAAAGGAGTCAAACTTTGTTTGGCAACAGGAAGAGGACCGATGCTTGTCCCACATTTTGAAGGAGTTGAGTTTGATGCATTTCTTACATACAATGGGTCTTATTGCTATGATCACAGTGGAACACTCTATAGCAATTGTATTCCATTAAAAGATATTGAAAGGATCATTAAAAATGCAGACAAAATGGGAAAGCCAGTTGCATTAGCAACGAAAGACCGTATGGCTGCAAATGGAAAAGATCAGGACTTGATCGATTACTATGCATTTGGAAATGCCGAAGTTGATGTAGCAGAAGATTTCGAAGATATAAAAAAAGAAAAAGTTTATCAAGTGTTGATGGGTGCAAGAGTAGAAGAGTATCAAGAGATCTTAAAAGGTGTCCAGGGAGCTGAGATTACGGCATGGTGGGATCGAGCAGTTGACATCATACCGGTCAATGCAGGAAAAGGAGCAGGGATTGAGAAAATGTTAAAACATTATGGCATAGATAAATCTCAGGCTATGGCATTTGGGGATGGCAATAACGATATCGAAATGTTAAAAGCAGTTGGCAATGGAATTGCAATGGCAAATGCATCCGATGATCTGAAAGCAGTGGCAGATGAAATCTGTGGAGATGTTTCGGAGGATGGAATTTATCATTATTGTTTGGAGAAGAGACTGATTTGAGCAGCAGATGAGGGCGATGAATTCTGTCCTCGTTGTGATGCAAATCTTACATTGCAGAAAAGATACTGAATATGGAAAAGCGTACGATGAAACCATTATATGCAAAAGACAAGCGGGATGCATGCATCATCGTAGCAGTGAACTACAGAAAATATGATCTGGGCGATATCGATGAAATACTGGAAAATCAAAGGTTGACGAAATTATCAAAAGGAATTGAATAACGGATTTATTACATCCTCACCATTATGGTGGGGATTTCTTTTTATTCAGAAGTGTACAATTGTAACCAAACAAAAGAAGGAGAAATGAATATGAAGAAGAAAATATTGTAACGGAAAGTTATAGATTTGTAAAATCAGGTCAAAAATCAAATAATATATCTTGTGGCGCAGATGATGGATTATGGACGGATGTTACGCAAGATCAATACAATTTAATGACTCCAGATAATGCTATCATCAAAGTGATCAAAAATCGAAAGTTTTATACGTTTAATTATGATTTCAAAAACAAAGATATGGTGCCAGATGATTCAAACAGTGATATCAATATATATCAATGGTCATCAAATGATATGGCGAAAAAAACTGTAAAACCAAATTTCGATTGTGTCATTGTTAATAGCGATGATAATCTAAATAGTGATGAAATATCATATTATACGAAAATTCAGGTTAGAGTTACAAAAAAATTAGCGGATATTCAATAAATACATAGGAAAATATTTTACAAAAAAATTTCACAAGAGTATAATTAAAGAAATTTAAATTTACGGAGGAAGACCATGAGCAAACTTACAGATTTCATAAAGTTAATAACTGGTCGTTTTGACAATAAAGAACAATTTGACAAAATGCAGGCAGAAGGAAAAACATATCCATATGCAAAACACATCAATACAGCATGTAACGATAAAATCAAAAATCTCCCAGAAAACTTCAAGGGTACATTTGTTGTAGAAGAAAGTTATTACGAAACAGATGGAAAAAGCCACGCATCACCACATCTTTTTCTTATTTCAGAAAATAATGAAGGAATTGTGCTTTCTTCCTACGATATTCCGAATGGAGAAGATAAGAATACATTTTCTTATGATTCTATGAAAGCAGTAGATTACAGTGAACTGAACGAATCAAAAAAATTCACACCAGCACTTTATCGCGAGAAGGATGGTGTCTGGGAAGGTGGCAGTACAAGCCAGTTTTCACCAGTTATGATATTTAAGTTATGGGAAAGATTTTCAGAGGATAGTCTGGAGGTATCAGAGATCATAGAAGTAAATGGAAGAAGAACATTTGGATATGATGATCCGATCGTGTATAAACGAAAGAGCATGTTTTGAGATCTGTGAATAGTAAAAATCTTTTTACATGAATTGATATAATGGAATTGGGTGATAATATTGTCATTCTAAAAAATGTAAAAGGAGGCCCGATAATGAGTAAGGGAATAAACAGCAGAAAAGTAGCAGTGATCGGAACAGGGTTTGTAGGTTCATCTTCTGCATTTGCATTAATGGAAAGTGGATTATTTACTGAAATGGTGCTGATCGATGCTGATAAGAATCGAGCAGAAGGAGAGGCATTAGATATTGCCCATGGACTCCCGTTTGCCAGACCAATGAAGATCACAGCAGGCGATTATGATGATATCGTGGATGCAGCGATCATCGTTGTGACAGCGGGTGCAGGACAGAAACCAGGAGAGACAAGACTTGATCTTGTAAAGAAAAACGTAGCAATCTTTCAATCGATCATTCCAGAGATCGCACAGAGAAAATGTGAAGGGATTCTTCTGATCGTAGCCAATCCAGTAGATATTTTGACACAAGTTGCAGTAAAACTATCAGGATTTCCTGAAAACAGAGTCTTTGGTTCTGGTACAACCCTGGATTCTGCCAGATTAAAATATCTGCTTGGAGGACATTTACAGGTAGATGCGAGATCTGTTCATGCATGGATTATTGGAGAACATGGAGATTCTGAGATCGTAGCATGGTCAAGTGCCAATGTATCAGGCGTACCAATCTCAGAATTCTGCGAGATGAGAGGTTACACAGAACACGACGAGCATATGGAAGAGATCGCACAGGGAGTCAAAAATAGTGCGTATAAGATCATTGAAAAGAAAAAAGCAACATATTATGGAGTTGCAATGGCGGTCAGAAGAATCTGTGAAGCAATCATCCGAGATGAAAAATCTGTATTACCAGTATCTTCTATCCAACATGATACCTATGGAATTGAAGGTGTTACATTAAGTATGCCAGCGATCGTAGGAAAAAATGGTATCGAGAAACAGCTGGCGATCAAGCTGAATGAAAAAGAACAGGAAGCCTTGAAGAAATCAGCAGAAGCCTTGAAAGAAGTGTTAGAAGATCTGGATATATAATGTAAAGTGAAAATTTAAAATATAGGTAAAAGTAATCGCAAAATCAATCGTAAATTTTTACGATTGATTTTTTGCGCGTTTATGGACAAATGAAAATATGATATACTTGAGAAAATAACAGTTAGAATAGATAAAAACGTAGAAAAGAAAGGAAAAGATATATGACAACACAGGAAACAATCAAGAAAGCAGTCGATTATGCAAAAGAAAATAATATCAAAAATATTGTAGTTGCAACAACGACAGGCGGCAACCTTACATATCTGGAAGATGAAAAAGATTTACATATCGTAGGAGTAACAAATGCTTACGATCAGGGACAAAATCAGATGCGAGAAGAGGTAAGAAAACATTTTGAAGAAGCAGGAATGGATATCGTAACAGCAGGACATGCACTAAGCGGTGCAGAACGATGCTTTTCTACATATTTTGGAGGATACGGACCAACAGAGATTGTAGCCAACACACTTCGTATGTTCTCACAGGGTGTGAAAGTATGCGTGGAAGTAAGTACCATGGCACTTGATGCAGGAAAGATTCCATATCAGGAAAAGATCGTGGCAATCGCAGGAAGTGGAAGAGGAGCAGATACGGTGGTATTATTGACACCATCTTATACGAAATCAATCTTGGATACAAAAGTACATAAGATCATTGAGATGCCAGAATAGAGAAGATAGGGGAAGGGTGTAGATTTATGAATCGAAAGAAGATATCAATTATTTTATTTATCGTTATGATACTTTCAGAGCTGTTTGCAGGAATTGTATTCTTACTGCCGATCAGTGGATTTTTCATGTATCCATTTGTGTCGGGATTCGCAGTGATCATGGGAATACTTAGTGCGGTGCTTGCAAAAGATTTAATCGTATTGAGAGTGATTGCAATTGTGGCAGTTGTATTTTGTGTGTTTACGATTGGGGCGGATTTGATGATGGTGTTGGAATTTATGGGTGTGATA
>OLOT01001605.1_pt1 | contig 12856 bp, 15 predicted proteins | sample 1671991 | NCBI WGS metagenome assembly OLOT01 (sample SAMEA3136634, study PRJEB25190) | human gut metagenome | biome: human gut; feature: human-associated habitat; material: faeces | place: Austria | collected 2013
CATGGTTTACGCGAGCACGACAAGCACGCACGGCGAGTGCGGCGCTGCAGGAGCGGAGGCGGCTCCTATACTGTGTTTGCAAACACGCCTCAGTGTGTAACTATGGAGGTTATAATAGTATGGCACGTATTGCCGGTGTTGACCTTCCCCGCGAGAAGCGCGTGGAGATCGGCCTGACCTACGTCTTCGGCATTGGCCGCAAGACGTCCAACGAAATCCTTGCTAAGACCGGTATCAATCCGGATACCCGCGTTAAGGACCTGACCGAAGAAGAGGCTGCTAAGCTGCGTGAAGTCATCGAGCGCGACTACAACGTCGAGGGTGACCTGCGCCGTGAGATCGGCCTGAACATCAAGCGTCTGGTCGAGATCGGCTGCTATCGCGGCCTGCGTCATCGCCGCGGCCTGCCGGTTCGCGGTCAGCGCACCAAGACCAATGCACGTACCCGCAAGGGCCCGAAGAAGACCATTGCGAACAAGAAGAAGTAAGGAGGGGAACGTATAAATGGCTAAGGTACAGAAGAAGGGCGCAGCGACCCGTACTCGTCGCCGCGAGCGCAAGAATATCGAGAAGGGCGCGGCTCACATCCGTTCCTCTTTCAACAACACGATCGTTACGATTACCGACCTGAACGGCAACGCTATTTCCTGGGCTTCCTCCGGCGAGATGGGCTTCCGTGGTTCTCGTAAGTCCACTCCGTTCGCAGCTCAGACCGCGGCTGAGACCGCTGCCGCTGCTGCTATGGAGCACGGCCTGAAGACCGTAGAAGTATATGTTAAGGGCCCGGGTTCCGGCCGTGAGGCTGCTATCCGTGCACTGCAGGCCGCTGGCCTCGAGGTTACCATGATCAAGGATGTAACCCCGATCCCGCACAACGGCTGCCGCCCGCCGAAGCGTCGTCGCGTATAATAGAAGGAGGAAACCAATAAATGGCTAAGAATACCCAGCCCGTTCTCAAGCGTTGCAAGACGCTTGGTCTTTCCCCGGCGGTACTTGGTTACTCCAAGTCTACCAAGCGCCAGCCCAAGCAGACTCGCCGCAAGCAGTCTGAGTACGGCATGCAGCTCAACGAGAAGCAGAAGGTAAAGTTTATCTACGGCGTTCTCGAGAAGCAGTTCCATCACTACTACGAGAAGGCTGAGCGCAAGCAGGGCATCACCGGTGAGATCCTGCTCCAGGAGCTCGAGCGCCGTCTCGACAACGTAGTTTTCCGCATGGGTTTTGCAAACACCCGCCGCGAAGCTCGTCAGCTCGTTAACCACGGCCACTTCACCGTAAACGGCAAGCGCGTCAACATCCCGTCCTTCCAGGTTAAGCCGGGCGACGTAGTTGCAGTCTGCGAGAAGTCCCGCACCACTACCAAGTTCAAGTCTCTGCTCGAGGAAAACGGCAAGAAGGCTTGCCCGAAGTGGATCGAGAAGGCTAACGATGCTTTCGAGGGCAAGGTTGTAGCAATGCCGGCACGCGACGACATCGACTACGAAGTTGCAGAGCACCTCATCGTCGAGCTGTACTCGAAATAATAGACCCTCGCTTTTGGAACGGGCGTGGCGTCTGCTGCGTCTGTTCCGCTTAGAGTTTCCAACCAACGTGAAGGAGGGTACCACATGATCGAAATCGAAAAACCGCGTATTGACTGTGAACAGCTCGCGGAGGACGGTTCCTACGGCAAGTTCGTCGTAGAGCCGCTGGAGCGCGGATATGGCACCACGCTGGGCAACTCCCTGCGCCGCATTCTGCTGTCCTCTCTGCCGGGTACGGCAGCGTCCAGCATCAAGATTGCAGGCGTGCAGCACGAGTTCTCCACCATCCCGGGCGTTAAGGAAGACGTCACCGAGATCGTGCTGAACATCAAGGGCATTATTGCCAAGCTGCATTGTGATGGTCCCAAGACGGTCTACATCGAGGCTGCCGGCGAGGGCGAGGTCAAGGCCGGTGACATCCACGCGGACGGTGAGGTCGAGATTCTGAATCCTGACCTGCACATCGCTACCCTGATGAGCGATGCTCGCCTGTCCATGGAGATTACGATGACTTCCGGCCGCGGCTACGTTCCGGCCGAGAAGAACAAGCAGCATCAGACCTCCATCGGCGTCATTCCGGTGGATTCGATCTACACGCCGGTCTACAAGGTCAACTACACGGTTGAAAACACCCGTGTCCGCGATCTGACCGACTATGATAAGCTGACGCTCGAGATCTGGACCGACGGAACCATCACCGCCCGCGACGCTGTATCGCTCGGCGCAAAGGTTCTCCGCGACCACCTCGATCTGTTCGTAGACCTGTCCGAGGAGATCGGCTCCAAGTCCACCGTTGTTGAAAAGGCTGAAGCGCAGCACGATAAGGTGCTTGAAATGACGATCGAGGAGCTGGACTTCTCCGTTCGTTCCTTCAACTGCCTCAAGCGCGCAGGCATCAACACGGTTGAGGATCTCATCAACACCTCTGAGGAGGACATGATGAAGGTTCGTAACCTGGGCCGCAAGTCCCTGGAAGAGGTCATCGGCAAGCTGGAGGCTATGGGCCTGCATCTTGCAAAGTCCGAGGAGTAATCTTCGTACTTTCGCCCACAGCTTCGTCAGAAGCTGCAAGCGAAACTGCCTGATTACCGAAAACGGACAAACTGTGTGCCGTGAGGCACTGTAACTGAACTGACGCGGCGGTACGTTTTACCGCGCCGCCGCTTTTACTTTAATTTGGAGGTAAACACGAATGGCTAACAATCGCAAGCTCGGCCGTCCTACTGACCATCGTAAGGCTATGCTGCGTGCGCTGGTAACCTACCTGCTGGAGAACGGCAAGGTTGAGACCACCCTCGCTCGCGCTAAGGAAGTAGGCCCGATGACCGAGAAGATGATTACCCTCGGCAAGAAGAACACTCTGGCTTCCCGTCGTCAGGCTATGGCTTACGTCACCAAGGAAGCAGTTGTTGCTAAGCTGTTCTCTGAGATCGCTCCGGAGTACGCTAACCGTAACGGTGGCTACACCCGCATCGTAAAGATCGGTCCCCGCCGCGGCGACTGCGCAGAGATGGCAATCATCGAGCTGGTTAAGTAATCCGACCGGATACTGACGACTCGACCTGAGCGCAGGCTCGGGAAAAAATGATTTTCAAAAAGGTTATCCAGTAGCGTGCTTATTGGATAACCTTTTTCTTTTGCCTGCAACAGGAAAATAAAGGCATTCAGAACAAAAACGATAAAAAGACAACGTGAAATCAATATTTGTAAGGCAATCTGTACAATTAGGTATGGGAAAAATTTGATATTCTGAGAATTGACTGCAAACCATAATCTGTTATACTAAAATTAGAGGCAGTAGACCTTAATGCGATCAGTGAGGAGGGACAAACATGAAAACGTTATTCAAAAAGACGCTCAGTGCACTGCTTGCTGTACTCTGCTTTGGCGGCATGTTTGCCGCAGCGGCAGATGCACCGGCCGCCGAGGGAGAGTTTCGGCCGTTTCAGACGTCTGAGGAATATGACGATACCGGAAAGAATATTCTCCCGGCGGATAACACACAGCCGTCCCAGCCGGGAAGCGTCACGAACGAGTACGTGGTGGTAATTCCGGCGAACAGCACCGTGGCGCTGTCTGAGTGGGCTCCTGCTATCAAAAAGGGAACATTCATCGCCGTAAAGGCCATGGATACCACGCCGTCTGGCGAAAATCTGACGTTTTCGCTCCAGTCCTCCGGCGGCGGCGGTTTTACCTACGGCCTTGCCGAAGAGCAGACAAGACGAATAGAGGCCACGACGGATGGTAATTGCAGAATTACTTTCCATGCGGTGAAAGCCGTAACGGCAAAAATCAAAATCACAATCGGAGAAGGACTTCCGGCCGAGAACGAGCAGGTGAAGGGCGCTTCGAACGAGTATGTGGTGACGATTCCGGCGGGCGGTTCCGTAACGCTGAAAGCGTGGGCGCCTGCTCTTACGAAGGGAACCGTTGTCGAAGTAAAAGCCATGGATACAACGCCGAACGGCGCGGAGTTCACCTGTGCACTCCGCTCCTCCGAGGGGGACAGCATCGCCGGCACGCTCACCGAGGAACAGTCCGCACGCATGACGGCTCCGAATTCCGGCGATTACAGCATCACTTTTACCGCGACAAAAGCCGTTACCGCCAAGATCAAGATCGTAACCGACCCGAAGTGACCGATCAAAAATATCACGCAGACACGTTTTCGCCGCCTGCATGTCCGATTTTGTGCATTTTAACGGCGGAAATCCATGCTTTTCTTTTGAAAAAGCTTGCAATAGCGTGGGATACGTGATATACTATCAATGTAAGAATGAAAGTAACCGTAGGGAGTGGCCAAGTGCCACTCCTTACGTTTTGCTTATACAAAATTTTTCGATAACCGAAGGAGGGACGGCTTTGCAGGCAAAGCAGATCGTCGCCCGCGTGGAAGAGCTGGTCAGACCCCTGTGCGAACAGGCCGGCGTTTCTCTGTGGGATGTAGAATTTGAAAAAGAGGGCGGACAGTATATGCTGACCGTCACCGTGGACCACCCGGAGGGCGTGAATATCGACCAGTGTGAGAAGGTCTCCCGCGCGCTTGACCCCATGCTGGACGCAAAGGAATTTGACGATATGCCGTCCTACACGCTGTGCGTTTCCTCGGCGGGACTTGCCCGCCGTCTCAAGCGCCCCGAGCATTTCGAGGCCTTTATGGGACAGACGGTCGAGGTCGGTCTGTACAAGGCGCTGAACGGCGCAAAGCAGATCGAGGGCACGCTCGCAGGCTACGACGACGGCGCAGTAACGCTCGACGTCGGCGGGGAGCGCATCGTATTTGAGCCGAAGGACATTGCCGCGGTTCGTCTCGCGGTCGAGATATAAAAAGGAGTTGGATTGGAAAAAATGGTGAACGCAGAATTTTTTGACGCCCTGGAACAGCTCGAAAAAGAGAAGGGCATCCCGGTGGACTACATGCTCGACCGCGTAGGTCAGGCACTCATCACCGCTTACAAGCGCGACAACGACGGCATGACCGACAACGTTTACGTCGAGCCGAACCGCGAGGAAAAGACCATCCGCATGTACGTGCGCAAGACGGTCGTCCGCACCGAGGACCTTTATGAGCCCTACGAGGAGATCACCCTCGAGGAGGCTGCTGACTACAAGGTAAATCCGCAGGTCGGCGACATCATCGACATCGACATCCCGACCAAGTCGTTCGGCCGCATCGCTGCCCAGACCGCAAAGCAGGTCATTATTCAGGGCATCCGCGAGGCGGAGCGCGGCATGGTCATCTCCGAGTTCGAGAGCAAGGAGCACGAGATCCTGAACGCTACGGTCGCCCGCATCGACCCGCGCAGCGGCAGCGCTTATCTGGACGTTGTTTCCGGCGGCGAGAAGAGCGAGGCCATCCTTGCGGCTTCTGAGCAGGTCCGCGGCGAGACGCTCGTCGAGGGTCAGCACGTCAAGGTTTACCTCATCGAGGTTCGCCGCGGCACGCGCGGCGTGCAGGTCATCGTTTCCCGCACCCATCCGGGTCTGGTCAAGCGCCTGTTCGAGCTCGAGGTGCCGGAGATCCATTCCGGCGTGGTCGAGGTCAAGTCCATCGCACGTGAGGCAGGCAACCGCACCAAGATCGCCGTTACCTCGCACGACGAGAACGTTGATCCGATCGGCGCCTGCGTCGGTACCCGCGGCGCGCGTGTTTCCAACATCACCGCAGAGCTGAACGGCGAGAAGATCGACATCATCAAGTGGAACGAGGATATGGCAACCTTCGTATCCGCAGCACTCGCACCGGCGGATGTTATCTCCGCTTCCATGCAGGCAGACGGCAAGTCCTGCCGCGTCATCGTTCCGGACGATCAGCTGTCCCTTGCGATCGGCAAGGAGGGTCAGAACGCCCGTCTCGCTGCCAAGCTGACCGGCTGCAAGATCGATATCGCTCCTGAGTCTCAGGGCGAATAAGCAAGCGGAGGTGCGGCAGAATATGGTACAAAAGAAGATTCCCATGCGGCAGTGCCTTGGCTGCCGTGAAATGTTCCCGAAAAGGGAGCTGATCCGCGTTGTGCGCTCGCCCGAGGGCGAGATTACGCTCGATTTCAAGGGAAAGGCACCTGGCCGCGGCGCGTATCTGTGCGGCAGGCCGGAATGCCTCAAGAAGGCACGCAAGAGCCGCGCGATCGAGCGCGCGCTCAGCGTCACCGTGCCCGAAACGGTCTATGACCAGCTCGAGCAGCAGATGGAACAGGAGGGCGCACATGGCGAATGATCCTGTACTGAGAATGCTCGGCCTTGCACGCCGCGCAGGCAAGCTCGCCTACGGCGATGAGCTGGTGCGCGAGGTGTGCTTTGCCCACAAGGCAAGATGCGTGTTCCTCGCAGGCGACGCCGGCGCGAGCACGGCGAAAAAGGGTGCGTTCTACGCCGAGAAGGCGAATGTTCCCTGCGTGCAGCTGCCCCACGGCAAGATCGAACTCGGCACGGCGGTCGGCAAGTCCGGCTGCGCGATCGTTGCCGTGACGGATATCGGACTCGCCTCGTCCGCGGTTGAAAAGCTGGCGAGTGAGCACGAAGAGTATGCGGAGACCGCAAAGCTCCTCAGCGAGAAGAATGCACGCATCCAGTCCCGCAAGGGCATCAAAAAGCAGAAGAACAAGGCGGAAACCGAGACGGAAAAGCCGGATGAACCGGAAAAACGTGAGGAAAGCCGCCCGAAACCGGCGGAGAAGCGTCCCTTCCGCAAGGCGGACGGCGAAAAGCGCCCGTACCGTAAGGACGGCGAGCGTCCCTTCCGTCGCGACAGCGCACGGAAACCGCATTTTACAGGCGAAAAGCGCAGTTTCCGCAATAAAACGTAACGAACGCGCGAAAGCACGCATTCAATAGAGCCTGCCGTACAGGCTCATAAAAACCGGGAGCATGTATCACGGTTTTTATACAGGAAAGCGGTTCTGCGTGCCGCGAAGCGACGCGCAGAACTGCGCCAAGGCTTTGTCCGCGCTTTGCGCGGCACAGCCTATGCTCGCTCGAAAGCGTGGTTTCGAGCGAAATAAATTGGAGGTATTGCCCATGGCATTAGACAATAAATACCGGGTACACGAGGTCGCAAAGGACTTCGGCGTATCCACCAGGGAGATCACGGAAATTCTGACCAAGTATCGCACCGAGCCGAAGAACCATATGCAGGTGCTCGACGATGCCGATCTGTCGGTTATTTTTGAATATATGACCCAGCATCATCAGGTCAAGAACATGGAAAGCCTGCTCGGCGCACAGCAGTCCGAGCGCAAGGAGCAGCCTGCCGCGAAGCAGGAGGAGAAGCCGGCCGAGAAGGCGCCGGCGCAGACTCCGGCTTCCTCCAAGGTCAAGCAGGTGCACCGCATCGATACGCGCGGCACCGGCGACGTAAACCTTGCAAAGTACGACGACCATGTCGATAAGCTGGTCGACGCAAAGGCGGAGCGCATGGAGTCCAAGGGCCCCAAGAAGCAGAAGCTCACCAAGAAGTCCGATCAGCGCTCCAAGCCGTTCGGCAACAAGCGCCGTCAGGAGGAGCAGGAGAAGATGCGCCGCCTGCAGCGTCAGCAGCAGATGGCGGCGCTCAAGAAGATCCCGGTCAAGGTCATGATCCCGGACGAGATCTCGGTCGGCGAGCTCGCTTCCCGCATGAAGCGCACCGCAGCGGACGTTATCAAGGGCCTCATCAAGCTCGGCGTCATGGCGTCCATCTCCGAGGTCATCGACTACGATACCGCAGCGATCGTTGCGGAGGAAATGGGCTGCAAGGTCGAGAAGGAAGTTCACGTTACCATCGAGGAGCAGCTGTTCGACGAGCACGAGGATAAGGCAGAGGAGCTTCAGCCCCGCGATCCGGTCGTTGTCGTTATGGGTCACGTTGACCACGGCAAGACCTCTCTGCTCGACGCGATCCGCAAGACCAAGGTCACCGCAGACGAGGCCGGCGGCATTACGCAGCACATCGGCGCATACCGCGTCACGATCAACGACAAGCCGATCACCTTCCTCGACACCCCGGGCCATGCGGCGTTCACCTCCATGCGTGCACGCGGCGCACAGGTCACCGACATTGCGATCCTGGTCGTAGCAGCCGACGACGGCATCATGCCGCAGACCATCGAGGCGATCAATCATGCCAAGGCGGCAGGCGTTCCGATCATCGTTGCGGTCAACAAGATCGACAAGCCGGCGGCAAATCCGGACCGCGTGCTCCAGCAGCTGACCGAGTACGAACTCGTACCGGAGGAGTGGGGCGGCGACACCATCGTATGCAATATCTCCGCGAAGTTCGGTCAGGGCATCGACAACCTGCTTGAAATGGTTCTGCTGACCGCAGAGATGGCTGACCTCAAGGCAAATCCGAACCGCAAGGCGCACGGCACTGTCATCGAGGCCAAGCTCGACAAGGGCCGCGGCCCGGTCGCTACCCTGCTCGTTCAGAACGGCACCCTGCACGCAGGCGATACCGTTATCGCGGGCACCTCTGTCGGCCGCGTCCGCGCGATGACCAACGACGATGGCAAGAAGATCGAGTCCGCAGGCCCGTCCGTTCCGGTCGAGATCATCGGTCTGGCCGAGGTCCCGGGCGCAGGCGACATCTTCGACGCCGTAGACGACGAGAAGATGGCGCGCGAGCTGGTCGAGCAGCGCAAGGACAAGGAGAAGGAAGAGCGCAACAAGCTGTTCCACAAGGTAACGCTCGACAACCTGTTCGATTCCATCCAGCAGGGCGAGATGAAGGAGCTGAACATCATCGTCAAGGCCGACGTACAGGGCTCTGTCGAGGCGGTTCGCTCCTCGCTCGAGAAGCTGTCGAACGATGAGGTTCGCGTCCGCGTCATCCACGGCGCTGTCGGCGCGATCAACGAATCCGACGTTATGCTCGCCGCCGCTTCGGGCGCGATCATCGTTGGCTTCAACGTTCGTCCGGACCGCACCGCGACCGACTCCGCTGCACAGCAGGGCGTTGACATGCGCATGTACCGCGTCATCTATGATGCCATCGAGGAGATGGAGCAGGCGATGAAGGGCATGCTCGAGCCGAAGTTCAAGGAAGTCGTGCTCGGTCACGCAGAGGTTCGTCAGGTATTCAAGATCACCGGCGCAGGCGCGGTAGCAGGCTGCTACGTTCAGGACGGCAAGATCCAGCGCAACGCTGAGGTCCGCGTTGTCCGCGACGGCATCGTATTCCATGAGGGTCATCTCAACACCCTCAAGCGCTTCAAGGACGACGTCAAGGAAGTCGCTGCTGCATACGAGTGCGGCATGAGCATCGAGAACTACAATGATATCAAGGAAGGCGATATCATTGAGTGCTTCGTGATGGAGGAAGTAAAGCAGTAAACTGCTTTTCTAAGGGGGACGCTGTCCCCCTTAGATACGTTTCCGGTTCCCAAGGGAAACCGGAAACGATAACCCCCTCTCGAATGAATACATTCGAGGCCGCGCCGCCGCGGCGCGGGCAGTGGTATAAAAGTCCGGCGGAGCTGGACTTTTATGGGGAATTTGATGGCAGCGCGCTGCGGCGCGTGCCTGAAAATGCGCTTTGCGCATTTCCTTTCAGCAAGAATTAACCAATCCTCAAGAGGGAGGTTTGATTTATAAATGTCTACTCGAATTGATCGTATTTCCGAAGAAGTGATGAAGGCGCTGGCGGAGGCGCTGCGGTCGGTCAAGGACCCGCGCGTGCAGAACGCGATGGTTTCGGTCGTCCACTGCGATGTAACCAACGATCTGCGCTACGCAAAGTGCTATATCTCCGTGCTCGGCAGCGAGCAGCAGGCGAAGGACGTCATGAAGGGCCTCAAGTCTGCGGCCGGATGGCTGCGCCGCGAGGTCGGCCACAAGGTCCAGCTGCGCTACGCGCCCGAGCTGGTGTTCGAGCTCGACGAGTCGATCACGCGCGGTGCGCACATCTCGGAAATGCTGCATGAACTGAAAAACGAAGGGAAGCTCGGAGGGGAGGACGAGGAATGATCGTTCACGTTGCTGAAGCGGCTGCCGCTTTGCAGGCGCATGACGATATTCTCATCCTGTCCCACCGCCGCCCGGACGGCGATACCGCAGGCTGCGCCGGCGCTCTGTGCCGCGGTCTGCGCCAGATCGGCAAGCGGGCGTATATTCTGGAGAATCCGGAGATCACAAGACGCTATGCGCCAATGATTACTGACTGTTATCCTCCGGATGATTTCAACCCTCAGTATATCGTTTCGACCGATATTGCAGAGGAAAAGCTGTTCCCCGATACGGCGGAGCAGTATAAGGGCAGGGTGGATCTGGTCATCGACCACCACGGCTCGAACGAAGGCTTCGGCGCGAAAAACCTCATCCGTGCGGATGCGGGCGCTTGCGCGGAGGTGCTGTACGATGTGCTGACGGCGCTCGGATGCAGACTGACGCGCGAGATCGCGGAGTGCATTTATGTCGGCGTCTCGACCGATACCGGCTGCTTCAAGTTCTCGAATACGACCGCGCACACCCATGCGGTCGCGGCGGCGTGCCTGACCGCCGGCATCGACGGCGGCGAGATCAACCGCGCGCTGTTCGAGACCAAGTCGCGTCCGCGCTTCGAGATGGAGCGCATCGTATTCGACACGATGGAGTTTCACGAGGACGGCGCGATCGCGGTCGCGGTGCTCTGGCGGAAGGACATCGACCGCGTCGGCGCAGATATGGACGATCTGGACTCGATCGCTTCGCTCACGCGGCAGATCGAGGGCGTGCAGATCGGCATTACGATGACCGAAAAGGCGGACGGAACCGTTCGCGTTTCCGTGCGCACGACCAAGGAAATGGATGCCTCCGCGATCTGCAAACGGGTCGGCGGCGGCGGCCATGTCCGTGCGGCAGGCGCGAGCTTCACCTGCGGCATGGATGAGGCGAAGGCCGAGATGCTGCGCGTAGCGAAGGAGCAGTTCCATGCAGCAGACTGAGCTTTCGGGTATCCTGCTGATGGACAAGCCGCAGGGCTTCACCTCGCATGATGTGGTGGCCAAGCTGCGCGGCATCCTGCACACGAGGAAAATCGGTCACGGCGGCACGCTCGATCCGCTCGCGACCGGCGTTCTGCCGGTGTTCATCGGCGGCGCGACCAAGGCGGCGGACTTCGCCGCAGCGCAGGACAAGGAGTACGTCGCGGGCTTTACGCTCGGCTACTGCACGGATACGCAGGATGTGACCGGCGAGATCGTGCAGACCGGCGACCGGATCGCGGCGGAATATGCGGTGAAGCGTGCGGTGCGCGGCTTTGTCGGACCGCAGCAGCAGATCCCGCCGATGTACTCCGCGGTAAAGGTCAACGGCCAGAAGCTGTACGACCTTGCACGCAAGGGCAGGGAGGTCGAACGCCCGGCGCGCGACATCATCGTGCATGAAATGGAGCTGCTGGACTTCGACGAGAACGCCCAGAAGGGTACGCTGCGCTGTGTAGTCAGCAAGGGCACCTATGTGCGCACGCTCGTGAACGACCTCGGTGAAAAGCTCGGCACGCTCGCCGTGCTGCACAGTCTGGTGCGCACGCGCTCGGGCGCGTATCCGCTCGACCGCTGCCGCAGCTTCGAGGACTGCGAGCGGGCGATGGCCGACGGCACGATGCAGCAGCTCCTGCTGCCGACCGACAGCCTGTTCACCGACTGTCCGGCCGTCGCGCTCACCGCTGAGGGCGCGGAGCGCATCGCGCGCGGCGCAGTCGTCTTTCCGCGGCAGACAGACAGCCTGCCCGAAACCGCAGGCACGCTGTGCCGTGTGTACCATGAGGGACGCTTCCTCATGCTCGGTCAGGTCCGCGAGCTCGACAAGGGCGGTCTGGGTCTGTTTGTCTATAAAAACTTTCGATAATTTCAGGGGGATAGCCCGATGATAGAAGTTACAAAACCCCGTGCGATCGCGCTCGGATATTTTGACGGCGTGCATCTGGGTCATCGTGCGCTCATGCAGAAGGCGGTCGAGCGCGCGAAGCAGATCGGCGGCACGAGCGCCGTGTTCACGTTCGACGTGCATCCGGACTCGGTCGTCATGGGTCGTCAGGTGCCGCTGCTGACCGCGAACGCCTACCGCCGCGAGGAGATCAAGCAGCTCGGCGGCGTGGACGAGGTGATCTTCGGCCATTTTGATGAGCGGATGCAGCATATGGACTGGCGCGATTTCATTCACAAACTGCTCATCGGGCAGTTCCATGCCGGCTGGATCATCTCCGGCCGCAACAACCGCTTTGGCTATAAGGGTCAGGGCAACGCCGAGGGCATGGCGGTCGAGTGCGAGAAGGCCGGTATCGGCTACGACTGCATCGAGGACGTCAAGGTAGACGGCATCGTCGTCTCCTCGACCTATATCCGCCAGCTGATCGCACAGGGCGACATGGAGGGCGCGGCGAAGTTCCTCGGCCATCCGTACACCGTGACGGGTATCGTGGAGCATGGCCGCCGCGTCGGCACGAGTGTGCTCGGCGTACCGACGGTCAATCTGCGCCTGCCGGCTGAAATGGCGCTGCCGCCCTACGGCGTGTACGCGACGCGCGTGCTCGTGGACGGAAAAAGCTATATCGCCGCGACCAATATCGGCGTCAAGCCGACGTTTCTGGACGGCGGCGCGCCGACCATCGAGCCGCATCTGCTCGACTTTTCGGGCGACCTGTACGGCAGGATGATCCATGTCGAGCTGCATAAGTTCCTGCGCCCGGAGATGCAGTTTGAGTCGGTCGAGGCGCTCAAGAACGCCATCGACGAAAATGTCCGCCAGACGCGCGAGCTTTTCGCCGAGAGATAAGGCAAAGCAAAGAAAAAGAGTAAGAGAAAAAGGCACGCCGACGGCGTGCCTTTTTTGCGCCCTTCGGGCGCAATCTCCTGCCGCATTTTGCCTTCGGCAAAACA
>OLOT01001626.1_pt1 | contig 12746 bp, 10 predicted proteins | sample 1671991 | NCBI WGS metagenome assembly OLOT01 (sample SAMEA3136634, study PRJEB25190) | human gut metagenome | biome: human gut; feature: human-associated habitat; material: faeces | place: Austria | collected 2013
GACCGCCGCCTCGCACAGTGCGTTTTCTCCGCCGCCGACGGCGATGTCCGTATCGGCGAGCGCGATGCGCAGCGCCTTGGCAGACGCCTCATCCGTCACGGCGACGAACGCCGGATGCAGGCGGCGCGCCTGCTCCTCGGCGAGCTGAATGTTGCGGTTCGTCGTCAGCGCACGGACGTTCAGCCCCAGATGCTCCGCGACGGCAACGGTCTGCCGGCCGATGCTGCCGGTAGAACCGAGAATGGAAATCGAATGTACCATAGCTATGCTCCTTTACTGCGCCACAGCCGCGATCGCCGGCGCCAGCAGCACCAGCAGCTCAAGCATGGGCGCGGTGAAGATGGTGCTGTCAAACCGGTCGAGCATACCGCCATGACCGGGCAGCAGATTGCTGTAGTCCTTCACGCCGTGCTCACGCTTGACGGCGGAAAATGCAAGGTCGCCCGCCTGACCGGCAAGGCTGCCGAAAAAGCCGTAGATGGCAAGGATGCCGATCTGCACGCGATAGCCGCACCAGTGCAGGATGAGACCGTAGAGCATGGCGGCCGCGATCGCGCACACAAAGCCGCCGATGCAGCCTTCGACCGTCTTGTGCGGGCTCAGCGCCGGGGCAAGCTTGGTCTTGCCGAGGCTGCGGCCGACGAAAAACGCGCCGGAGTCGCTCATCCACGTGATGACGAACGGCAGCAGCAGATACGGTGCCTTCGGGTCATTCAGACCAAGGCGCACGAGCGACGAGAGCATCCACGGGATGACGATGCCCGCCGTGAACACGAGCGCCAGATCCTGAAACGGAACGCGCTCGGCTTTGTGAAACGAGATCATCATCTCCACGAACATGGTCACAAACAGCGCATACGCCGCGATCTTGAACACGAGCTCCGACAGACCGAACGCCGCGCCGAGCACGATGGCCGCGCCGCATACGCCGGCATACACCGCAAAGCGCGGCACGAACTTCGGCATAGCCGTGTGCAGCAGCTCCCATGCGCAAAACGATGCCATGACGGCCACCACGATGCCCCAGCCCCAGATCGGAGTGAAGAAGATCACAGCCAGCAGCGCCGGGATGCCGATCGCCGCAACGATGAGTCTGTTTTTCATGATAGGTTCCTCCCGTTTGTCTTTCTCTCGGGTGCGGCGGTCATTTCACGCCGCCAAAGCGCCGGTCGCGCCGCTGAAACTCCGCCAGCGCCGCGTCCATGTCGCGCTCGGTAAAGTCTGGCCAGAGCACGTCGGTGAAATAGAGCTCGGAATACGCGCCCTGCCAGGGCAGGAAGTTGCTCAGGCGCTGCTCGCCGCTCGTGCGGATGATGAGGTCGGGATCCGGAATGCCGCCGGAATACAGGTAGCTGCTGATGAGCTCCTCCGTGAGCTCGGGCGCAGTGCCGGCCTTGTATTCCTCGGCGTAGCGGCGCACGGCATGCAGGATCTCATCACGGCCGCCGTAGTTGATGCACAGGTTCATCTGGCAGCCGTCATAGTGCGTGCTCTTTTCCTCGGCCGCGTCCATCAGGCGCTGCAGCTCCGGCGAGAGGCCGGTGCGTTCGCCGAAAAAGCGCATCTTGAACTTGTCGCGCTCCATGATCGAGAGCGCTTCCTTCATGTATTTATCGAAGATGTTCATGATCGTGCGCACTTCCTCAGGCGGACGGCGCCAGTTTTCCGTGGAAAAGGCGTAGACCGTGAGGTATTCGATGCCGATGGCCTTGCAGTAGTTGCCGATGCGGCGAAACGCCTCGGCGCCGTAAGCGTGACCGGCCGTGCGCGGCAGACCGCGCTTTTTCGCCCAGCGGCCGTTGCCGTCAAGAATGATCGCCACGTGGCGCGGCAGGCGCGAAAAATCCACCTGCGGCGCTGCGGCCGTTTTGTTGTTTGCCATAATGCCTCCTGCGCTGCCTGCACGGGCGCGCTCATAGACAGGATATTCAAACGGGGGGATGTTCGATCCCCCCGTTTCCGATTGCGGGTACGAAAGCGAGCGCGAAGCTCAGATCTCCATGAGCTCCTTCTCTTTTTCGTCGGCGATGCGCTCGACTTCCTTGATGTAGTCGTCGGTCAGCTTCTGCATATCCTTCTCGATGACCTTGAAATCGTCCTCGGTGATCTCGGACTTTTTCTTCTGCGCCTTGAATTTTTCCATCGCGTCGCGGCGGATGTTGCGCACGGCGACCTTGGCGTCCTCGCTGTACTTCTTGACCTGCTTGGCGAGATCGCGGCGGCGCTCCTCGGTCAGTGCCGGGAAGACAAGGCGGATGGCGCGGCCGTCGTTCTGAGGGTTGATGCCGAGGTCGGACGCGAGAATGGCCTTCTCAATGCCCTTGAGCACGGAGCCATCCCACGGCTGGATGAGCAGCGAGCGGGCGTCCGGCGTGCTCACCGACGCGATCTGCTGGATGGGCGTAGGAGAGCCGTAGTAATCGACCGTGATGCGGTCGAGCACGGCGGGGTTGGCCTTGCCCGCGCGCACGGAGTCATACTGCTCGGTGAGGACCGAAGCGGTCTTTTTCATCTTGGATTCAAACTCGGTATAATCGGTAGACATATGATATCCTCCTATCGGGTTTTTCTTTTTTCTTATTTCGTCACGACCGTGCCGACGGCTTCGCCCATCACGGCACGGACAATATTCTGCGGATCAGCCAGCGCAAAAACGACGACCGGAATGTCGTTTTCCATGGCCAGCGACGTCGCGGTCAGATCCATGACGGCCAGATGCTTTGCCAGCACCTCGTCATAGGTGATCGCATCGTACTTCACGGCGCTCGCGTCGATATGCGGGTCGGCGCTGTAGACGCCGTCGATGTTCTTGGCGAGCAGAATCGCATCCGCGCCGATCTCGGCCGCGCGCAGCACCGCCGCTGTGTCGGTCGAAAAATACGGACAGCCGCTTCCGGCGCCGAAAAGCACGACCTTGCCCTCTTCCAGATGCGCGATGGCGCGCTCCCACGTGTAGTGCTCGGCAAAGGCCGGCATCTCGACCGCCGTCTGCACGCGCACGGGAATGCCCTTTTGCTCCATCACGTCGGACACGGCAAGGCAGTTCATCACGGTCGCCAGCATACCCATGTGGTCGGCGCGCGAGCGGGCCATTTTGCCCTCGCCGTTTTTCACGCCGCGCCAGAAGTTGCCGCCGCCGATGACGACGCCCATCTGCACACCCATGTCCGTGCACTTTTTGATGACGTCGCACACCTTGGAAACGACGTCGAAGTCGAAGCCGAAGTGCTTGTCGCCCGCCAGCGCCTCGCCGCTGATCTTGAGCAGCACGCGCTTATACTTGAGTTGAGCCATGCTCATAATCTCCCCTTTCAGGAACAAGTTCAAATTTTCACAGCTACTATTTTAGCGTATTTTTGCTCTTTTGCATAGGGGGAAAGCGTAAACTTTTTTCACAAATTCGCTCTTTCCTTTTTCGTCAAGTTGAACCGCCGTGAATAGCGGAAAAAAGCAGCCGTTTCATACGGCTGCTTTTTTAGATTTTTCGTTTACTTGATGCCCTTGATGCGGATAAGGTCCTTCAAAAGCTCGACCGTGCCATCGATGCCGAGCAGGCTCGAATCGATGCAGAGGTCGTAGCTCTTGGCATCGCCCCAGTCCTTGGCGGAATAGTAGTTATAGTAGGAAGCGCGGGACTTATCCGTCTTCTTGATGCGGTCTTTCGCCTCGTTCTCGCTGATGCCGTTGCGGGCGGCAACGCGCTTGATGCGGTTTTCGAGCGGAGCCGTGATGAAGAGATTGATGACGTCGTCGCGATCCTTGAGCGCGTAGTCCGCGCAGCGGCCGATCAGGACGCAGGGGCCCTTGTCGGCGAGCTTTTTGATCGTGTCGTAGGTCGCCAGGTACACCTGCTGTTCGATGGAGCCCTTGGGCGTCACATGGTTCATCGAGAAGGAATAGGGGTCCATCGCGATGGAATAGAGAAAGCTCTTCGGGCGTTCGTCAAAGGAACGGAACAGCTCTTCGCAAAGTCCGCTCTCCTCTGCCGCCTCCTTGAGCAGCATGTCGTCGTAATAGGCGATGCCGAGCTGCTTGGCAAGCATCGTGCCGATCTCGCGTCCGCCGCTGCCGTATTGTCTGCCAACCGTAATGACCATAAAGATTCCTCCTTTTTCGCGCCTTGAAACAAAATCGGTGCTATTTGGATTATAGCACCGATTTCGTAAGAAGACAATATTTTTTCCTGTTTCGATTTTGTAAAGGCGCGGCCTTATTCCGGAAGCGGCAGGCCGAGGCGGCGATACATCGTCTTTTTCACCGCGCGCAGAATATTTTCATAGCCCGTGCAGCGGCACAGATGGCCGGAGAGGAGCTTTCTGAGCTCGTCATCGGTGTAGAGGCGGTTCGTCTCCAAGATCTCGACCGCAGTCATGATGAAGCCCGGCGTGCAGAAGCCGCACTGGACAGCGGTCTCTTCAATGAACGCCTGCTGGATGTCGCTCAGCTCGCCGTCTGGCCCCATCAGGCTTTCGAGCGTGCGGATGTGCTTGCCGTCCGCCCAGACGGCGAGGTAGATGCACGAGTTGAATGCCTCGCCGTCGATGATGACGTTGCAGGCGCCGCACTCGCCGACCTCGCAGCCCTTCTTCACGGACGTCATATGGTAATCGTTTCGCAGCATATCGGTCAGCGACGCACGCACGTCGACCATTTTCTCAACGTCCTTGCCGTTTAAGTTGAATCGCACCAGCTTGTACTGACTCATTTGATGACACCTCCCGCCCGTTTGATAGACTCGATCAGGCAGCGCTTGGCCATTTCGACCGCGATGTGTTCGCGGAACGCCTTGGAGGCGCGCCAGCTGTCACGCGCGCGGATATCGTTGAGCACGGCGAGTGAGAACTGTTCCGCCGTCGTAAGTGTCAAGGGTTTATCCTTGGCAGCTGCCTCCGCGCTCGGGCAGCGCATCGGCACAGGACCGGCAACGCCGTAGGCGATGCGGGCGCGCTCAATAGTCTGCTTGTCGGGCGACAGGCGCACGTTCACGCTGCACCCGAGCGTCGCGATGTCCATCGCGTTTCTCATGGCGTACTTGATGTAGTAGCCATAGCAGTTTTCGTAGCTCGCCTTTGGGATGAGGATGGCGGTCTGGATCTCGCCATCCTCCACGCGGATGTCGACCTGACCGGCCTTGATGTAAAAGTCTTTGATGGGCAGGCGGCGGATGCCGTCCTTCCCCGTCAGCTCCACGATGGCCTCCCACGCATGCAGTGTGGAGGCGGAGTCCGCGCTCGTCACGCCGTTGCAGGTGTTGCCGCCGATGGTGCCGATGTTTCGGATCTGCGGGCCGCCGACCATGTCGACCGCCTCGCCGAGGACATTGATGTACTTCTGGATGATGGGGTCGCGCGTGATGTGCGAAAAACTCGAAAGCGAGCCGATGCGGATGTTCTCCTCCTCGTCGATGCTCACGCCGCGCAGCTCGTCGAGGCCGTAGATCGAGATGAGCTCCTTCCCGGCGCGCTTGCCCTCGCGCATCTGCACGAGCACGTCGCTGCCGCCGGCGATGATCTGCGCCTCGGGATGCTCCAAGCGGAGGGCGACGGCGTTTTCGACGCTTTCCGCCTCATAGAGTGCTTTCATGTCATACATGGCTCACTTCTCCTCCTTCCAGCTGTCGTGGATGAGCCCCGCCTTGCTGAACTCGGCGTACAGAACGTGCGGGGTGATGGGAACGGTGTCGATGGCAACGCCGGTGGCGTTGTAGATGGCGTTGCGGATGGCGGGTGCGCCCGAGCACGCGGGCGGTTCGCCGAGCGCCTTCGTGCCGAACGGCGACGTCGGCTCGGGATTTTCGATAAACTGCGCCTCGAGATGCGGGTGGTCCATGAACGTCGAGAGCTTGTAGTCGAGAAGATTATTGTTGAGGGGGCGGCCCGTCTTCTCGTCGAATAAAAGCTGCTCGCTCATGCCAAATCCGATGGCCATGGACATGCCGCCGTGGACCTGCGCCTCGGCAAGCGCGGGGTTGATGAGCTTGCCGCAGTCGTGGACGTTGATGATCTTCTTGAGCGTCACCTTGCACATCGGGATATCCACCTCGACGTCGGCAAAGGTGCAGCCAAACGAATAGGCGTTGTTGCGGATGGTGTAGGTCGACTCGGCGGTGATGTGCTCGGAGTCCGCGGCGTTGTACTGCGCGGTCATCGCAAGGTCTTTCAGCGACATGAGCACCATGCCGTCGCCCTTGCGGATGATGTTGCCGTCGACGATGTCCATATTGTCGACCGCCTGACGGGTGAGCTTTGTCGCGTACTGAAGAATTTTCTGCCGCAGGAGCGTCGCCGTCTGGCGGATGGAGAAGCCCGCGACGTAGGTCTGGCGGCTCGCGTAAGCGCCGAGGCCTGTGGGCGTGATGTCCGTATCCTGACACGAGACGACGCGCACGTCGTGATAGCTCTTGAGGCCGACGGCCTCGGCCGTCATCTGCGCATAGGCCGTGTCCGCGCCCTGCCCGATCTCCGTCTCACCGCACTGCATCGTCACCGTGCCGTCGAGATTCAGGAGCATGCGGTTCGAGGACGTTTCAAGCGAGATGGGATACACCGCCGTGTTGTACCAGAAGGCCGCCACGCCGATGCCGCGGCGGACGGGGCCGATGTCCTTGGCATACTCCTCGCGCTTTTTGTCGTATTCGATGTACTCCTTCCCCTTTTCCAGACATTCGCGGAAGGAATCGTAGTAGTTCGTGTTACCTGAGAAGCCGTCGTGGAAGCCCTTGGGCATGATGTACTTCATGCGGTATTCGAGCGGCTCCATGCCGACGGCCTTCGCGCACTCGTCGATGTTCGCATCGTCCGCGAACGACGCCTGCGGCATGCCGTAGCCGCGCATCGCGCCCGCGGCGGGGCGGTTTGTGTACACGGTGTAAGCGTCGCCCTCGAAATTGTCGCAGGGATAGATCTGCGGGAACGAGCCCATGGCCTTGGCGACGATCGAATGGCCGTGCGAGGCATACGCGCCCTGATTGGAGAAGCACTCGACCTTGCGCGCGGCAATCGAGCCGTCCTTATGGAGCCACGTGATGATATGGAAGCGGATCGAGTGGCGCACACGGTTACTGACGAATGTCTCTTCACGCGAGCAGTCGATGCGCACGCATTTTCCGTGCACCTGCGTAGAGCACCACGCGCACAGCGGCTCATAGAGCGCATCCTGCTTGTTGCCAAAGCCTCCGCCGATGTAGGGCTTTATGACGCGGATATCCGCCCACGGACGCCCGAGCGCCTGACCGACGATGCGGCGGATGATGTGCGGGATCTGCGTGGAGGACACAACGACGATGCGGCCATTTTCCTCGTAAGCGTAGCAGCCGTGGTTTTCAATGTGGCTGTGCTGCACGGTGGGGGTGTTGTACCAGCCCTCGACCTTGATGAGGCCGGGCTCTTTGATCACCTGCTGATAATTGCCCTTGCGGATATCGGTGTGCTTCAGGATATTCCCCGGGAAATTTTCGTGGATGCAGGGCGCGTCGGGCTCCATGGCCTTCTGCACGTCGAGCACAAACGGGAGTTCCTCATATTCGACCTTCAGCGCGCGCACGCCCTGCATGGCCGAGACCTCATCCTCCGCAATGACGACCGCGACGTCGTCGCCGTAGTAGCGCACATGGCGGTTCAAAAGATTGCGGTCGGCCACGTCCTGATGCCCCGGGTCCATCGACCAGGGATGGCCCGCCGTCGGGAAGCAGTGCTCCGGCACGTCGAAGCAGGTCAGCACCTTCACAACGCCGGGGATGGCCTCCGCCGCGGACTTGTCGACTGATTTGACAAATCCGTGCGCGATGGTGGAATGCTTGATGCGCGCATAGAGCGCACCGGCCGGCATCCGATCCTCATAGTATTTCGTGCGTCCGGTGACCTTGTCGAACGCATCGACGCGGATCTCGCTTTTTCCTACCTTGCTCATCTGTCTACCTCCTGTTCCGAGCAGTCGCTTTGTCGGTTTTGCTCGAAATCTGCAACTCCTTTGCTATTATTTTAGCACATTTCGCACAGCGTGTACAGTGCTGCATGCGTGATATAATACAAATGATCGCGGATGTACCATTTTGTCCGCTTTTTTCTGCCGATTGGTGAAAAAGAAACGAATGACTGGTGATTTTAGATGGATAACACGTTGAAAATAGGATGCGTGGTCATGGCGGCGGGCAATGCCGCGCGCTTTGGAGAAAATAAACTCGCCGCGATGGTAAACGGAAAGCCGCTTATCGAGCATGCGCTCGATGCGATCCCGCGGGAGAGCTTTTCCCGCGTGCTGGTCGTGACGCAGCACGAAAACGTGGAAGCGGCCGCCAAAAAATTTGGCTTTGAAACGCTGCGGAACGAACATCCCGAGCGCGGCCAGAGCGAGACGATCCGCCTCGGCACGGCGGCGCTGTCAGACTGTGACGCGCTCTGCTTCATGGTGGCCGACCAGCCGATGCTCAAGCGCAAGACCGTCGCGCAGGAGCTTGAGTTCTTCCGCGCGCACAGCAAAAACATCGTCGGATTGGGACACAACGGCGTGCGGGGCAACCCCTGCCTCTTCCCTGCCCGCTTCTTTCCTGAGCTTTTATCGCTTGAGGGCGATGTCGGCGGCAGCGCGGTCATCAAGAGGCATTTAGATGATCTGCTGCTCTTTGAAGCGCCGGAGACAGAGCTGCGCGACGTTGACACGAAGGAAGCGCTCGAAGCGCTTAAGAAACGCTGATCTCGCCGCGGAGGTCTTCTTCCATTGCCTGCTTGATCTTCTCCTTGTCGTAGCCGCAGGAGAAGAGATAGTAGAGCTTGGCGACGGCGGCCTCGGTCGTCATGTCGAGTCCGCTGACCGCGCCCGCCTTTTTGAGCGCGCTGGACGTTTCGTAGGTGCCGAGCGACACCGCGCCCTGCGGACACTGCGAGCAGACCGTGAGCACCGTGCCGTTCTGAAACGCCTTGCGGATGATGGGCAGCAGCGCGTTCCCGTCGCCGGGGATGTTGCCCGCGCCGAACGTCTCGATGACGATGCCGCGGAGCTTTTCGGTCATAATGGCCTCGAACAGCGAAAACTGAATGCCCGGAAATACCTTGATGACGCCGATAGGAATATTATCAAGCGTCTGGAGCTTGAGCCCGCCTTCCTGCCGCGGCAGGAGGGCGGCTTCGTTATATTTGATGGAAATGCCCGCCTCGGCAAGGCTCGGGTAGTTGGGCGAAACGAAAGCGATGAGTCCGTCGGCGGAGTATTTTGTCGCGCGGTTGCCGCGCAGCAGCTTTCCGCCGAAGTACAGGCACGTCTCACGCACGATGCCTTCCCCCGCAATCAGCAGCGCGGTGATGAGGTTGTCGCGCCCGTCGCTGCGAATTTCGCACAGCGGGATCTGCGAGCCCGTGAGCACCACGGGCTTGTCGAGCCCATCGAGCATGAACGACAGTGCCGAAGCCGTGTAGGCCATCGTGTCCGTGCCGTGCAGGACGACGAAGCCGTCGTAATCGTCATATTTCTGCGCGATCAGCTCTGCGATGCAGTTCCATTCGCGCACGGTCATGTTGGATGAATCCAGCAGCGGCGAGAGCTCGTAGAATTCCCACTCCGGCATCTCCGGTGCGCGGAGGTCTGGAATGGCGTCGAGCGCGGCGCGGAAGTAGCCCGCGCGCGGCGCGTAGCCGTTTTCCGTGCGCGTCATACCGATGGTGCCGCCGGTATAGATGATGAGAACTCGTTTCATAGCTCTCTCCTGATCGTATTACTTTTTGTACGGCGTATGGTCGAGCGGCAGGCTGCGGCGGCGCTCGCCGTCGTAGCGGTAATACGCCTGCGCGATGGCCGGCGCCGTGGGGATGGACGTGATCTCACCGATGCCGATGGCGCCGTTGGCGAGGTTTAATCCCGGCTTGTCGATGACGATCGCCTTGATCTCGGGGATCTGATGCGAGCGGAACAGGCCGAGCGTGCCGTATTTTGCCGTGGGCTTGCCGTGGTCGAGCGGGTACTGCTCTGTCAAGGCGTAGCCCATGCTCATGACGACGCCGCCCTCGATCTGCCCTTCACAGGACAGCGGGTTGATGGCCTTGCCGACATCGTGCGCGGCGACCATCTTTTTAATTTTGCCCGTCTCCTTGTCGAGAATGCACATCTGCGTCGCGTAGCCATAGGCGACATGGCTGACGGGGTTCGGCACATTTGCGCCGAGCGGGTTCGTCTTGGCGTAGTATTCGCCGTAAAACTCCTGCCCCTTCAAATCGCTCAGCGAGCGGTACTCCATCGCGTCGCGCAGCAGCAGGCATGCGCGGCGGCAGGCCTCGCCGGTGACGAGCGTCTGGCGTGAGCCGGAGGTATCGCCGCTGTCAGGCGTTATGAACGTGCTGTTGCCGTCGTAGACGACCTGATCGCGCGTGAGCTTTGCGTTTGTCACGACGAGCTGCACCAGCACCGTGCCGAGACCCTGACCGATGCAGGACGCGCCCGCGCGGATGTGGACCTTGCCGTCCTCGCCGATGACGAGCTTGCAGCGCCCATAGTCGGGAAGACCGACGCCGACGCCCGCGTTTTTCATCGCGCAGGCAAGGCCGACCGGCTCGCCGTTTTTGACCGCTTCGTCATAGTAGGGCTTGATGGCCTCGAGCGTTTCGACAAGGCCCGTTTCGGGGCCGACGATCTGGCCGTTCGGCAGCACCTCGCCCGGGCGGATGGCGTTGCGGTAGCGAATTTCCCACGGGGAGATGCCGACAAGGTCGGCCATCTCGTTGAGTAGCGTTTCAGTCGCAAAGCAGGTCTGCGTCACGCCGAAGCCGCGGAACGCGCCCGCGGGCGGATTGTTCGTATAGTAGGCGTGGCCCTCGATTTCAAAATTCTCGTAGTGATACGGGCCCGCGGCGTGCGTGCACGCGCGCTCGAGCACGGGGCCGCCGAGTGAGGCGAAGCCACCCGTGTCGGACACGACGCTCGCCTTTACGCCCTGAATAATGCCGTTTTCGTCGCAGCCCATCGTGAAGTCCATCCACATCGGATGGCGCTTGGGATGGACGAGCAGCGATTCCTGCCGTGTGAGCTTCACCTTGACCGGCACGCGCGCGATGTATGCGATGAGCGCCGCGTGGTGCTGCACGGACATGTCCTCTTTCCCGCCGAAGCCGCCGCCGACAAGCATATTTTCGACCTGGCAGTGGGCAAAGTCGACGCCGAGCATCGCCGCGCACTCGTGCTGGGTGGTGTGCGCGCTCTGGTCGGTCGTCAGCAGCTTCACGCCGCCGTTTTCAAGCGGGAGCGCCACGCAGCACTCGGGTTCCAAAAAGGCGTGCTCCGTCCACGGAGTCTCAAACTTCTCGTGTAAGACGTATTTGGAATGTTTGATGGCCTCGTCTGCATTGCCGCGCACAACGTGGCGGTGCGCCTGCAAATTGCCGCGGTTGCCCATGATGACCTCGGGCGCACCGGGGGCGGACGCCTCCTCAGGCCCGTAGACCGCGGGAAGCTCTTCGTAAACGACACGTACAAGCTTTTTTGCCTGCTCGAGTGTTTCTAAGTCGCGCGCACAGACAAGCGCCACCGCGTCGCCGAGATACTGCGTGATCTCCCCCTCGCCGATGAGCGTCGGCTGGTCCTTCTGGATGTGGCCGACGTTCTGCTGACCCGGAATGTCCTTTGCCGTCAGCACGCAGACGACGCCGGGGAGCTCTTCCGCTTCTTTCGTGCGGATGTAGAGCACGCGGGCGCGCGGGTACTGGCTGCGCACCGCGCCGCCATAGCACATGCCGTCAACATAGATGTCATCGGGGTACTTGCCGTAGCCCTGCACCTTTTCGGCGACATCGATGCGGTGCACGCGCGAGCCAACCTGAAAGTCTTCCTTCTTTTCGGGAATTTTCCCCTCGCGTAAAATCTTCGCCGCAAGCAGGATGCCGTCGATGATCTTGACATAGCCCGTGCAGCGGCAGATATTGTTGCGGATGGCAAAGGCCGCCTCTTCGCGCGTGGGGTCAGGATTCTGGTCGATGAGCCCCTTGGCCGAGATGACCATGCCCGGGATGCAGAAGCCGCACTGCACGGCTCCGGCCTCGCCGAAGGCGTAGGTAAAGGCCTCCTTTTCAAAGTTGGAAAGGCCCTCGACCGTGACGATATGTTTCCCCTCCAGCTTGTCTGTCTGAGGGATGCAGGCTTTCGTCGGCTTGCCGTCAATGAGGACATGGCACGTGCCGCACGCGCCCTCACTGCACCCGTCCTTGACGCTGGTCAGATGCAGCTCGTCGCGAAGATAGCGGATGAGTTTTTGATTTTTCTCCACCGTGACCGGTGTACCATTGACAACAAACGAAGCCATTTCAGATCTCCTGTTCACGAGAAAATCACAAATATCACAATTATTTTGGTTGCCTAACTAATTTTATTGTAGCACAAGCACAACAAAGACGCAACACAAATTCTAAATTCCGATATTCTATTTTCGGAATCACGCTTTCTGCCTCAAATCCTTGACAAATTTTGAACATTGGACTAAGATATCGCCATACCTGCAAGGGGCGCTGGCGCAAGCCGGCTGTGATGCGGCGTATCGCCGTCGCTGTCCCTCAGACCTGATCCGGGTAATGCCGGCGTAGGAATGCAAAGATGATCTTGCCCGAGCTTTGCACCGTGACGTCGACGCCGCGGTGCTTTTTTGTGCCGCGGCGCGGACAGGGACCATATTTTTAGGAGGAATCCCTTATGAGCAACACGTCCACCCACTCCAGCACCCGCCGCCTGGCTGAAGGCGGCATCTGCATCGCCCTCGCGCTCGTTCTGAGCTA
>OLOT01001628.1_pt1 | contig 12730 bp, 13 predicted proteins | sample 1671991 | NCBI WGS metagenome assembly OLOT01 (sample SAMEA3136634, study PRJEB25190) | human gut metagenome | biome: human gut; feature: human-associated habitat; material: faeces | place: Austria | collected 2013
AGGTCGATGTAAACGGCGTGCTGACAGTTGAGGGCGCTGTTTACACGACGGCAACGGGTGCCAATATCACTTCCAGTGAAGGAACTGGTAAGTATGCTCAAGTTGGCGCACCCGGTACAAGTAATAAAACCTATCAGTTCAACCAAAATTCGGGGGAATATATTGGTGTAGATATCACCCCCGCCCAACTGAAAAACGCCGCTGGCGCTGATGAGCCCTACACCAAAACCAGTACTGCCAGCGCCGGTGATACCTTTACCTACTGCACCGGCTCGGAATGTGGCGGCGGCACATGGGTGAAGAACCTGCAAGTCGCGGCGATCATTGACAGCACCGGCGCTCAGACGCCATATCCCACCCTGCAAAAAGCGGTCGATGCGTACACGCCGGACGACAACACCGCCCCGAAGAACTACATCAAGCTGCTGCACAGCACCACCGAGGAGATCACCGCCAAAAATGACCTCTATCTCGACCTGAACGGCTGCACGGTGACGGGTAATTTTGCAATGAACAGCAAAACCCTCTACGGCATGGACAGCTCTGTCAAAGGCTATAATGCCCTCCCGAAGGGCAAGATCGTCGGCAGTGTAGTCCCCTACGCCAAGACCACCTACCAGACGCCGCCGACGGAGAATGGGGAATACGATCGCTATGTTGCCATTTCGGGACTGGAAGCAGATGGTAAAGCAAATCTGTCCTTCCACCGCTTCAACATCTCCGTCACCGGCTACCGCTTCGAGCTGACCTCCGGTGATACGCCGAAATGTGCGCTGTTCTTCATCGGCAAGTTCCGCGGTGACGATGCGGCAAAGAAGCACCTGAAGTCTCTGGGCTTTACCCTGACGGGTGGAAATGGCACAGGCCCCAAGGAATTCAGTTGTGAGATGCCCCAGGCTCTGGATAATGAGGTCTTTTCTGATAAAGACGGCGCCTTTCTCTTCGAGGTGTACCTGAAACGTTCCTTTGGAAAGGATGCGTCCGCTGCTTCCTTTACTGAGGGGATTTCCGCCACCGCGAAGGCAACGTTCCAAAACCAAGGCGTCCTCGGGGAGCAGTTGAGTAACGAGCGAACGCTGAGCTTCAAGGAGGCTTGGGAGAAAGCTGATAATCTTGATCCTGCGCAGAAGGCGATCATCGACAAAATCCTTAGAGAGCACGGAATCAATCAGTAAACGGAGTGAATCAGCATGACGAAAACTATAAAAAAACCTTATATCGCTCCGGCTGCCGAACTGATCCTGCTTGCGCCGCTGGAGGTGCTGGCCAATCAGACTTTATCCAATGGAGACGAAATCGCCTTAAAGAAATGGAATTTCAACGCCGTCAAGAACGCCAGCATCACAGGAATCAATCTCACCCGCTGGAGTGAGGACGGAACGATCCACTAAAAGGAATGCGTTACCGAATCGCTGATCTGATCGTTGAAATGTCCCCCAAGGGACGCACGGCTGCCCAGGCGGAGGTCTATCGGACCTCCGCCCGGGGCGGCGCGGCGGATATCACCATCCGCGTGGGCGGCGCGCAGGCGCTGTCGCTCTGTCCCGAGCTGGAAACGGAGGACCTTGCGGAGTACATCGCCACAGGCGACTGCTTTGCCGTGGGGCTTCTGTCCCACGAGGGGATGATGCTCCACGCCTCGGCGGTGGAATACGGCGGACAGGCCGTGTGCTTTTCCGCGCCGCCGGGCACGGGGAAATCCACCCACACGGAAAAATGGGTGCGCCTGTTCGGCGCGTCCATTCTGAATGATGACAAGCCTGCCCTGCGCCGTTACGACGGCGTATGGCAGGTCTACGGCACGCCATGGTGCGGCAAGGAGGCGCTGCATCAGAACCGCAGCGCGCCCCTGCGCGCGATCTGCTTCCTCTTTCAGGGGGAGGAAAACGCTTTACAGCCGCTCACTCCGGCGGAGGCTTTACCCCTGCTGCTGAGTCAGACCCTCTTCCGTCTGCATCGGGAGGATATGGACCGGCTGCTTGCCGCGGCAGACCGTCTCCTGCGGGAGACGAACGTGTTCCGGCTGATCTGTCGAAACGACGACAGCGCCGCCTATTTTGTCCGGGAGAAACTGTTCCCGGATCAAGCCAAAACCATCGATTGACAGGAGGCAGTACGCAAACGCCGTGCTGCCCGCTGCCAGTGGACGGAAGCGGCACAAAGAGTACCGATTGATATGCGGCTTTTTGTGCCGCCTTTAGACTATTCAGGCGGTCTCTCGCCAAAAGGGGCGGAAAGCCCTGCTCAAGATCTGTCCAAACGCAGACAGAAAGGGAAATACAACCATGAACGAATCCAACATCAACCGATCCAGCGACATTCTGGAGATCGACCTTTGGAAGCTGCTGCTGCTTTACCTCAGGCGGTGGCGGCTGATCCTGCTGTGCGCGCTTGCCGCCGCGGTGATCTCCCTGATCTACACCGCCAATTTCATTACGCCTCTGTACCGCGCCAACGTCACCATTTACGTCAACAATATAAAGGCGAATCAGCAGGTGGATTATATCAGCGCGGCCAACCTCGCGACCTCTCAGCAGCTCGTCAACACCTATGTCAACATCATCCGCAGCGATACCGTGCTGGAAAAGGTGGTAAAGAACGCGAAGCTCGATTACTCGGCAGCGGAGATCCGCGACATGATGACGACAGCGCAGGTGGATGAGACCGAGCTGTTCTCAGTATACATCTCCCATCCGGATCCGGAAATGGCGGCGAAGATCGCCAACGCGGTGGCGACCGTCGCCCCCGGCGAGATCGAGGAATTTGTCGAAGGCAGCTCCACCAAGATCATCGACCATGCCAAGGTGCCCACGAGCCGCTACACCCCAAGCTATCGGAAAAATACCCTTTTGGGCTGCGCGGTGGGCCTGCTTCTCGCGGTCGTCTATGTCACGCTGCTGTATCTGATGGACGTTCGCATCAAGAACGAGGAAGACCTGACGCAGCTTTTCGACCTGCCCATGCTGGGGCAGATCCCCTCTTTCGCGGAGAATGAGCGGAAAAAGGCGGGTCTCAGCGCACAAAAAGCCGATGAGCACGGCGGAGAGAGGTAAGGCGACATGAAAAAAAAGCATTTTTCTCTTCTGTGGAGATCTCGGCGGCACGACGCGCCGGATACTGCCGCGATCATGGAAGTGGAGCGGAAAAACATTCTCTCGGAAAAGAGCGATTTTTTCATCCGCGAGTCCTACAAGACCCTGCGGACCAACGTGACCTTTTCCCTGGCGGACGAGACGGCGTGCAAGGTCCTGATCGTGACCTCCGCCATGCAATCCGAAGGAAAGAGCATCACCGCACTCAACCTTGCCATCTCCTATGCGGAGATGAAGCAGCGCGTCCTTCTGATCGACTGTGACCTGCGCCGTCCCAAGCTGGCGCGGCTTCTGTCCGCGAAGGAAAAGGTAGGACTGAGCAACCTGCTTATCCAGCCGGAGCTGCTTGGGAAGGCCATCCATGATTCCGGCATTGAGGATCTTGACGTCATTTTTGCCGGCGACGTGCCGCCCAACCCGTCGGAACTGCTCGGTTCCTCCCGCATGAAAGCGCTGCTTGAGAGCCTGCAGAAAAACTACGATTACATCATTCTCGATACGTCTCCCGTCAATCTGGTGACGGATGCCTGCGTTCTGGTGCCGGAGAGCAGCGGCGTGCTGTTCGTGGTACGCGCGGGTCTTTCCGAGCGAGGGAGCGTCCTGCGCGCGGTGGAGCAGTTAGAGCGCTCCCACGCGAAGATCCTCGGCTTTGTTCTCAACGAGGTGACGAGGGAGAGCGGATACTACGGATATCGGAAATACGGCTATCGGCGCCACCGCTACGGCTACGGACGCGGCTATGGCTACGGCTATGGGCACGGCTACGGTTACGGATACGGACAGGAGAAGCCGGACAGCGGGGAACGGAGCATCCCATGACCGATCTTCACACCCATATTCTGCCCCGCATGGACGACGGCGCGCCGGACACGGCAGCCAGTCTTGCAATGCTCCGCATGGAGGCAGCGCAGGGCGTTATGGGTGTAGCGCTCACCCCCCATTTTCATCGGGACAGGGAGAGCATAGAGCAGTTTCTCGCGCGTCGTCAAGCCGCTTGGGAGCATCTTTCCGCAGCGATGGAGAAAACCGCCGAACCTTTTCCTGACCTTGTGTTGGGTGCAGAGGTGGCATGGATGCCAAATATGAACCATTGGGACGATCTTGAGGCACTGTGTCTCGGTTCGAGCCGTTATTTGCTGCTGGAACTGCCCTTCCCCCCTTGGAGCGGCAGCATGATCGACCAGCTTTACTCGCTAACGGCGCAGACCGGCGTCACGCCGGTGCTGGCGCATCTGGAGCGGTATCTGGGGCGGCAGAAGAAAGAGCACATACAGGAATTGTATCGCCTGAACGTCCCCATCCAGCTCAGCGCCGGATGCCTGCTGCATCCCATGGAGCGGTGGAAGCTCCTTCGGCTGCTGAGGGAGGGGCAATCTTTTTTCCTTGCATCCGACTGTCACGGCACACAGCGGCGCACACCCGATCTGGGCCCTGCCGCTGCCGTTGCCAAAAAGCGTCTGACGGGGGATGCGCTCAAAGCGCTCCTTTGCCGCAGCGACGCGATCTTCACCGCAGCGCGCGCAGAACAGGAGAGGGAATATGCGAAGAAATGAGAATTTCATCCTGCGCCGGGTCGCAGATATGTCGGTCATCGTCCCTTTGGGGGCGGCTGCCGAAGCGTTTCCGGGAATGATCTCCGTAAACGAGACCGGCGCATTTTTATGGGACCTTTTGGAACAGGAACAGACGCTCCAAAGCCTTGGAGACGCCTTATGCGCCGTGTATTCGGTCGAACGGGAGCAGGCGGAGGCAGACGCAGCCGCCTTTCTTGACAAGCTGAGACCCGTCGGCGCGGTGGACGGTCTGTAGGATGCAGGTCCGGCAGATCCCCATGGCGCAGCTGCGCGAACTGCTCGATGAGCAGCTCGCGCACGGAGAAGCGCTCCTTCCGGTAACAGGAAACAGTATGTGGCCGCTTCTTGCCGGCGGGCGGGACATGGTACGTCTCACACGGCTCGATCGCCGCGTGCAACCAGGCGATATCGTCCTCTATCAGAGGGCAGACGGCAGCTATATCCTGCACCGGGTCATCCGCCTGTGTGCGCCAGAGACCTGCATTTGCTGCGGCGACGCTCAGTGGGAAGGGGAGCAGGTCGATGAGACGCAGATCATTGCGTACGTCACCGCCTTTCGCCGCAAGGGACGCTGGCGGAAAACCGCCCTGTCCCGACCCTACCGGCTTTATGAACACTTCTGGGTCCATACCTTTCCCGCCCGTCGCCCCTTGCTGAGGCTGCTGCGATTCCTTCAGCGGGCACGGAGGGGACTGATACGCGGGAGAAGATGAGATGAGTCAGTCGAAGAAAAAGGCGGCGGGCGCGTACAAAGCGCCGCTCACGCTGCTGTATGCAGGCATCGCCGCGCAGGCGTTCGGCATCGCGGCGCTTGCCTTGGTGAGCCGCCGGGTGCTGGACGAGGGCGGCAGTCCGTGGGGCTGGGTGCTGTTGTTTCTGGCGCTGGCTCTCCCGCTGCTCGACGGCGGGCTTGACCTGCTTTCCGGCAGGACGGTCGACCGCGCGGCGGTATCGCTGCGGCGCGACACGCTTGATACGCTTTTGAGCAAGGATGCGGAGGCATACAGCCGCTACCACAGCGGGCAGGTCTTCAGCCGCCTGACGCAGGACGCTTACACCGTCTGCGAATGGCGGGTCGTCGGCCGCCCCCAAGTGGCGGGGCAGCTCATCCGACTGCTTTGCGCCGCATCCGCGCTGTTTTTCGTCAATATCCCCCTTGCCCTTGCGGTCGTAGGCGCGGGCGCGCTGGCGATCGCCGGCGGGCGGCTGCTGCGAAAGTATCTGACGCGGCGGCATCTGCGCGTGCGTCAGGCGGAGGAAGGTCTGACGGGCTGCACGCAGGAGATCCTGGAGCATACGGAGCTTCTGCGCAGCATGACGGCGGGGGAGGAGGCTGTCCGCCGCTTTGAAGGACGGCAGAAGGAGTGGCTGCGCGAGCGCAAGCGCCTGCGCGTCTTCTCAACGGGGGTCGGAACCGGGTTTTCCGCCGTATTGCAGCTTGGATACGCCGTTCTTCTTGTCTGGGGCGGCATCGCCATTCGGGAAGGAAGGCTCTCCTTCGGCGACCTTGCGGCGCTCTTACAGCTCCTCGCGATGTTTCAAAGCCCGCTCACGGGCTTGTCGGGCGTTCAGTCCCGGCTGGCCGCCGTCCGCGCGGCGGAGGCGCGGCTGGATGAGCTGTATTCGCTGCCTGGGGAGGCACCGGGACAAGCGGCGAAGGAGGACGACGTCTTTCGAGCCATCGTGTTTGAAAACGTCACCTTTTCCTATGAGGGCGAGGAACAGCCTGTTCTGCGGAATTTTTCCGCGCGGCTGCCGCTCGATCGCTGGACCTGCCTCACGGGAATATCCGGGAGCGGAAAAAGCACGCTATTTCGCCTCATTCTGGGGCTGTACCACCCGCAGCAGGGCCGGGTATACCTGGAAACCGAGCGGGGGGATCTCCCTTGCTCCGCTGCCGTGCGGGGACTGTTCGGCTATGTCCCACAGACGCCCTGGCTTTTTTCCGGCAGTATTCGCGAAAATCTGCTGCTGGCAAAGCCCGAGGCGGATGACGCCGCCCTTTGGGAGGTGTTGGAGCGGGCGCAATGCGGCTTTGTCCGCGACCTGCCCGACCGCCTTGAAACCATCCTGAGCGAAGAGGGGGGCGGTCTTTCCGCGGGACAGCGCCAGCGCCTTGCCATCGCCCGCGCGATGCTTTCCGCCCCGCGCTTTTTGCTGCTTGACGAGATTACCTCGGCGCTGGACGAGGATACGGAGGCACGGCTGCTGACAGAGCTGACGGGCGCGTATCCGTCGGCGGTGTTCGCCACCCATCACAGCGCCCTGCCGGGCAGGCTGCACAGCGAGACCCTGCATCTTGAGGGCATTGTCTGAAAAAGTAGAAACGTGATTCTTACAACTTATTATACAATGGAGGATGAAGATGAACATGAAACGGAACATTGCGAGAACGCTGGCACTGATGCTGGTGCTGTGCACGCTGCTGTCGCAGACCGCGCTGGCAGCCACGACCTATTATGTCGATGTGACCATCACCGGTCCCGATGCCGACGGCGTGGAGCGGACGCTCAGCGCCTCCTCCAGCCGCTACGGCACGATGGACACGCCCCTTGCAGCGGAACTGGCGTCCGTTGTCGACAGCGCATACCACGAAATGGAAACCGTCTTTTCCGGGACCGGTCTGCGAAATATCGTGGACACGGGCGCCCAGGCGTTCCGGGAAGGCGAGAGCGCGTGGAACCTCTACGTGGAGAAGTATTATGACAGCGTGGACAGCTCCTTCAAGGATACGCTCAAGAGCCTTTCCTCCACCTTCGCAAACCTCACGGTCGACCGCGTCAACCGCGTGACCTACCGGGACAACGGCCGCCTCTATACCGTGACCGTGACGCTCAAGGGCTACACCACCGGCTCCGGCAGCAGCGGCAATACGCCCGTCGCTCCCGACGGCCACAAGATCGTTGTGGAGCCTGTGCCGAACAACACGCTGCGCGCGGACAAGAATACCCTGCCCAAGGGTGAGACCGCCGTCATCCGGGACAGCGCCGCGTCGAACGGCTATGTCCTCTCCGATCTGACGGTCAAGGATGTGAGCGGCAACGACATTCCCGTGAGCAAGCAGTCTGACGGCGTCTACGCCTTCACCATGCCCGAAAGCAGCGTGTCCGTTCGCGCCATGATGGTCGCCGACCCCGATATGACCGGCATCTCCAAGCAGCTGAACACCGATCAGAATATCGCCTATATGCAGGGCATGGCGGACGGCAGGTTCTATCCCGCAAGCTCCGTTACCCGCGGACAGGTGGCACAGATCTTCTACCGTCTGCTGAAGGAGCAGAAGGTTTCCTCCAAATCCACCTTTACGGACGTCCCCGACACGCTCTGGTGCGCCGAGGCGGTGAATGCCCTTGCCTCTCTTGGCATCGTGGAGGGCGTCGGCAACGGCAAGTTTGCCCCGAATCAGCCCATCACCCGCGCCGAGTTTGTCACCATCTGCGCCCGCTTCACCCAGGTCTCCGCGAGCGGAGAGACCTTTACCGACGTGCCCGGCAGCCACTGGGCGTTTGACGCCATTTCTACGGCGGCGTCCTTCGGCTGGGTCAACGGCGTCGGCAACGGTCAGTTTGCCCCCAATCAGCACATCACCCGCGCGCAGGCAGCCGTTCTGCTGAACCGTCTGCTGGGCCGCTGCATGGCAGGTCAGTCTTACGAGAATGCCCGCCAGTACCCGGATGTCCCCCAGACCCATTGGGCGTGGAAGAACATCTGCGAGGCGTCTGACAGCGTCGCCCTCCGCTGAGCGGAGAATTCAAAAGAGTACGGTAAAAGGCAGTGGAGGGACTGCCTTTTACCGCAGATCCATGGGGGCATAGTATGAAAACGATTCAAAAAAGCGTACCCGTCCAGACGGTGCTCTTCCTCCTGATGGACGCCATTTTCATCATTGTGGCGGGCGGTCTTGCGCTGCTGGTGCGCTTCGACTTCGACTTTGAGCAGGTGCCTTCCGGATATCTTGAGCCGTGGTTTCGTGCTTTGCCCGTTCAGTTCCTGGTCACGGCGGCGGTCTTCTGGCCGCGCCGGATGTACCGCTATCTCTGGCGCTACGTCAGCGCCCATGATGTCGCCGAGATGGTGATATCCGTCGTCCTCGCCTATTGCGCGTTCCATGTGCCAGCGGCGCTTTTCGGCTATCACCAGCCGAGGAGCGTGCTCTTCATGGAGCTTTTGTTCCAGCTGTTCCTGCTGGTGGGCGGGCGCTGCACCTTCCGCTTTCTGCGGATGTTCGCAAGCTCCGCCCGTCAGGCAAGGCAGGAGGAGGGCGAGCGCGTCATGCTCATCGGCGCGGGCGAGGCGGGACGAATGCTCCTGCGGGAGATTTCCGTCACGCCGCAGCTAAAGAGCCATGTCTGCTGCATCATCGACGACGACAAGAGCAAGCAGGGCAAGTACATCGGGAACGTGCCCATCGTCGGCGGGCGGGAGAAGATCCCCGAGATGGTCAAAAAGGAGCGGATCACACAGATTGTCCTTGCCATCCCCGCAGCGTCTGCCAAGGATAAGAAAGAGATCCTGAACATCTGCCAGAAAACGAGCTGCCGTGTACGGAGCCTGCCGGGAATTTACCAGCTGGTAAACGGCGAGGTGAGCATGGCGGCGGTGAAGGATGTGCAGGTGGAAGATCTGCTCGGCAGAGAGCCGGTGAAGCTGGATACGGCGGTCCTGCTGAATTTCCTGCAAGGGCAGACCGTGCTGGTGACCGGCGGCGGCGGTTCCATCGGCAGCGAGCTTTGCCGTCAGATCGCTAAATATCAGCCCAAGCAGCTCATCATTCTGGATATTTACGAGAACAACGCTTATGATATCCAGCAGGAGCTGCGGCGTGTATGGGGCGATCGGCTGAACCTGCGGGTGGAGATCGCCTCCGTGCGAGATAAGGAAAAAGTTTACAGCCTGTTTCGGATGTATCGCCCCGACATCGTGCTCCATGCGGCGGCCCACAAGCATGTCCCGCTGATGGAGGAATGCCCCGAGGAGGCCATCAAGAATAACATTTTCGGCACATATCATGTGGTGCGGGCGGCGGAGAAGTTCGGCGTCAAAAAGTTTGTCATGATCTCCACGGATAAGGCTGTAAATCCCACCAACTTTATGGGCGCGACCAAGCGATTCTGCGAGATGATCCTGCAAAGCAGGACGGACAGCCCCACGGAATTCTGCGCGGTGCGGTTTGGCAACGTGCTTGGTTCCAATGGCTCTGTTGTGCCCCTTTTCAAAAAGCAGATCCAGGAGGGCGGCCCCGTCACCATCACGGATAGGCGCATCATCCGCTATTTTATGACCATTCCCGAGGCTGCCCAGCTGGTGCTCGAGGCGGGCGCCATGGCAAAGCGGAGCGAGATCTTCGTTCTGGATATGGGCGAGCCGGTAAAGATCCTGGAACTGGCGGAAAACCTCATCCGCCTGTCCGGACTGGAGCTGGATAAGGATATCACCATTCAGGAGATCGGCCTGCGCCCCGGCGAAAAGCTCTATGAGGAGCTGCTGATGCGCAGTGAAACACTCTCCAAAACAAGCAATGAGAAGATCTTCATTGAGCAGCAGCAAGAGATTTCAAAGGATGTCATCATGGGAGACCTGCTGCGGCTGGATGAAGCCGTCACCCGCGACATACCGCCTCAGGATCTGATCACCATGCTACGGGAGATGGTCCCGACATATACTTCCCCGGAGGAGATCAACGGTCGAGCAACGGCAGAAGTCTCATAACAGGCGTTGGAACTGGTGGATGAGGAAAATGGACCTCAAAAAAGTGGAGGAAACGGCTTGAAACGGCGTAAAACCATTCTCTGCACCATTCTTGTACTGCTGGCGGTATCGCTGGCGGGGCTTTTCTGGTGGCAGCGCGATAACTTAAAAGCGATCCATGACGCGACGCAGCATACATCGGCCGAGCTGGAGGAAAAGCTGGAGGAGAACCAGCAGATGATCCAAAAGGCAGTGAAAGCGGCAGGCGAGGTCACGGTAGGGGAGATCTCGGAAGAAGATCGTCAGGCTTTCCGGGACGGCTCCATGACCCAGGAGGAGCTTATGGAGCGCCTGACGAACGGCGGGGAAGGGGAGCCGCGCGAGGAACCCGCCAGCACGAGCCGTCCGGAAAGCGGCGGCAAGACGGACGCGCCGGTCGCGAAGACCGACACGCCGGCTGTGAGCGAGAAGAGCGAACAAAGCGCGGAAAGCGCCTATCAAAAAGAGCTGTCGGCGCTCATCGCCAAGGTCTATGTCCTGCGTGAGGAGTACACGCTGGCGCTGGACACGATGTATGCCGACGCAAAGGCGGAGTATCTGGCTCTGCCGGCGGAAAAACGGACAAAGACACAACTCCTGAAAATGGCGAGGGGCTATCTTTCCAGAGCATCCGCTCTCGAAAAAGAGTGCGACGGGAAGATGGATGAGATCGTCCGCGCCATGGAGAAATTGCTCAGGGAAAACGATGGTGATCTTGGGCTTGTAGACACTGTTGTCTATACCTATGCCAACGAAAAGAGTCTGAAAAAGTCCTGGTATATGTCAAAGTTAGAGCAGAAGGGATTGCTTTGAGCAAAAAACGCGAAATCGGCAAGAAACAAACGGAAAAGAGAGGAACATGAGCCATGACGATATTGGTGACGGGCGGTACGGGTTTTATTGGGAGCCACACGGTGGTGGAGCTTCTGAATGCCGGCTATGACGTTGTCATTGCCGACAATCTGTGCAACTCCAAGGTCGAGGTGATCGACCGCATCCAGAAGATAACGAACAAACGGCCTGCTTTCTATCAGATCGACCTGTTGGACAGCGCTGCGCTTGAAAAGGTCTTTGCGGAGAACCGTCTGGACGCCGTGATCCACTTTGCGGGCTTAAAATCTGTCGCGGAGTCCGTTGAAGACCCCGGAAGATATCTCGACACCAACCTGACGTCTACCTTCCATCTTCTCAGCGCAATGGAAAAGCATCAGGTGTACAAGCTGGTGTTCTCCTCCTCGGCAACGGTGTACGGCACGCCCGAGACCATGCCGAACCGCGAGAGCGATGTTGTCGGCAAGGTCTGCTGCCCGTATGGGTTCAGCAAGTATCTCAACGAGCTGCTCCTGCATGATTTCGCGCGGCAGCGCGACAACTTCCGCTTTGCCTCTCTGCGCTACTTCAACCCCGTCGGCGCGCATCCCTCCGGGCTCATCGGCGAGGACTGCGGTCAGAAGGCCCCCAACAACCTTGCCCCCTACATCACCCGCACCCTGCTCGGGCAGTTCCCGTATCTGAGCGTTTACGGCGATCAATACGATACCGCGGACGGAACGGGGGTCCGCGACTACATCCACGTTGTCGATCTGGCAAAGGGGCACATTGCGGCGCTGAACTATCTTGAAAAAACGGACAGCAAATATGACGTTTTCAATCTGGGAACGGGCAAGGGAACGACCGTGCTGCAGCTGGTGTCCGCGTTTGAAGAGGCATCGGGCAGGAAGGTGCCTTACCGCATCGTCGGCCCGCGCGCGGGCGACGTGCCCCTGAGCTTTGCCGCCGTCGAAAAGGCAAAGAACATCCTTGGCTGGACGGCGGAATATGACTATAAGGACTGTGCCAGAGACTCCTGGAACTGGCAGGTGCAAAATCCCCATGGCTATGCAGAAGACCAATAATGTATGAATATCTTATATCCTGCGGATCACTGCACGAGATAAGATCATACAGGAGAAATAAGCGCGTTTGCCGGACGGATAAAAGCACCGGGCGTCAAACACGCTGAAATACAGGAGACAAACATGGATAAACGGCTTTTTGCTGGCCAGCCCGCATATGTCGGATGAGGGCTATGAACTGGAGTACATCCACGATGCATTTCAGAAAAACTGGATCGCACCGCTGGGTGAAAACGTCAACGAATTTAAAAAGGCCATGGGCGAATTTATGGGTAAGGGCTATCCCGTCGCCCTCTCTGCCGGTACGGCGGCGCTGCATCTTGCCATGATCCTCGCAGGCGTGAAGACAGGCGACACGGTTGCCAGAGCCTGACCTTTTCTGCTGGTGGCGGGATGCTGCTGTGCCGGACGGAGGATGAGGCGAAGCACGCATTGAAGCTCT
>OLOT01001629.1_pt1 | contig 12730 bp, 7 predicted proteins | sample 1671991 | NCBI WGS metagenome assembly OLOT01 (sample SAMEA3136634, study PRJEB25190) | human gut metagenome | biome: human gut; feature: human-associated habitat; material: faeces | place: Austria | collected 2013
GATATAATGGAAAGAGGGTGTGACCAATGGCTGAACAGCAGGTCTTTGCCACAAAGGGAAATCTTATACTTTATAAAAAGGCTCTGAAACTTGCCGCATTGGGCTATGAGCTTCTGGATAGAAAAAGAAATATCCTTATAAGAGAGCTTATGAGCCTTGTTGACAAAGCAGGGGAGCTTAGAGGAAGCATTGAGGACACCTACAAGGAAGCCTACAGCGCACTCCAGCTTGCAAATATCTCCATGGGTCTTGTTACACCTTATGCAAATTGTATCCCTGTTGAAACAGGCGTTGAGATAAGCACAAGAAGCGTCATGGGCGTTGAGCTGCCAAAGGTCACCCTTAAAGAACGCCCTCTGAAAGTCACATACGGCTTTTCTCAGACCGATTCTCAGCTTGACAGAGCCTATCTTGCCTTTGAAAAGGTAAAACAGACCACAGCAGTCCTCGCAGAGGTGGAAAACAGTATCTACAGACTGTCCGTAGCCATAAAAAAGACACAGCGCAGAGCAAACGCCCTGCAAAACATAATCATTCCAAGAAATGAACGCATAGTGAAATTCATTACTGACTCTCTTGAAGAAAAGGACAGAGAGGAGTTCTCACGAATGAAAGTAATAAAGGCGGCAAAGCTAAAATCGGCAAAATGATATTTGTAATGGCGCGGCGTAATTTCTGCAATGTTATTGTAGGGGCTGGCACCCTCGACAGCCCGCTTTTCAACCTTGTTTTGTTTATTGTGTGGGCGGTCACTCTCCGTGATGGGCATTTCACGCTGTGCATTTATTAATGCAACACCATTGTACTGCACAAATAAATTGTAGGGGCGACCTGAGGTCGCACGTCTAGTCGCCAGCTTGCAGCATTATAAAAACATGAAAGGAAAGATAAAAATGGAATATATCAAAAAAGTATTCAGAAGCTATTGGATATTGTCTATATTCTGCGTAGTGCTGGGCATTGCGCTCATAATCGACCCTAATTTCTTCACCGCCGCCATAGGCTATGTTATTGGTGGACTTTTCACCGCATTCGGTGCAGTGGAGCTTATAAGATACTTCGCCATGGGCAAAGACGACCAGAGCTATTCTTCAAGCCTTGTGAGAGGGATCATCCTCGCCGCCATAGGCATTTTCATTATCATAAGACCTGATTTTATCCCGAAAGTCATTGCCGTTGTCTGCGGACTTTATATGCTCATAAGCGGCATCGTGAACATTCAGGACTCCCTTAACCTTAGACGTGCAGGTGTAGAAAGCTGGAACGTAAGCTGTATCTCAGCCGCTGTTACCACTCTCGTTGGTATACTTCTCCTCTTTGACCCTCTTATTTTAGGCGAAACCGCAATGATAGTCCTTGGTATCGCTCTGCTCGTTTCAGGTGTGACGAATATCTTCGGCTGTTTTACCGCAGGCTCAAAGCTCAAAAAGGTAAATAAGCTTATGAAAAAAGAACTCAAAGACAGACCTGATAAGGATCATTATATAGATATTTAGGATATTATCGCAGGGGCGACCTATGGTCGCCCACTTTTTTTTATTATTTTAGCAGTTTGAAGTATTTCTTTACAAAAATATGTGCATTTTATTGACATGGGATGTGATTTCACAAGTTTCAACAAATATTTTCGCGTCGATTTGTAAAAGTCTATAAAAATTAAAAAAAGCCTTGACAAATGAGGTCAAAAGGTATATACTCATAACTGTAAACAGCAAAGGCGCTGTGAACCGATTAGGTTCGCAGTGTCTTTTTTTATTTTTTTAGACTATAATTTATAATAGGAGGAATTCAATATGGCAAACGTTCCTGAATATTTCGGCTCAGACGTATTCAATGAATCAGTGATGAAAGAAAGACTTCCAAAGGCTACATACAAGGCTTTGAAGAAGACTATCGACAACGGCGATCCACTTGATATCGAGGTTGCAAACATCGTTGCAAATGCAATGAAGGATTGGGCAGTTGAAAAGGGCTGCACACATTACACTCATTGGTTCCAGCCAATGACAGGTCTTACAGCAGAAAAGCTCGACAGCTTTATCTCACCAACTGAGGACGGTCACGTTATCATGGAGTTCTCAGGCAAGGAGCTTGTTAAGGGCGAACCTGACGCTTCTTCTTTCCCTTCAGGCGGATTGAGAGCAACATTCGAGGCAAGAGGCTATACAGCTTGGGACCCAACTTCATACGCATTCATTAAGGAAAAAGCACTTTGTATTCCTACTGCTTTCTGTTCATACAATGGCGAAGCTCTTGATAAGAAAACTCCGCTTCTCCGTTCAATGGAAGCTATCAATAAGTCAGCTCTCAGAATTCTGAAGTTGTTCGGCTCAGACGCAACAAGAGTTACAGCAAACGTTGGTCCTGAGCAGGAATACTTCCTTGTAGACAGAGAGATGTATGCAAAGAGAGAGGATCTTATCCTTGCAGGCAGATCGCTTTACGGCGCACCTGCTCCAAAGGGTCAGGAACTTGAAGATCACTATTTCGGTACTATCAAGACAAGAGTTCAGGCTTACATGAAAGATCTTGACGAGCAGCTCTGGAGACTTGGTATCTACGCTAAAACAAAGCATAACGAGGTAGCGCCTGCTCAGCATGAGCTTGCTCCTATCTATGGCACAACAAATATCGCCACCGACCACAACCAGCTCACAATGGAGATCATGAAGAGAACAGCTAGAAAGCACGGCTTCAAGTGCCTGCTTCATGAGAAGCCATTCGCTGGCATCAACGGTTCAGGTAAGCATAACAACTGGTCTATCTCAACAAACACAGGTGTAAACCTCCTCGATCCTGGTAAAACACCTGCTGAGAACGCTCAGTTCCTCCTGTTCCTTACAGCAGTTATCAAGGCTGTAAATGATTATCAGGATATCCTGAGAGCTTCAGTTGCTTCTGCTGGTAACGACCATAGACTTGGCGCTAACGAAGCTCCTCCGGCTATTATTTCTATCTTCCTTGGCGACGAGCTTACAGGCGTTCTTGATGCTATCGTAAACGGCGTTAAGTATGAGGACAAGAGAGTTGAGATGGAGATCGGTGTTGACGTTCTGCCACACTTCCCTAAGGATACAACAGATCGTAACAGAACTTCACCATTTGCATTCACAGGCAATAAGTTTGAGTTCAGAATGCCTGGTTCAAAGCTCTCAGTAGCAGGTCCTAACACAGTTCTTAACACTATCGTTGCTGACGTTCTCGATCAGTTTGCTGACGAGCTTGAAAAGGCTGACAACTTCCAGGACGCTCTTGACGATCTTATCAAGAGAACTATCAAGGAAAATCAGAACATCATCTTCAACGGCAATGGTTATTCAGACGAGTGGCCTGTTGAAGCTGAAAAGAGAGGACTTCTTAACCTTAAGTCAACTCCTGAAGCTGTTCCTGCATTCCTTGCACAAAAGAATGTTGACGTATTCTCTAAGTACGGAGTTTATACAGAAGCTGAGCTTCAGTCAAGAGTTGAGATCCTCCTCGACGAGTATTGCAAGACGCTCAATATCGAGGCTCTTACAATGATCGACATGGCTAAGAAGGAGATCCTTCCTGCTGCAGCTAAGTATATCAAGGATATCGCAAAGACTGCTGAGCTTGCAAAGAGCTGCGGTGCTGAAACTGTATTTGAGGAAGAGACCGTTAAGGAAATTTCAGCTCTCGTAACTGAGATGTACAAGGCACTTGGCACACTGGAAGCTGATGTACAGAAAGTACACTCTATCGAGGACACACAGGAAATGGCAAACTTCTTCCACGATACTATCTTTGCAGATATGGGTGCTCTCAGAGTTCCGGCTGATAAGATCGAAACACTGGTAGGCAAGGATTACTGGCCTTATCCAACATACAGCGATCTGCTGTTCTACGTTAAGTAAGGGACAATTCAAATTTTCAATATAACACGGACTTTATAACAAACTAACCACAGATCTACTACTTTGTTCCCCTACAGCTACAATAATATACAGAATGCACAATGAAGTGTATGACAGACCGAGCCGAATGGCTTTGGTCGTCATACACTTTTTTGTATTTTAGGAGGAAAAAGATATGACAAACACTGTAACAGTATTGGCTGAAAGCACAGGCTTCAGTGCCGTCAATACTATATGGGTACTGTTGGGAGCTGCACTTGTATTCTTTATGCAGGCAGGCTTCGCAATGGTTGAAACGGGCTTCACCCGTGCGAAAAACGCAGGTAACATAATCATGAAAAACCTGATGGACTTCTGTATCGGAACTCCGCTGTTCTGGCTCTTTGGTTTCGGTATAATGTTTGGCGACGGAAAGTTCATCGGAGCTTACAAGGGAATTGCAGATTCAACATATGCCTCAGCTGCTCCAGACGGAGTGCCTTTCTTTGCATTCCTTATCTTCCAGACAGTTTTCTGTGCAACAGCAGCAACTATCGTTTCTGGAGCTATGGCAGAAAGAACAAAGTTCATTTCTTATTGTATCTATTCAGCAATTATAAGCCTTCTGGTCTATCCTATCGAGGCTCACTGGATCTGGGGCGGCGGCTGGCTCGCAGACCTCGGCTTCCATGATTTCGCAGGTTCGACTTGCGTTCATATGGCAGGCGGCGTTGCAGCATTCGTTGGCGCAGCTATCCTTGGTCCTCGTATCGGTAAGTATGACAAGAACGGCAAGGCAAAGGCTATCCCAGGTCACTCGCTTACACTTGGCGCACTTGGCTGCTTTATCCTTTGGTTCTGCTGGTTCGGTTTCAACGGTGCGTCAACAACTTCAATGGAAGGCGACGCTATCCCGCTTGCAGGTAAGGTTTTCGTAACAACAAACCTTGCAGCAGCAGTTGCAACGATCACAACAATGATTTTTACTTGGATCAAGTACAAGAAGCCTGATGTTTCAATGACACTTAACGCTTCACTTGCAGGTCTGGTAGCTATCACAGCTCCATGCGACACAGTTTCACCAGTATCAGCAGCTATAATCGGTATCGTTGCAGGTATCCTCGTAGTTGTAGGTGTAGAGTTTATAGATCAGGTACTCAAGATAGATGACCCAGTTGGTGCTTGCGGAGTTCATATGCTCAACGGTATGTGGGGTACTATCGCAGTGGGTCTTTTCTCAGACGGTACTTGCGGTGAAAAGGGACTCTTCACAGGCGGTGGAGCACATCTCCTTGGTATCCAGCTTCTCGGTATGGTATCAGTTATCGCTTGGGTAGCTATCACAATGACTATCGTGTTCCAGATCATCAAGCACACGATCGGTCTTAGAGCTTCCGAGCAGGAAGAGATCCTTGGTCTTGACGTTACAGAGCATGGTCTTGTATCTTCTTACGCTGACTTCGCACCAGCAATGTCACAGGCAATGCTCAGCTATACAAAGGACGACGCAAAGAGCGTTGTAAAGGTAGACAAGTCAACAGAGCCTGTAGTTCCTGTTGAGAAGGCCATCAAGGTAGAATCTTATGCAACAGACACACCGCCTGCTGACGGCACACCTAAGATGACAAAGGTCGCTATCATCTGCAAGCAGCAGAAACTCAACGATCTTATCACAGCTTTGGAGGACATCGACGTAACAGGTGTTACAGTAACGAACGTTCTTGGCTGCGGAATGCAAAAAGGACAGCCTGAGTATTACCGTGGTGCAGTTGTTGAAACAAATCTGCTGCCAAAGGTAAAGGTCGAGGTCGTTATTTGCAAGGTACCAACAAGAGCAGTTATTGATGCTGCAAAGGCAGCCCTTTACACAGGTCATATCGGAGACGGAAAGATCTTTATATACAACATTGAGAACGTAGTAAAGATCAGAACGAATGAAGAGGGTTATGACGCACTTCAGGACGATTAAGCCTTAAAGATGACGGGTGACTACCCAATAAAATTGCCCCCATCCCACTTATAAATTATAGCTTGGAACCCGTGGTCGAGTAATTCGGCTGCGGGTTTCAAGTTTTGTGGAGAAGCTCAAGGCATTATGAATAGATAGACAAAAGGGACATTGCCGAACGTTGGCAATGTCCCTTCGTAAATTATCAGAAAAGTGATAGCTGCTCAGATAAATAAAAAGCGTGTTCCATATGTTGCTTTGCCTCTGTTTCAAGTATTTCGATATTTGAGAGTGGAAGGTTCTTGAAACGAAGCTGATAAACCATATCAAAGAAACTCGTTACAGCCGCAGTTCCAAGATGCGTAAGACAGATCAGCTGTATATGGAAATGCCTTGCTATGCGGAACATAGGCTCAAGAAGGTGAGGCGAAGAGATCGGTCCGAATGGATTATCAAGGATCAGTACGCCGCTTGTTGAATTTAGATTGTTTGTAAGGCTTCTTGTGTAATTCATAACGGATACGATCAAGGAAAATAAAACAACAAATTGTTCTCCGCCAGAGTTTGCTTTCAGAGCGTCCTGCCATGAACGATAGCGGCAGTTCTGAATATTTTTATCGATCTTAAATACATTGATAGGAATGTTCTCATTGCCAATGTAGCAATTCAAGAGGCGTCTGATATCAAGATGATCGTTATGAGTTTTCGTTGCTGTTGTATTTTCAGACAGATGCTTTTGGACTTGTTCAGTTATGAAATGATCGATCCTTTTATAAGGCTGATCGCTGTCTGGATCAATCTCAGGCAAAACTATCTGTATCATATGTTTTTTTACGTTACCGATCTGTACGACCGATCTACCAGACAGTGTTTTTAGATTATCATATAAACGTCCGGCACGCTGTTTGCAATGATCTACAAGTTGCTTTCTGCTGTCTTCAACATCTTTAAGCTGAACGGCAAGCTGAGCGATACGATCCTGATAACGCTTAATATCTTTTTCTGTTCGTTCATAAAGTGTAAAGTATTTATCTCCCTTGATATGATCGTCGTCGATCACTGATAGAATGCCGTCCAGTGTTCCCATAAACAAAGTATGCGTATTTCTGAATGGCTCAAGTTCACGGCTATGGTATTTCTTTGCTTTGTCCTCTGCTTGTGTCAGCTGATCGATGCAATGCTTTATTGTATCGATCAAGTTATCAGTATCCTGCGGGAACTCTGATATTTTAGGAGTATACTCTGTAAAATCAAGCTTGTGATCTTTTTTGCATCTATCAATGCATATACATTTTATATTCAAACCGTTCAATTTCTTTTTGCATTCTTCACTTTCTCGCTCAGCTGCTTCTAATTTATTTTCACATTCTTTTATACGGCGTTCAAAATCAGAACCGACCTCAGAACGTGGCAAAAGCTCCGCATTGAGTTCTGCTAGCTTTTTCTTAGCATGTTCCAGATCATTTTTCACTTTGGCATGATAGCTCGATGCTTGAGAATGTTGCTCATAAGCCTGCGATCTTGCTTCTTTTGCCAGATCAAGCTGTTGTTCAGTGTCATTATAGGTGTTGGCAGAATATTCTGTGCTTTTATATTCTGTTGGTTCTATATGGAATCTCTTGATATCATTTTCTTTATGAACGATGCTTTCTTGCACCTGTTCCAGTCGCTTCTGCAGCGTTTTGCGATTAGCTGAATTATTCTCCAGATAAAGTCGGTATTCCTCGAGCATGACAGAATGATCCTCTGTAAGTATTTCTGCTTTCGGTGTGTCTTTCAGCTCATGCGACAGTTTTTGATGATCGGTCAGCTTATTCTGGAGGTCACGGAGAAGAATATCATTATCCTGTATACTCGTATTCAGTTGTTTTTCTTTCTGACGCATTCCTTCTATTTGTTCAGAGGTCTCTCTGCAAATAGCTTCCAATTCTGTGATCTTTTCGCTAACGCTCTCATATTGTGAGATGATCTTACAAATACATTCAAATTCGGATCGTTTATTTTCAATATTGGATTTTGATATTTGACTTTTTTCGCTTATTTGACGATTTTCCTTTGTTCGTGCTTTGATCTCGCTCTTTTGCTTCTCAAGAACCGAAAGCTTAGTTTGTATCTCCTGAAGCTTTTCTTTAAGCTTCTCTATGCCTGCCTGTAATTGCTGCTCATGATCTGCGGCGTATGTAAATTGTGATAGTATGCTGCGTTCTGATTCCCATTCCGATATCTGATGCTGTAGATTAACTGTATCTGCTTTTGTTTCGCCAAGTTTTTTCTGTATATTTTCTTTATAAGTAAATGCGTCCTGAAAATATTCTTTATCATATGCAGAAATAAACCGTTCAGGCTCGTTCCAATCTCCATCAGCCATATCCGCAAGTTCAGAGCGTGAATATACTGGAACAACAGCCGATAACCAAGAATCTGGCGATTGTGACAGCAATTTGACCTTCTCCTTTTCAGAATCAACGATCACAGAATAAGCAACGAGAGGATTGACGGTAAGGATATCTTCTCGTATTTTTGCATTTTGTAAATTTAGGTACTGCTCGCCTGTTTGATAAGCGATACCTGATTCCTGCAAAAAGCTTACAGCTGTTTTTGAGAGGTGAAGCTGACCCGCATTTATACATCGTAGCTGCTCGCTTAGCAATTCAGCACAGCGTTCCGTTTGCCGAAGCTGTTCTCTTAGCTTTGCAAGTATTTGCTCAAGGCTTGATAACGGCTCATCAGTAAATAATCTGTCTTTAGATATTGATAAATGCTCTAAGACTTTAATAACTGCATCATATGCTTGCTGATATTCTTTCAATTCTGCTTCCTGCTGCTTTAATTTGGCTTTACATTCCTCTTGCGTTCGGTGAAGCTCGCTTATCTGATTATCCTGAGCGTCACGTTCCTGTTCAAGCCGGCTCTCCTCAAGCCGGCACTTTTTGATATTCTCCTCAGCAAGCCTGAGCTGCTCATCGTAGTCCGCACGAATGCTCTCAGCGTCTTTCTTAGAAAAGCTTCCGTCAAGCATAATAGTCATATGCAAAGCAAGCGTTGCCAGAGCCTTGTTGATCTGATCAAGCAAACTCTTTTTTTGACCGATATCTTGATTTAAGCTGTCATTCTTGTCATCATGCTGCTTTTTAAGGCGTGAGATCTCTTCCTTTATGGAAACCAAAGCTTCAGACAGTTCTTTTTTAGTTGCTTCCTTCTGCTTTAATTTGCCCTCAGTCTGCCTTATCAGCTCTGTTGTTAGCAAAGACAGAGAATATTTTAAAGAAAGTATATGGGAATCCTGCGTTCCTTGGTCAAGCTCTCTGATCTGTGCAGTCAATGCCTTCTCATCATTTTGCTGTTTAAGCAGCTCCTTGTACTCTTTGGCAGCGTTCAGGGCCTTGACTTTATGTTCAAGCCTGTTATACTGACTTTCGGCATCATCTTTTTTCTGTTTGCATTCTGCAAGCCATATGGTTGATTTATCAAAATCAGCCTGTGAAAGATAAACAGCTTTTGATGCTGCTTCGGTTTTGATGTGCTTCTGTTTTGTCTTTAAGTCGGATATTGCTTTTTCAAGCTGTTGTTGTCTTTCTTTGTTCAGCTTGATTTGATGCTGAAGTGTAAATGAATGATCAGCCAATTGGTGTATAGACTGTATCTTCTGATCTTCTGCGTTCCACATATCCTTTATTAGCTGAAGCATACCCTGCAGCTTATCTGTAAAATCCCTGATCTGCGACTTTAAAAGTAGATTTTTCTCCTGCCCGGCATAGCTGACCGCATAGTTGATAAACATTTCTTCAAGGGATCTTGTTGACGTATCGTTGCTCGGCATAACGCCAGGAATAATAAATTTGTCAAGTAATCTGTCGCTCGTTTTATATTCCTCAAAGAACTTTGTAATGCCGCCTTCTAATGCATTGATCGGCACAAGAATGTTTTCCCATTCGGTATGGAAAATACCGAATTCCTCTAAACGCTTCTGATAACGGCGCAATGAATCAGAAGGATAGTATTCGACCCTTCTGTTTTGCAGATATTTGCGAAGCTCGTCAAAAGAGATTGGGCGGATATGACTGCCTGTGCGCTGTGAAAGAGGGAGACTGATAAGATCGAGCTTGTCGCCGGCTCTTGTGTAATCATGTATGAAAGTATAATAACGAATGGTCTTGCTCTCATTTTCGTCATCTGCTGTGGTGCTTGCAGCCAGTGCGATCCCTGTGAGCAGACTATTATGTGATCCGTCCAATGCCCACTCAATCAAGACAAACGCATGATCCGTGCCTTTCTGAAAATAATCGCTGATATTACGATTCTGAACTTTTGCCTTCGGGCAAATAGGCTGGAGCAACAACTGAACGATAACAGACTTGCCTCCGCCGTTATCCAGATTAAAAAGAGTATCTATTGGTTTTCCTTCAGCGTTCTCAGTGCAGAAAATCTCGTCCGGTATCAGCTTTGCACCATTATTGAACCTGAAATTTACAATTCGTATCTTACGGATCGCTGGCATCTGGTTTTCCTCCTTCAAGAATAGAATGTATTTCAGTAATGCGGGTCTGAGATAAATAATACGGCATAAGATCATTCAGCTTGACCGTTGGTTTCCATACACCGTCAGCGTCATACAGCAATTCCTCATCACGAAACTTTCTGATGATCTTCATGAAACAGCCATGTTTGGTATCTACAGAGTTGGATTCATCACCACGCTTTGCGAGCCAGTTGTCAGCAAGGTGCAGAAAATCTATGCTGTACTGTGCTGAAGCATTTTTTAAGGATTCTCCTTCAGAGCGTACCTGCTCACAATGCTTTGTGAACTCGGAAAGAAAATCTGATTCTTTGATGTAATATCTTGTTTGCAGTGTGTTTCCTTTTCCGCCGTAAAGCTCATGTAAAAGAAAGATCGCCATATAATTCAGCAAATAAAGCTCTTCAAGCTTTTCATTGCCAACGCTGCGGCGGAAATCATTGTTATCCTGGGAAAATAATTCGTTGTTTGGATCTGGCAAAAGATAAAGTCTGCCGTTCGTTTTGTAAAGAGTGAAATCAAGCTCCTGTTCCATGATCGCAAGTTCAGAAGCAATTTCTGGATCATTATAATATTCATAATACGCAGGGGACTGCTCACGGGTAATGTAACCATTTTCCATAAGCTTTGCAAATAGTTTCAGACTTTCAGGCCTCATCTTCTCACCTCGATCTTAAAATCATTCATCTCGATATGTCCGCCTTTATGATCAGACAAAGTTATAACATCATCGAGTTTATATATCATTATCGACTCCATTTGTACCGATTCTTCAGGAAGCTCGCTCAGACAATAAGAGAGATCAAATTCTCCCACAGGAACGATTATGTCATGCTGTGTCGAACGCCAGCCTGCGATATCTATTTCTCCAAGTCCATAGAGCTTCAGCATGACGTCAGGCAATGCTTTTTCCTGCATTTGTTCATGCAGCTGCGTTTTAGATACATTGTCAAGATATTCGCTAAAATTAAAGACCGCCCTGTTTTCGGCAAAAGACAGCAGTCCTCTTATTATCTCAACATATCTTTCGTTTCTGATATCTGCCACATTTTCAGCAGTGTCATCGCTTGTGATATCTATACCGTCATCTCTGCTGACCTCTCTTATAGAATTTTGCCGTCTGTAAAAAAGATCAATACCAAACAGATGCGGAAATTCTGGACGATAAAGCGGTGCAAATAATTTTCCCACATCTTTAGAATCTTTTAATTGCATTTTCTGCAATGGGAGCAGTAACTCCTGTTCAATGTCAAAGTGACCCGCCTGCAAATAAGAGAAGCTATCATCTAAAAGATCAGCATATAGTTCGGATAGTGTGAATTTCTGGTTAAATACTCGGCTTTGCTCGCTTATTACAGTATCAATGTTTTCAAGGATCTCATGTATCTCTTTTTCGGTCTGACATATTTGGCGGTCTTCTTTTATTTCAGCGACTGCGAATGCCTGCAATTTTGCCGATACAAGGCTGCGGATATCGCTGAGCTGTTTGTTTTCGTTCTCAAAGGAATCTTTGACCTGATCGACAATATCTTCGTATTCATCGATCGATACCTCAGAGATATTGATCCTGCACCGAAGCATAAAGTCGTCCATTCTTGTTTTCAGATTTCTGACTCTGCTAACTAATTCACGGCTTTCACGAAGTGCTTTGCCATAGTTGCCACGCTTAATAAACTCTTGTAACTTGAATCGGCTTACAGAAAAGTCCAATTCGCTGTCGATCTCCTTGGTTCTGAAAAGAAACTCATAGGCTTCATTTGTCAGAACATAGCTTCCGCTTTGCTGCTCGAATAAGATCAGAGAGCCCTGTTCATGGAATTTTTCGTAATGACTATCGAACGTTTCAAATCTTCGCACTTTTCCTCCGCTTTGCAGTACATCTGTTACGATATAATCTGTCAGGGTCTTTGCTTCCTCCGGCTCATATCCATAAATATCGGCTAATTCACGCAGAAATACTGTGATATCCTGCTTGGTACAGCGTTCGCCATAGCGAAGTGTATTGTCCATGATAAAGACCATTACCATAAGTATGAGATTATCGGTTTTATCATCATCATTATGCAATATTTCACGGATCTCGGTGGGCTTGCTTCTTTGTAGCCAGTATTTGATGAGATTCACGAATCGCATACGTTTTTCAAAATCTTGTAATAATTCTTTGGAACCTGCTGAGATCATTATTTTACCTCATATTATCTGCCAGTACGGGATATGAGAGTATCTCCTGTGGCAATCGTTTATTATCCTCGATTATTTGTGTGATCTGCTTTTGCTCATAATCAGAAAACAAGGGCAATATCCCTGACATTTCGGGAATGATGCGTCTTCCGTCGCTGCTGTCAGGGAGCCTTAGGCTTCGACTCAGTTCCAGCATTTTCTGATATGCAGGAACGAACAATTCAATATGAA
>OLOT01001632.1_pt1 | contig 12690 bp, 4 predicted proteins | sample 1671991 | NCBI WGS metagenome assembly OLOT01 (sample SAMEA3136634, study PRJEB25190) | human gut metagenome | biome: human gut; feature: human-associated habitat; material: faeces | place: Austria | collected 2013
GCAGGGAACGGCACACCGCCTCCGGCGCGCCGGCACAGAGGAGATGGCCGCCGTCCAGCACGGCGGCGTGGGTGGCCAGGGGCAACGTCTCCTCGAGACGGTGCTCCGTCAGGAGGACGGTGATGCCCAGCTCGCGGTTCAGGCGGCCCACAGTCTGCAAAAAGTCGGCAGCGGCAATGGGGTCCAGCTGGCTGGTGGGCTCGTCCAGTATCAGCAGACGGGGTTGGAGCACCATGACCGAGGCCAGGGCCAGCAGCTGCTTCTGGCCGCCGGAGAGCTCATCCACTTTCTTATGGAACCAGTCCTGGATGCCGAAGAAGGAGGCCATCTCCGCCACGCGGCGACGGATGGAGGGCGTGTCGCAGCCAAGGCTCTCCAGTCCGAAGGCCAGCTCATGCCAGACCTTGTCGGTGACGGTCTGCTCCTCCGGGGACTGAAGGACGAAGCCGATATCAGCGGCCTGCCGATGGGGCGGCAGGTCATCCAGCGGCTGACCGTCGAAGAGGATACAGCCCTCGGCCGCACCGTGGGGACGCAGGGCGGGCTTCAGCTGGCGGAGAAGCGTGGTCTTGCCGCAGCCGGAGGCGCCGCAGAGGACCCAGAACTCGCCCTGACGGACCGTGAGGGACACATCCGCCAGCGCGGGGCAGGGCTGCTGGGGGTAGGTGAAGCCAAAATGCTCCAAACGCAGCAGTTCAGGCATGGGGAGTCCCTCCTTTCCGGACGAGATAGCGGCGCCGGGACAGGGCATCCAGCAGCACCGGCGTAAAGCAGAGCAGGCCGTAAACGGCGAAAAAGCTGACCGTCAGCGGTGTGACGGGGCCGCTGAGCAGCATGGGGTAATACTGAAAGCGCAGGCCGCCGGCCAGACCGCCGCCCAGCAGATACAGGCCGCAGAAGGCCAGCCAGAGGGCGACGGCACCGTCACGCCGGTCAAAGCGGTAGAGGGAGAAGGATGTCCTCCCCGGCAGGCCATAGCCCCGGCAGCGCATACTATCGGCGGTGATGAGGCCACTTTCCAGGCTCCAGGTGACAACGATGGAGAACACACGAAGGGCGCTTCTGACGCGCCGGGCCGGGGCGCCGGTCTGGGTATCACGGCCCAGATGCCGCTGGGCCTGCGCCACGGCGCGGAGCCGCCGGACAAAGCGGGGCACAAAGCGGAGGATCATGCTCAGCAGCAGCGACAGCGCCGGGATGACGCGGCCAAAGAGGTACACCACCTTGTCCGAGGTGATGACATCGGTGACGCAGACGAACCACAGCGCCACGGCGCCCAGCATGGCGCCGGCGGCCAGACCGTAGAGCAGGCTCTCCAGCGTCAGGGGATTGCCGGAGGGCAGATAAGCCAGAATGGTGACGCCCTGGTGGACAAAGGCCGGGTTCAGGGCCGCCGCCAGGAGGGCCATAGGCAGCAGCCACAGCAGGTGGCGGCGCAGGCCCTTGCCGCCCAGCAGACGGGCGACATACCACCCGCCGCCCAGCGTCGACAGAACCAGGCACACCGGGTGCATCAGCAGCATCGCGCAGGCGATGACCAGGGCGAAATAGGCAAAGCTCACCGCCGGATGGCAAGTGCGCAGCGTATCGTCCATGGGATCACCTCCTGCATACATGATGTCTTAACCTTTTGATTATACCCTGCCGCCAGGGGATACGTCAATCCTGCGTGCGGAAAAAGGGCGGCAAAAGCCGCCCTTTTGTCAGCCCATGTAGGTATTGCCCACGTCTGCACCCATATTACAGGTGTAGAGCCACTGAATACTCTCGCCGCCGGAGAGCGTATAGCTGTCCGCGCCATAGCTGGGGAAGGTTCCCCCCACACAGTACATCCAGCCGGAGCTCCTGCCTACGTTCTTTTCGAACAGGCCGTTGATGCCCCTGACATAGTTGCCGCTGGAGCTCACCGGGATACCCGCGTCACCGCAGGCCCGCTTCAGTACGGACATGACAGACTCACCCTCGGTGATGGTCACCGTGGTGGACAGGATCACGCCGTCGGCGGGGATAAGGCCCTTCACGCTGTCGGAGCACTTGTCCATATTATCAAGCACCGTGGCACAGGAGATGTACAGCGATACGGATGCCGCCGGCGTAGGGTCAGGTGCAGGCGTGGGATCGGGGCCCGGCACAGCGGGCTGCTGCGCCTGCTCCTGCTGTTTCTTCTCTTCTTCCAGCCGCTTCTGCTCCTCCAGGCGCTTGGCTTCCTCCTGCTTTTTGGTATCCTCCTCGGCCTTTTTGGCATCATCAGCCGACTTCTGCTTGTCAGGCTTCTTATCGTCCGCGGTCTTATCCTCAGTCTTTGCCGCGTCCTGCTTACCGTCAGCCTTGGTGGTGCCCGTTTCAGCTGTGTCGTCCTTCCTGGTGTCCGTGGTCTGCTCCTGCGTTGCCGTGGGAATGTTGCCGGGGGCGGCCGATACGGTCTTTTTCCCGCAGGCGGCGCAGGTCAGCAGCAGGGACAGCGCCAGCGCCAACAGCCAAAATCGGTGGTTTTTCTTCATATCTCTCATTCCTCACAAAAGCGCCATACGCAGAGGCGCTTTCGCGCCCCTGCGTCGGCTGTTCTGTTGTTACTTGGAAACGCGCTTCTTCCGGGTCAGCACCACAACGGCTGCCGCCGCCAGGACCGCGCTGCCCAGCCACAGCACCATCTGACTGTCGTCCGCCGTGTTGGCAGAGTCGGTCTTGTCCGGCGTCGCGGTGGGGTTGTAGTAATAGTGGTTGGTGGACTCCGTCCAGCTGATGGCCACAGGAGACAGGCCGGTCAGCGTCACCAGCAGGCCGCTGGCGGTTTTGGTGACAGCGGGGAACTCCACGGTGCCCACATCCAGGCCGCAGTCCGCCATGGCGACCATGTGCGCCACGGTGAAGTTATACTGGCCGTACTTGGCGGCCACGGCCTCCGGGTAGGGCAGCAAAACTGTGATCTTGCCGGCTGTCAGGTCCTCCTTGGTGGCAGGACGCCACCCGTTGTTCTCGAATACGAGCAGCGACACATCCATGAAAACGGTGTTGTCCTTATTGCTCTTGCTGTTTTTCAATGTGATCTGCAGCTGCAGTTCGGCCTTGACCTTGTCCGGCGTATTTAGCTTGTCATTGTCTTCCAGCGCAAACGTGATCTCGTCGGACACCACCACACGCTTTATGGTGGTATCCGCGTCGCCTTCCGCGCCCTTACGGACGCCGCAGACGCACTGGATGCCGTTTACATAGGTATGTTCGGTCTTGTTCACCGGCTGATGGCAGACTTCGCAGATATTCCAATGGTCATTTTTGTCCACAGACACCTTCGTGCCGGGGGTGTGGCCCAACGCAGCGATGACGCGGGTCTCCTCCTTGGAGCAGACGGAGCAGGTACGCTTCTCCGTGCCGGTCTCGGTGCAGGTGGGTTCCTTGGTGGTCGTCCACTCACCGAACTTGTGGCCTGCGGCAGGAAGCGTCTGAACCTCCACCGCGCCGCAGCGCGTGCAGACGCGCTGGCGGGAGCCGTCCGCCGTGCAGGTGGCCGGGGAGACTACCTGCCAATCGCCGAAGCTGTGGGCGCAGACGGCGTCGGTCATATCGTAGAGGGCTTTGGTCCTCCGGCAATAGCGCTCATAGGCTGCCATGGCATAGAGGGCCTGCTCGGTGGCCTTCTGGTCAGCCGTCTTGCCCGAGGCCGTATGCTTAAAGCCCTGACCCTCGCCGAGGTAATACCGCAGCAGATCGCCCAGCACGCTGGTGGGCGCACCATCTACGGTCTTGACAAAGCTGCTGTCGCTGTTGGCGTTCAGCTGCAGAGCGGACAGGGCCACCACCACCTGAGCGCAGCTCTCCGCGCTGGTATAGCCCGTGCCCTTGTACTTAGCGGACAGCCATTGCAGCGCTTTATCGACGGCGGCGTTCACCGTGGTATCGCCGCCCTCGTTGTAGTAGGGTGCCAGCGCCTGCAGCGCCATGGCGGTCATGTCCACGTCGCCGACGGGTTTTCTGTCGGCGCTGGCGCTCCAGCTGCCATTCTCATTCTGCTGGGTCAGGATGGCCTGTACCAGCCAGTAGCTGTCCTGGGTATAGTTGCCGCTGTTGAGGGCCAGCAGGCCGAATACCAGACCGTTGATATCCGTGTCACTGGTATTGGTGACCTGCATGATATTCCGGTCCTGCAGCGCCGCCAGCAGGTTTTTGCCGCCCACGTTGGCGGGGTCCTTACCAATGGCGGTAAGGGCCAGGATGATGCGCTCGTTGTCGGTGACGGTGGGGTTATGGCTCTCGGGATCGGCAAGAACGCCGTCCGCGCCCATATTCTTCTGCACATAGGCCACGACCTTGCCGTAGTAGGCCTGGATGTATGCATCGGACAGCTCCACGCCGGCGCGGGCCAAGCCCAGCACCGCCCACTCGCCGCGGTCACTGGCCACAACGGGTGCGGGCACGTTGTTCTGGATGTACTTCTTGGTGTCGGCGTACACCTTGTCAAAGTTGGGGACCTCCGTGCCGGGATCCACAGGCTCATCGGGGTCCACGGGGATATACTTGTTCGTGAAGAACAGGCGCACCGTGTCGCCGTCATGGATAAAGGTCGCATCCAGCGTGGTGTTGGGCAGCGTCTCCTTGCCCTGGGCCGGCGTGACGCCGAACATCCAGCCGGAGGACTTGCCGTCATCCTTCTCGCCCAGCGTTTGGCCCTTTGTGTCCGTAATGCTCTTGAGATACGCACCGCTGCCGGTATATTCGTACTTGGCATTGTCCAGGCAGGCCTTGACGGCATCCCAGGCCGTCCAGTCATTGCTGGCCTTCCCGGTAAAGGTGTAGTTGGTCCCGGTAAAGCTGTGGCCGTTTTCGCTGTAGTCGTCCACCTGGACGGTGACGGTGATCATCGCGTTCTCGTTGGGATCATCTTTTCCCGTCAGGCCCGTGACCCTCAGATCAACGCTGACCGGCTGCTTGTAGAACTGCTCGAAGAGCTTGTACTTCTCCTTTGTCTCCTCAGTGCCGTTCAGGCCGAATTTCTCCCAGTACTGGGCGTACTTGGTGTAGGTCAGGACGCTGTCCAGCGTAACTGTCGTATTGTACTCCGGCCGGTGCACACGCAGGAGCTCATTCTCGATGACGGAGGGTCGGGAGGATCGGAAGCAGCGGTACTTCTCCGTATCGAGCCAGCCGGGGATATCGTCGGCCTCGATGCCGTCGAAGGTCATATTCACCGTGCCGCGGACGTATTCCAGCGTGCCGTCCTTGTTTTTGCAGATCTCTGCGAAGGGGTACAGGTCGGAGGTGACATTGGTCTTATCCGTATTCTCGTTCTTGATACCGTTCCAGTAGACATCCCCGGTCAGCGCCTTGGTCATAAAGACGGCAGCGCCATCCAACTCCTGCTGGGTAAAAGGCTGAATGGTGAAGCTGAACTCCTGACGGGCCAGCAGCTGGCCGGAGCTGCGGGTGGTGATAGTGACCACGTATCTGGCCTCTGCCGCTTCCTCACCGGGCAGCGGGCGGTAGACCATGGCGTGATAACCGTTGAAACCCAGCACGTCCGGGGTGAGGCTCACCATCGTGACCTTCTGGTTATAGCTGTCGGTCATGATGCCCTCCTGCTGCAGCAGATAGGGCCGGGGCATCTGCAGATCGGCATCGACTTTGCTGAGATCGGGCTTCGTCGTTTTGTCCACGAAGTCCACCAGCAGAGACTGATACTTGTCCGTCAGGGCCGTCTGCATCTCGTTGGTGGCGTCGATGTCAAAGGGCGCTACCGTGATGTCAAAGAACACGTCGGCGTAGACCTCCACACCGTTCTGCCCCGTGATATGCTCCTTTATATACGGATCGTCGTCAAAGTCGGTATAGGTCACGCGGGCGATCAAAGTTTCCTTGCCGGCATCCTCGGGCAGCTCACCCTCGGCAGGCCGCACGGGGCGGACAATGTTGCCCACGCCGGAGGCGCTGTCTTTATCGCTGCTGATATACAGGCAGTTGGAGTCTTCCGCGACATCCACAACAGCCCACTGGACCTGCATATCGTAGCGGCCGGAGATGCTGTAAGGCAGCGTCAAATTGGAGGTAATGCCGCCAACCACGGCGTGGCGATCCCAGGCGCCGGTGGTGTCCGTCTCCGCTTCGTTGGTGTTCTCGCCGCGGATCATCTCCCAGGTCAGCGTTTTGGCAGCTTCCGTCAGCTGTGCCTGCACATCGTCAAAGCTGCGGCCCACGATCGCGCGGGTGGTGATAGTCTTCTCCGCACCGCCGTAGGCGACTTTGAACTCCAGGCCGGCGTAATACGCCTCCTTCAGCTGGACAGCGCCGTCAAAGAACTTGACATCGCCGTTCGCGGTGATGTACTCATGTGCCGCACCGTCAAAACCGCTGGCTTTAGCGCTGCCGTCCGTATAGGTAATGACAGCCTTGTCTGCCACATCCTTGTAGCCCATCTCCTCCAGCAGGCGGCGGAAGGCTTTTTCAACACCCTTGCCGTTGGCGTCGTTGGTGTCGTTGTAGAGGCCCAGTCCCTGCAGGGGGCGCACCGCCGCATTGCGTGCGGTGATCACGGCGGCGATGTCGTCCAGTGTCTGCTGTTGCTCCGCCGCTTTGGACCACAGGCAGAGGGTAAAGGTCTTGACCTTGCTCTCGCTGCCGGAGGTCAGCATGGCCTTGAGGGTGACAATAGCCTTGCCGCCGGCAGGCGCGGTGAGCGCGCCGGTGGCGGTGTTCACCAGAGCGTTATCCGCCGTCCAAGTGAGGGAAACGGTCTTCTCTCCACTGCCCTCCGCGGGAACGGTGACGCTCGTGGGCAGGGTCAGGAAGCCGGTATAGGTCTGCGCGGTCTCCTCTTCCTCCTCCGGGTCGCCGCTCACCGGGGTAAGGCCGCGGAGCTGATAGACGCCGGTGGCATCGGCCTTCAGAAGGTCTGCATTCTCGGCATCGAGCCCCAGTTCCTTATAGAAGTGCTTTTGCAGGGCGTTCAGGAAGTAGTCGTGCAGGTTCGTGACCGCCTCGCCGGGCGCTTCGATGCCGTATTCCTCACAGAGGTCGGCCTTATCGTTATTGTCCGTAAGGTCATAGAATCCCAGCACAGTCTCGGCGTACCAGTCAGCCTTGGCTTTCTTGGCGGCGTCGGCGGCGCTCATGCCGCGAAGTTCCAAGGCGTTGGCGGCGGCGGCAGCGGCCTTGAGGTCGGCATTATCCACGGGGGTGCCGCCCTGCCAGGGCAGCACCGGGAAGCCGCCGTTGCTGTTGCCGCTGTCAAGGTGCATCCCCATCTCCGCCGCAAATTCCGGGGTGCGCATTTCCTCGGCGGTCTTTTGCAGGGCACCGGCAGTCGATGCGCCGATGCCGGCGGCATGGAGGTAGTAGCAGTTTTCCACCGTGGCGCCGGATGCCACGAGGTTCACCACCGGGCTGATGCCGGCCTTCGGACCGGTGACGGCGCCGGTGACATAGCAATTGCGCAAAACGGCGGAGGCATACACCTGCCCGGCGATACCGCCGATGCCCTTGTTGGTGTCTCTATCCGTTCTTGCCGACACATTGCCGGTGGAATAGCAGTTCTCCACGGTGCCATAGGTATAGCCCACGATGCCGCCGATATTCAGCGTGGAACTATAGGAGGTGCAGGTGTTTTTGATGTCGCCGGTGTTGACGCAGTTGACAATGCGGTTGCCTTTTGAGGCGCGTCCCACGATGCCGCCGGCAGAGGCGCTGCTGCTACTGGTGGTCACGGTGCCGTCAAAGAGGCAGTTCTCCACGGTGCCGGAACTGGTGGCCGCAATGCCGCCCACATGACTGCTGCCGCTGACTGTGCCGATGACCGTCAGGTTCTTCACCGTACCGGCGGAGGAAAGGCAGCTCACCAGACCTTCCGTGCTCTTCAGGCCGCTGACGATGTGCCGATCGCCGTCCAGCGTCCCGGCAAAGCCGGACTTGCCCTCAAGTTTATAATCATACTTGCCAAAGGCCGTCCAAGTCTTGCCGTTGAGGTTGATGTTGGCGGTGAGTTTGGCGCTGATGGCGGTCTGCCCGGTTTGGACGGCATCGGCAAACCAGGCCAGCTTCGCGGCGGTATCGATCAGGTAGACACCGCTCTCGTCCTGCGTGGGCGCGGTCTTGGTCGTGCCGTCCCATCCCTCACCGGCATAGGTCAGTGTTACCGTGATGGTGTCGTTTTTGGCAGCGGTAAAGCTGCCGCTGACCGTGATATAGTCCGCCTTGGCGACGGTATAGGCATACGTCTCGCCGGCGTAGACGATGTATGCGCCGTTCTCGTCTGCTGTGATCGTGCCGCCCACGGGGTGGGTCACGGTCACCGTGGCGTCCGCCGGAGTTACGGCAAAGGTCAGGGTACGGGTGGCAAGTTCGCTCAGCGTGATGGTCTCGTTCACATCGGCGCTAACGGTGATGCTCCCCGTCTCGGTCTTGTAGCCGAACTTGCTGACGGTGTAGGCATAGGTACCGGCGGCAACGGTGTATGCGCCGTTTTTGCCGGTGATCTCCGCGCCGCTACGGTCCTTCAGCACCACCGTTGCACCGTCGGGAGTTTTAAGGGTGAGGGTGTGGGCTGCGGCGGCGGCAAAATCCTTGAGCCGGACATAGTAACTGCTGCCACTTTCGCTGAAAGACAAGGTGAGTTTTTCATCCTTATTCAACACCGTGCTAAAGGTTTTCCAACCGTTCTCCTCGTAGGCTGTCAGCAGAGTAGTACCCTTTTTCACGGTAAAGGCAGAATCGTCTTCCCATGAATATTCGGCTTTATTTCCCTTTGCAAGATACCGGAAGGACACCAAGCGGGACTCTGTCGCCGTCAGGGTCAAGGAAGTCGCACCGTAACTCCTTCTATTGCTCTCCAAATAGTTCCCACCAGCAGCCCGTACCGGTTCAAAGCCATATCGTGTGCCGTTCTCGGCGGTAATACCGTCCAGGCCGGCAAAGAAATCGTTAAAGGTCAGCGACTTGACGAACTCCAGGCCTATGGTCTTGGCAGCCTTGACCACAAAACTCCCAGACAAGGTATCGCAGCCATCCAACTTGGCCGTGTAGGTATAGTCCCCGGCGGGGAGAGTGCAGTTCGCGCCGCTGCCCGTGTAGGCGGTGATACTGCCGGACTTGACGGTGATGGTCGGTTCGGCGTTCACGCCCTCCGGCTTGGTGATGTTGAAGGTCACCGTCTGCTTTGCCAACTCGGTCAGCTTGACGGTCTTGTTCACATCGGTGGTCGCAACACTGATCGTGCCGGTGGCCGTCTCATAGCCAAACTTGCTGACGGTGTAGGTGTAGTCGGTATTCTTGGCAGCGATATAGACATTCTTGCCTTTTTCGCTGTCCGCAGACTCCTTGTAAACGGTGGTGTTTCCCTGTTTCAGTGTTACCGCCGCATCATCGGGGGTAAACTTCAGGGTAATGACCGGCAGCTTGACAAGGGTAACGGTAATGGTGTTGTTCCCCTCTTGGGCGGTAAACTCCTGCGTTACCTTTTCGTAGCCTTTCTTTTCCACCGTATAGGTGTATTTTTCGCCAACTGTCAGGGCATAACTTCCGTCTGTACCCGCTGTCAGGCCGGTGTAGCCCTTTTTCAGCGTCACAGTGGCATCAATTGCCGTTCCTGCCGCATCCTTGACATCAAAGCGCACGGTGGGCAGCACCTCGGCGCGGAAATTGCGCAGCCAAATGCAATCTTGCCCCTTGTCCCCGCTGCTATCTTTTCGGTAGTTTACGGTGACCTTATCCCCGGCATTTACAGCGATGGAAAACTCTTTCCAATCTTGCTTTTCACCACTGTATCCGCCGCCGGTTGAACCAAATTGGTTTCCCTGTTGATTGTTAATATCTACGCGCAGGCCATCATAATTTTTTTCGGAGTCGGTTTTGCAGTCAAAGGTCAACTGGGCAGCCTTGGCAAAGGTCAGGGTCAGACTGGAGGTGGTGTTGCCCTTCTTTTCATTGGTGGATTTCAGGACATAACCGCCATCCAGCAGCACCGGCTCAAATTTGTAGGAGGTGCTGTTTTGCGCTGTGGCAATGCCATTGAGTCCCGTGAAAAAGTCAGCAAAGAGCATTGCGTCCTTCACCTTGATGGTAAAGGTGGCGGTTTTGCCCCTGTACTTGACAGTGACGATTTGGCTATCTGTAGGATTTTCGGTGCTAAAGCCCTCACAGGTCACACCGGCGGCGGCATAGTCGCCTTCAATGGTGCGGGTTTCATTGGTGCCATCATAGTTCACCGTGAGGACCATGCCGGTCAGGTCAAGTTCGGCATCGCCCTTGTAGTACTCCGTCTTTGTGGGAGCCTTGGTCACCGCAATGCTCTGCACCTTTTTCAGCGCCACGGTTTGGGTGCTGTTCTCGTTGGGAGTCACGGTGCCGGAGGCGGGCTCATAGCCCTCCTCGGTCGTCTCGGCGGTGTAAGTATAGGCGTGACCCTTCAGCATCTGATAGGTCGTTCCCTCGGTGGGCGCAACCTGCGTCTCGCCGTCCTTGAGGGTGAGCGTGGCATTCTCCGGAGTCACGGTGAAGGTCACGGTGACCCACTGTGCAGCATCCTCCGCCAGCGTAACAGTAACATTGGCAGGATCAGCCACGGGGTTGTCCTTATCGGTCACGGTCACGCTGCCGGTCTGCTGCGTGTAGCCGGGGCAGGACACGGTATAGGAATACGGTGTATCGGCGGCAGGCAGCGCCACGGTGGTGGAGCCGGTATAAGTGCCGCCGTTGATTTCGAGCGTGGCATTCGCGGGAGCAATGGTAAAGCGTACCGCCGCGGTGGGGGTCTCCCATTTCAGCGCGGGGTAGTCCCCGCTCTTGACCATGAAGCCATCCCCCAACAGGGCTGCAAACGCGGGGGATTTCATCTCCTCGGCGGATTTGGGATCTGCGGTTTGTTCATTGCCATTGGCACCCGCAGTGGCCGTTCCCATCAAGTAGTAACAATTCTCTACTGTAGAGGCAACACACCAACCTGCGATGCCAGCCATATTAGTTGCCTTGTTTGTTACTGTAATTTCCCCTACATTATAGCAATTTTTGACAGTTGCACTTTCATCAATATAGCCGACAATACCACCCAAATTCACAGCAGGGCGGTTTCTGCTGCTGGAAATGGCACCTGTGTTATAGCAATTCTCTACTGTACCTCCCTGCAGTTTTCCAACGATACCGCCTACATATCGTCCGGTTGCGGAGATTATTGCACAGTTGATACAGCCACTAATGGTTGCGCCATTGGCTTGGGCTGCAATGCCGGCAACGCCTTCCGTGCCCGACACTGTACCATCCACTTTCACATTCTTCACCACGGCGCCGCCCGCCAGTTTGCTGAACAGGCCGACATTGGGCGTGGAAGCGGTGATATTCAGCATCACGGTGTGGCCGTTGCCGTCAAAGGTGCCGGTAAAGCCGGTAATATCGTTGCCATAGGGCGCCGTGACAGTGATGTCCGCCGTCAATTGATAATTGCCGTCGGGCTCCATCGCGGCAAACTCCTCCGCGGAGCTGACAGTTCCTTCCGCCCGCATCGGCGCCGCGCCGCCGCTGCGGGCAGACCGGGACACAGGCGTTTCCGGAGCAGGCTCCTGCTGCTCCTGCGTCTCCTCATCCTCGGCAGGGACGGTGTTCTCCGTGTCCGCCGGAGCTATCTGTTCCTGCCGGGTCTGCTGCTCCTGATCCGCGGCCAGCGTGTCGGCCAACACGGAGGTGGGCAGCAGGCTGACGACCATCACGACGGTCAGCAGCCAGCTTATGACTCTCTTCTTCATGTCTCTTTCTCCTTTATGTAAATTTTTTGTCGACGTGAGGGGGTGGGCGGGGATGCGGCAACATCCCCGCCCCACTTATGGAAAAGCACGCGGCCAATGGCCGCCTCAGCTTGACAAAGGGGACTCGTCTGCACAGTTTCACGGTCAGATGGAAAGCGCACGGTGCCTCAGCTTGACAGTCGAGTTTTCCGCACCGCTTCGCTGTGTATGGCAGCGTGTCAGCCTGGCAAGGGAAATATTTTTCATGCAGGGCATGAAAAACGGGACAGAGTGCACTCTGTCCCACGAAAATGAAACGCTGCCCGGCGCAAAGCCGGACAGCGAACGCAATAGATACGACCCCTGCACCACGGAAAGATGTCGCCGCCCCCGCCGCCCGCCCAAAAGGGCCGGCCGCGAAAAAGGCGGTGCAAAAAACACCGACCTCCCGTTCAGGAGGTCAGCGTGGTACATCTACATGGTGGTACAAGATTCCCGCACACGGAGAGCGCGCCCGCTGCAACTTTGTCCTACACAATGCAATTCTCCTGGCTCGCGCCGCGGGGGACAGACATCCCTCCTCGTTTGCAGCCTACCTTCTCATGGGCTTCCCCACAATGGCGGACTTTCGTCCCGGCGGCTCTCGCCGCTTCGGTGCATCCTTGCGCTCACAGTACCGGTCGTGCGGGGTTTGGCCACCCCTTTCCTTCTATGCCGACGCCTGGCCCGTGGTGGGCTGTACGGCCGCCGGCGACATTGGATCAACAGACTGTTTGTTTACTTGTCAGCGACATTATATTACAGGAATTGGCCGTTGTCAACCCTCCTCCCTACCCCAATGCCACGTCCAGGATCATCATTACGGTAAAGCCCGCGGCAAAGGCCAGCGCCCCCGGGCCGGAATCGCCGCGCGTGGGCAGCAGCTCGGCGGCCACCACATAGAGCATAGCCCCGGCGGCAAAGCCCAGCAGCCAGGGCAGCGCCGGAACGATGA